>Ga0209518_1002785_pt1 | contig 15813 bp, 21 predicted proteins | sample RifGroB1_FD_183993 | JGI IMG/M metagenome (GOLD analysis project Ga0209518, IMG submission 183993) | Groundwater microbial communities from Rifle, Colorado, USA - Groundwater B1 (SPAdes) (version 2) | ecosystem: Environmental > Aquatic > Deep subsurface > Groundwater | place: Rifle, Colorado...
TTCAAAAAGTTGCATTCATTACTGATTTCACGCAAATTGGAAGTATTTTTTCTGAGGCTTTGCAATATCTTGGCGCAGATACAATAACCCCTATAATTACAAATATAGCTGCGATCAACATAGAATCCAACTCCGCAACAGTAACTTGGACGACTGATGAATCTGCTAATTCAAGTGTAAATTACGGTGTAACAGATTCTCTTGGAACAACTGCTGGCAGCATAACTCTTGCAACTGCCCACAGCATTAATCTTGCCGGACTAATAGACGGAGTTACATATTATTACAATGTAACATCTTGCGACGCTGCACCTAATTGCAACACAACAGGACCACTAAGCTTTAGCACTACAGCTATTGTTGCACCTCCTCCATCTCAACCTACTGTTGGCGGTGGTAGTGGAGAAATTGGCGGAACATCGGCTGGATTTTTGAGCATACCTGGCACAGGATTAGATATCGATACAAAAGAATTTAGATTATCTATTACGGCTGGCTCTGTGGGCGCTGAGTCTATATTGTTAACAAATTATGCGATAGTTCCTATAGAAATAATCCTCGCCAAACACAGCCTAGAAAATATACCTATAAAAGTATCAGAAAGCGTTCCTGAATTATATTTCGCAAACGAACCAACTGCGAAAAGCAGGCAAATTGAATTAAAGGATTCGGACTTTGGATTTTCGGAAACAACAATAACTTTGAATCCTAGTGAAACCAAGCAGCTAAACGTATTATTTGAACCTCTTGAAAGAGGCGTATACACTGGAAGCATAATATTGAAATGGAATTTAGTAGGTACGCCAGCATACCAAACTGTTGAAATCCCGGTAATATTAGAAGTAGGACAAGTCGGAAAATTATTTGATATTAGTTTGAACATCCCATCTACATTCAAGAAATTATTTTCCGGAAATACTTTGAGAACTCAAGTAAATTTGCTAAACGTTGGTTCATCTGATGAGATGAAAGATGTTACTATTGACTACGAGATTAAGGACTTTGAAAACAACATATTGCATAAGGAATCTGAAACGGTAGCAGTAGGTAGGGAAAAATCATATCTGAAATCAATTGAGCTGCCTGACCTAGAGCCCGGTAAATATGTCTTAATTGCAGAGCTTACTTACAGCGGAGAGTACGCTGCTGCATCAAATACTTTTGAAATCGTAACTACCGGATTACTGCCAGCAATAATGCAGAAGCCCGAATATCTCGCCGGATTAGCCGGACTAATCGTGATAATACTCATACTTGCAAATATCAGAATAATTAACGCGAATAGACGAGTAATAACAAATAAGAGGAAATCAAAGTCTCACAAAGCGCCACATAAGCATTAGCTTATGTGCTTCTGAGATATCTGGCGCGCTCACACTCCAATTGAGCCGCCATTCATACTCAAATAACACCTATACGGTATAAACTATGAATAAAAAACTATAAAAACAACAGATACGTGACTTTCATATGGCCATCGACAGAGTGCTATTAGCTGTGTTAATTTCATCATTATTGATAGTACCAGTAAGCGCTATAAATTTCTCAACAGACCAAGTCCTGCTTAAAACATTAATGAAAACTGGCGAATCAACGGTAAAGGAAATAAAAGTTACAAATACCGACTCTCAAAACGGAGACGTCTCTGTAACATTTGTCAGTCCGCAAAATATCATAGATATAACTGAAAGCGAATTTACTCTGACATCCGGCCAGACAAAAAGTATACCAGTAAGATTTTCTACATATAACATAGATAATGGTAATTTAATGCCAGGAGTTTACATCGGCAAAATAAACGTAGTTTCAAACGGCGATAATAAAATACAAAGAATTCCAGTAATAACTGAAGTAGAAAGCCAGGATGTAACTTATGATACAACACTTAGCGTAGCTCCAAAATACAGCTCTATTCCAGCAGGTTCAGATTTATCATTTGATGTTAATGTAATAAATCTAAGAGGCAAAGCTGGCGACAGCGTAATTATGACTTACAGCGTACTTGATTTGAACAGCAATAGTATACTGTCTGCTCAAACAGAAACTATAAGTTTAGACTCTGGAACAAAATTTAGCAAAACAATAAAACTGCCTTCTAATTTACAAAAGGGCACTTATGTTCTCGCTGTAACATCAGAAGTTGATGGCATAACCGGAACATCAACATATATATTTGAATCAACTGGCTTAATTGGACAGATTGGCGCATTAGAAGATTTTGTAAACAAGCACTTCTTCGTTTTGATAATTGCTATCGCAATTTTCTCGCTAATCATAACTATTGTTGCAACAAGAAGACCAGCTAACCACGTAGATAATAAATATAAAAAATCAAAAAGGAAATAATAGAAATTACTGAATTTCTAAGACTCTGCTTCAAATCTGCTGTTAGTATTCCTAATGTAATTCCAACGGCTAATAAAACTAATACGAGCTCTTGGTAATGTCTAAGCAAAGGTAGTAGAAACAACCCTATAAACATAGCAGCTCCGGGCGATATTGATGTCAACAGCTTACTTCTGAACGGCTCTATTTCTTCTTTTGAGAAATGATAAATCAAATAGCCAACCAAAAAACTAGCAGATATTATTGCTCCAACTATAACTTCCCAAAGCGTCATAACAAAGTTGTTAGTTGTATAAAGACTTTTAAACTTTATAGATAGAGTTTCGCCATGGTAGTAATAGATGTAAGTTTAAGTTCATTGTTCTTCTTTATGCTTGGATTCTTCGCAGCAGTCGCTATGGTTGTTTTGCTGGCAATTGTTTGGGTATTATTTCCAAAACTCTCTGAAGCAAAAAGATTTTTTGACTTTTGGCGCAAGTTAAACGAAAAGGAGAGTAAGAAAATCTAATGTCCGAATTAGTAATACCAAAGCACATTGGAATAATATGTGACGGCAACAGAAGATTTGCACATACACTAGGCGAAGCAATCTGGATGGGGCACGAACACGGCGCAGAGAAAATTGAAGACGTTTTGAACTGGTGCAGACAAATCGGAGTAAAATCTCTTACATTATGGTTATTCTCAACTGAAAACTTTTCAAGATCCAAAGAAGAAGTAGATATGATTTTCAAAATCGGGGAAAATTTCGGAAAGAAATTTCTAGAAGACAAACGTGTTTACGAAAATAAAATAAAATTCAATTTCATTGGCGACCTGTCTTTATTTCCAGAAAATATACAGACTCTAATGAGACAAATAAAAGAAAAAACTAAAGATCACAATGGAATAAATTTCAATGTAGCTGGTGGTTACGGTGGAAAACAAGAAATCATTGATGCTGTAAAATTAATTTCTAAAAAAATTGAATCTGGCGAAATAAAATCAGAACAAATAACAAAAGAATTAATTGAAGCTCATATGTATTCTTCTCAAGTGCCCGATGTAGATTTAGTAATTAGAACTTCTGGCGAAAAGAGAACTTCTGGTTTTCTAATGTGGAAAACAGACTATGCTGAATATTTCTTCAGCGACAAATACTGGCCGGAATTTTCAAAAGAAGATTTATTGAAAGCTGTTATGGATTATTCCAACAGAAAAAGACGTTTTGGTAAATAATTATTTTGCTGATATCAATGTAGATGTCTTTTCAACGCCATCTATTCTTCTTACTTTTGACAAAAGGAACTCATTCAAATCAGAGATTTCTTTAACTTTTATCTTAGCTAAAATGTCGTATTCGCCGTAAAGGATTTCAGCATCCTCTATTTCCTTATATAGTCCAAGCTCTTCAACAACCTTTTTTTCTGCGCCAGACTTAGCAATAATCAAAACATATGCTGTAATCATAGAGGTTTTAGGGCGCGTAATTTATTAAATCTTTTTAATGTCTTAATACTACAGATTACTATGCCAACCAACGTAAGTTACGAGTACATAAACGCTGAAAGAGATTACCTTAATGCTAAAACTTCTGCTGAAAAGATAATAGCTCTCCAGAAACTAATCTCTGTTGCGCCCTCGCATAAAGGAGCAGAAAACCTTAGAGCTCAATTAAAAAAGCGTCTTGCAATTCTAAAAAAAGATGTCCTTGCGGCGAAAAAATCCGGCGGCAAAACTGAGACTATAATTAGAGAAGGTGCGGCGCAGGCTGCAATTATAGGTTTGCCGAACTCCGGCAAGTCAACACTTCTGCAAGAATTATCCGGCGATAAAGTAAAAATTGCAGAGTATGAATTTACAACAACAAAACCAGAAATTAGAATGATGAGATTTGAAAATATCTGGCTGCAAGGCATAGAACTACCGGCTATTTACAATGGTTTTATAGAAACCAATCGGCAGTTTACTGCTACAATAAGGCAAGCGGATTTTATACTTATCACACTTGACGGCTCAAAAGACCCGCAGTCAGATTTTGATTTAATTGTAAGAGAAATGAAAAAAGCGAATATAAGTCTTGATGCTAATAACTCTGCTATAATATACACAAGACAAGTTACTAAACTGAAAACTAAAATCCCTCAGTTGTTTTATCTCGACATAGAAAAAATACTCGCAACAGTTTGGTCGCACTCGGATAAAATAAGAGTGCAAACCAAAACACGTGGTAAAGTCGCGCCGAAGCCAATAATACTAAAAAAAGGCTCTGACATAAAAGCTCTAACTGAACGAGTTCACCGCGACTTATTGGTAAATTTCAAACACGCGAAAGTATGGGGCTTAAGTGCGAAGTTTGCGGGTGCGCAAGTTGGTATGAATCATATTCTAGCAGACAGCGACGTAGTAGAAATATTTACGAAATAGAAATTTTAAATACAACCTATAACTTGTTTTTGTATGAGCAGACAATCTAAAGGCTCAAACGCGGAAAGAGAATTAGTAAAAATGATGTGGGGAACTAATTTAGCTGCAATCAGGGCCGCCGGTTCTGGAGTTAATCAAGGATTCTATTCTCCCGATGTTCTTGCATCAAACGGCTCAAGAGTTATCGCAGTTGAGTGCAAGTCTACAAAACACGAATACCAATATTTTGACAGGGAACAAGTACGGCAATTACAGGAATTTGCAAAAATATTTAATGCAGAGGCTTGGCTGGCCGTTAAATTCTCAACCGAATGGAAATTCTTCAGGCCAGAGGATTTAAAAATTTCTGGCAAGAGCTTAGTAATAAAACAAAACAGCGAAAACGCTAAAATATTTTCAGATGTTACTAAGAGTTAGCTATTGCGTTTAATTCGCACTCTAAACTTCTTCATTTTCTTGTATGGTTTTTTATGCAAAAAACTAAGCAAAACTAATACTGCAAATAAAACTGCTCCAAGAATTACTGGAAGCATAATAGCATAATTCTGCGCCGTTTTCCACGCCAGATAAGATAAGTAAGAATATACTGCCAATACAGCGGCACTAAAAATAATCACAGCTATTCTAGTTAAATTTGCGTTATGTCCGCTCATATACTTAGACTGTGGTTTATGCAATACCATAATATACGAAAGAATAAACTATTATTTATAGTTTAAGATGTTATTTTCTTTAATCCGAGTTCCTTCAAAAACGACACAGCTACCAATAATATAATTGGTCCCACTATAAATCCTGCTGGACCTAAGAAAGCTAATCCGCCAAATACACCCAAAAATATCAACACTGGGTGCGCATTTGACCATTTGCTTGCTAGATAAGGTCTTATTATGTAATCAAGAACGCTTCCAATTATGAATCCATAAATCATAATTCCAACGCCAATTATAGGATTACCAATAGAGATGTAGTATAGTCCAACTGGAAAGTAAAGTGCAAAAGGTCCGACTGAAGGTAAAATTGATAATATACCCGCAAGTAATCCAGCTATAATTGGATAAGGTATACCAAATAAGTAAAATCCTAAAGTAGCCATCAAAGCCTGTACAGCTCCGATTGCAAGCCAAACATTTACGAATGCGTGAATATAGTTTTTGATATCTCTGAAAATTTCTTTCTTGTTATTTATCGGTAGCTGCAAGTTTTTCTCTATCCACGTTAAAGCTTTCTCGCCGTCTCTGATGAAAAAGAATAACGTGAAAATGAAAACTGCAAATGATACTATGATACCTGGCAATCGCGATATAAATGTAGATGAATAACTAATTACTTTCTGGAACATAAATCCAGATATAGCTTCAAATGATGCTGCTAAATCAGCTCTTCCGGGGAAGATAGTACTAAAATCAAAACCTATAAAGTAAAAATAAACGTTGGCAATTTCCTCAAGTATTATTTTTGTTCCTACCGCCAGCAGTATAATTACAATTGCCATAGAAAAGAATGTAAGCAGTCCCGCACTCCAAGTTTCATTAATATATTTTGACAGATATTTATGAGCTGGATACAAAATTAGCGCAAATATCATTGCAAATATAAGTGAGTTAAAGAAGGGTAATATCAATAATAGACCTGCGGCTATACCAATTAGGAAAAATATAGTGTCATACTTTACTGGTTCTGCCATATTTGTTATTAGCTGTTCGCTCCGTAATTTTAAAGCTTCTCATAGTATATTATAGTCTGTCAAATACCAAATCCGGCAAATCTGCAACTGATTTTAAGATATTAGTGGGTTTAGCGCTGAAAAGCTGTTTGCTTGAATGCTGGCCACTAAGCACAGCTATTGTTTTAGCACCCGCTGCTTTTCCGGCCTTGATGTCATAAACGCTGTCCCCAACTACGTAAAGGACTTTTGATTTTAAATCCCGCTCAACTTTTAGAATCTCATCTGCATCCGGCTTCGGTTTCTCCACTTGGTCAGCTGAAACTACATCATCAAAAAAATCACTCGGAAGTTTTAATGTACTTAAAAGCAATTTAGCTTCTTCGCTGTTTGAGTTTGTAATTACCGCCAGTCTAAAGCTGCCTTTCAATTCGCGAAGTGCTTCAACTACACCTGGGATTTGTTTAGCATATCTATACGTATCATTTATTACAAATTGTACTTTATCGGCAGATATTTTTTCGACTTCTTTTTTGCTTGCCTTTGGGAAAAATCCTGAAATTATTTTTTGGGCCGGAATACCAAACTTAGCCATTATCTCTTTGTTAGATTTAGAAGGATAGCCGTTCTTGGTAAAAGCATCCTGAAATGCTTTAACGTGACATAGTTCAGTAGAGATTAAAGTGCCGTCTAAATCTAGACATATAACTTGCTTGGCCATATAAAAACTTCAAACACTACAATTTAAATCTTAGTAATGCGCCAATTCCGCCAAGCCCATCTAATTTATCTCCAGCTTCATTATCCTTACTGATTATATTGACTTTACCACCTTGCTGCTCCACTGCATCAATTAATTTCTCTAATTCTTCAAACTTGCCTTTCTCCCTATACTCCGCAATTAAGCTGTCAATAATTAGCAAAGTATCAACAGCTCCAGACTCAACTGCATTTTTAACGTTTGCAAATTTATAAGCTGCTAAACCTTTATGAGTAATTTCTATAATTAGCTTCTCAACTAACTTAAACTCCTTCTGAAGCTGTGACTGCTTTATTATTTTATCAAGAACGCCTTGATGCAAAAGTTCGACAACACCTCTTCGCGTTCCTGCACTCGTATTTTCCAATTTTATTTTATTTACAATTTTAGGATTTTTTTCCTGCAATTTTTTAACAAGTTCATCTTTCCAAAACAACGGCGATGCAATCAAAATGTAATCCGGCTTTGACTGTAAATCTAATCTTATAAGTTCATCAACCAATTCGTGCATTTTTTCTTTTGCTTTTTCGGCGTATCTTTTTTTCGCTAATCCTAATTGAAACTGGCCGAGATAATTTATTCCAATTGCAGTAATTGCTGCGAGTGTTGCCTGCTCATCATCTAAAACACAAATCAAAGCCTTAGGAGCAGAAGCGGCTTTTTCCGCATCTTTTAATCTTTTGATTTGATATTCCTTCCATTGCTTTTCTATTTTTATTTCAAATCCAACTTTAACATCAAGGGTGTGAGAACCTTTGCTAAGTTCATCAGAGCCTTCTGTAATATCGCCTGTAACTTTTAGAAAATTTGATTCTAATTGCACTTTATTTGCTCTTACCCGCGCGGTATAAAATTTCCGTTCTGTTTTCGCTCGTTCTTCAGAACCGCTGAATTTTACTTTCCGCTCTATCCTGCCCGTAACTAAATCATTAGGCTCAATTATCTTTGATAAGTGCCAAAGATCATCAAGCAAGTTTATCTTGATCTTAGCTACCCCATCTTTACGATTAAAAGATATTATTCTCATAATAACCTTTATATACAAACTTAGGCGTATTTAAAAAGATGGCCATAAGACTAAACAAACGGGGTTATGAAGAATCAGTTGGCAATATATCTGGCTTAGTTATCATACTAGCAATAGCTGCGGTAATTATTTTTTACGTAGTCAGCGTAACGCCCGCAGAGCGTGCAGAATTAGGTATAAGCGGATACAGCAGAGTAGCTCTTGATACAACTCCCGGCGAAATAATGGGGCAGGCTGGGACAGAAATAATAACATTTGAACGAAAACTAATTTCATTTGATTTGAAGAATACTCCCGAAGAAGAATCCAAAAAACTCTCGTCTTCTACTTCTATATCGCGAAGCATATCTCAAAATAATTTTGTGGATTTTGATTTCTCCGCAGATACAGAAAAAATTTCGGAAGCTGAAATAAAATTCAAAATTGCTGATAAATATGGTTCTGGCGCACTTGTTGTAAGTCTTAACGGCGATAGAATTCAAACTACAAACGGCAAAATAGGCGATGAAATTACTGCAGTCATTCCTGTAAATAAATTACAAGCCGAAAATGTGATAAACTTTGAAGTAACAAGTCCGGGCTTGGCATTCTGGCAGTCAAACAGCTATCTGATAAAAGATGTAAGTTTAATTCTGCAAAGTTATGACTCTACGAGTTTCAAACACGACTTTGTTTTGACAACAAGCGAATTATCAAACGCTGGAAGTGCAAAACTTACAGCTTATGCAAAAACTAATGGAGGAAATGTTCCGATAAGAATGCTCCTAAATGATGTTGAAATTTATAATGGTAGACCAAATACAAATTTTGAATTAGAAATACCTACTCAGCACTTCAACAATAATAACAAATTAGTATGGACCGCAGAAAGAAACGGCGATTACTCAATTAGTTTTCCAAAACTTGATTTCACTCTTAGCATTCAAGGCACAGAAAAAGTTTTGAAATTTAATATAGCCTCAATTGAAGCTGATGCAATAAAGTCTAAATTATACATAACAAAGTTAACCATATTAAGACACGAAAACTCATATGGCGAATTGGCTGTAAAAGTAAATGGCAACAGGCTCAAAACGCAGTTTGACAGCGAGGGTCTATATTCAATAGACATAAGTGACTACGTAATTGCGGGTACTAACAGCATAGCTCTTTCTTCTGATAATGACATTACAATCACGAGACTGCAAGTAGCAGTTAAAGAGCAACAGTAATGGCAAAAAGACGCAACAGAATAAGAAGATTACCATTAAAGACTAATCCCAAATTAGCGGATATAGGGCCAGATAAATTTACAAAGATAATATCAACCGCTGTGCCTGAAGTTGAAATTGCGAAAGCTTTGGCGAGTTCTAAGAAAACAAATAAACAAACAATAGGTAAAGGACTAAGATACCTATTTCCAATAATTCTTATCGTTTTAATTGTTGCTGCGGTATTTTTACTCGGTGGAAGGACAGATGTGCAGCAGGCAATTGCAAACTTTGGAAAAACTCAAACAGAAATAAAGGAGTCTACTCAAGGAGCACAGGGTTCTATAAACGTAATTAAACAGCTAATTAGCGGCAATTACCAATTTGCTGAAACATGGAAATCTGATACTCAAAAAGTTAAATACGAAGGTCAGGAGGTCGGAGTAAAACTTGAAAACGTTGAAATACTTCGTGATTCTATTTTCAGTGGAGATAACGCTATAGTAACTGGTACATTAAAGAGTGCCAGTTTACCTGCAAGTGCAACAGGAATTATACCAACATTTAGCGCAGATATAAGTGCAAGTCTCTCAAGTCCAGGTTCGCCTAGCCCTGCCGGCGATCAAAAAGCTGTTTGCACACCAAATAATATAGAAAAAGAAAAAACATTTTTTGACAGAATAAGCTGTGAGTTCGGCAACGTAAAATTAGCCGACGAAGGAAAAAAAGTTGAAACAAAAGAAATAAAACTAAAAGTTAACTATGATTTTGAAGTTATATCCGGCAAAACAATTTATGCCTTAAGAAATTCTGAATATGAAAAAATACTTTTGGATGGCGATGATCCATTTAATGTTTACAACATCGACAAAAAACACTCTTGGCAGACCACGTCTGAAGTTGGTGTAGGAATTGGGCTGCAAGGCGAGGCCGATATTTTTGGGACTAATAACAAAGAAAACATTGTAGATCATTATATTGGCGTAACAGTTGAGAACAAAGGCTCTGGAAAATTAGAAAAAATTGACAGCGTACTGCTTATAGCTCCTAAAGACATAGAAATAAAATCAGACAAAAGCGATTTTATAATTAACAAATGTGACAATCAGCTAAACACGTGCGACTATACTGTAAGCACCCAAAAATTAGATAACATTGAGCTTGAGCCTGGAAGCAAATATACATTCTTCTTAGTTTTCCAATTCCCAGAAGACGGCCTACAGGATAGAAATTTTGAAGAGCAGTTTGTTATGGCGGATGTCAAATACCGTTATTCATTAAGCAAGTTTACAACAATACAAGTTAACGCGCCGCCAGCTTAGTGCCATAAGAATACCGCCAAATTTAAAGGTTAACCTTTATATTAGCAAACTTTAAAAACGGCTAAAAGGGCTTTAATTCTACAATGGTATCTGTTTTCAAGGTATCCCCGCAAAGTTTGGTAAAGGAAACTGCTGAAGAACTGAAAGGTAAGTTTCAAGCTCCTAGCTGGGCTACTTTTGTCAAAACAGGTCATAACAAAGAAAGACCACCAATGCAGCCAGACTGGTGGCATATTAGAGCAGCATCTGTGTTAAGAGTTATTTACAAAGATGGACCTGTTGGTGTATCAAAATTACGTTCAAAATATGGAAGCAGAAAAAACAGAGGTGTAAAACCTCACAAGTTCACAAGAGCTTCCGGAAATATAATCAGAAAAATTCTTCAGCAATTGGAAACAGCTGGATTAGTACAGCAACAAAAAACTGGTGTGCATAAGGGTAGAATTATAACTCCTGCCGGCTCATCATTGCTTTCCAAAATAGCGAAGAAGGTTGAAAAATAAACGATGAGCTCTAACAAAAGAAGTGGAGTAAAGCAAAGACTTGCCAAAGCCGGCAAACAAACTAAATGGGCTCCATTTTGGATAGTTCAGAAAGGATTAGGCAAAGGTAAAAAAGTTCATCCATCACGATTAACAACTATCAAAAGACACTGGAGAAGAAATAAAACTAAATTGAAACCTTAGGAGTTTACAAATGACAAATCAAAACATAATGAACGAAACTGTATATTTTGCTAATCATTTTAAATATATGAGGTTTGCAAAATGACAGAAAGAACATACACAATACCATTAAGACGCGGCTGGCAAAAAGTGCCAAGATGGCGCAGAGCTAAAAGAGCTGTATCTGAAATTCAAACTTACCTGAAAAAACATACAAAATCAAAAGAAGTAAGAATTGACAAATGGATAAATGAATTAGTCTGGGGCAAAGGCGCTAAAAATCCGCCTTCAAAAATTACAATAAAAGTTTCTTTTGACAAAGACAAAGCCATTGCAGAACTTACTGAACTGCCTGGCAAGGCGAAAAGGCTAAAGGAAGCTGAAAAGTCACTTGCCGATAAATTGAAGAAGAAATCCCTTTTGAAATTGGCGAAAGACGAAAAAACGAAAAAGGTAGATGAACACAGGAAAAAGAAAGAGCAGGAAAAAGCAGTTCTTGGGGAAGTTGACAATAAAACGCCTACCAAAAAGCAAGAAATGGCTGCAAACAAACAATAGTATTGATACTAGTTTTTTAGCGGTATAGTAATTCTTTTAAGCCCCGTTGAGACATATAAGTTATTAAGTAAAAATGGAAAGACACACAGCGATAATAAATGTCCAAGGCGATCCAAATGTCGGATTGTACGGACTCGCAACAGACAAGTTTTGCTTGTTAGGAAAGAGTATAAGAGAAAAAGATGCTAAAGATATAGCTAACGCTCTTAAAGTCCCTGTTTTCCAATTAAGTTTCTATGGAACTGATTTAGTTGGCTTGTTTGCAGTTGCAAACTCAAATACAATTTTATTGCCAGATATAATATACGACTATGAATTAAAGAAATTAAGAAAAGAACTTGCTAAATTAAATGTAAAGGTGGAAATTCTTGAAACTAATCACTCTGCATTCGGCAACAATTTAATTGTAAATGACAAGGCTGGTTTTATCAGTAATGCTTACTCAGAAGATGAAATTGAAAAAATCAAAAAAGTTTTTCCAAAAGTGAAGTTTGAAATATTAGATTTGTCAATTCCGGGTTCAATTGGTAAAGTAACAAATAAAGGCGGTATATTTGAACCAAATCTCCCAGATACAATAATTAAAAAAATAGAGAAATCTCTTGGTTTCGAAGTCGGCTTGGGAACGGTAAATATGGGAAATCCATTTATCAGTTCAGGTATAATTGCAAACAGCTTCGGCTTCGTAATGGGTGCTAACAGCTCTGGTTTTGAAGTTACAAGAGTAGATGAATCACTGGGATTTCTGCAATAAGTTTTTAAGGTTCAATGCGGGCTTATAATTATGCAAAAGGAACAAGAAATTCAACAAAAATATATTTTACTGCAAATGATAGATAATCAAATGAAACAAATAGATGCAAATATGCAGGAAATAGCTGTTAGAAATGAAGGTTTAATTTCATTGAAAGCTCATCTTGATGAATTGAATGCGACTAAATCAAATGTTAAATTGAAAGCTCCAATTGGCGCTGGTATTTATGTTGATGCAGAACTCAAAAACACAAAAGACGTTTACGTTAATGTCGGAGCAGGAATAGTTGTAAAAAAAACTATTGCTGAAGCAAAAAACCTAGTTGACAAACAAATTACTGAAGTAGAAAAAGCAATAGATCACTTAGGTAAGGGTATGGAAAACTTATCTACCAAAGCCCAAGAGACTCAGCACGAATTGCAGCACTTAATGGGTACTGAGCACGAGCATTAATAATGTTTAATTTCCTGAAAAAGGCTTTCAAGGATTTTACAGACAAAGCAGCAAAGCCGGAAACAGAATCAAAAGGCGTTAAAGCAGCTGTACCTGAAGAAATCTCTAAAACCTATAAAGAAGTCAAGAAATTTGATGCTAAAAAAAGTTTTCTTGATAATATTACTAAAGCTGTTACCGAAACAAAAATTTCTGAAGAGTATTTCGATAAGATATTTCAAGACTTGGAAATTGAGCTGACACAAAATAATGTTGCATACAGTATAATTGAAAAAATCAAAGCGAGGCTGCATAAGCAGCTCGTAAACAAATCTGTAAAGCGCTCTGAGCTATCCGGAATAATAAAAAAAGAACTGCGCACGCTTATTCTTGAAATACTTGAGCTTCCTGCTCCAATTGATATTCCCGAACGGATTAAAAATTCTAGAAAAAAACCAGTTGTAATTATGTTTGTTGGAACTAATGGGCACGGTAAAACTACGACATTAGCTAAAGTAGGACATCTGCTAAAAAACGAGGGAGTAAGCTGTGTCTTTGCCGCGGGGGACACCTTTAGAGCGGCTGCACAAGAGCAACTGCAAGAACACGGCGATAAATTAGGAATAAGAGTCATCAAGCATACATACGGCGCAGATGCGGCTGCGGTTGCATTTGACGCAGTTAAGCACGCTGAAGCACGAAAACTGGATGCAGTTTTGATTGACACTGCAGGAAGGCAGCATTCAAATTCTAATTTAATGGACGAATTGAAGAAAATAAAGAAAGTTGTAAAACCAGATATAACAATTTACATTTGTGAAAGTATAGCAGGAAACGATGCGTGGGAGCAAGGAAAAGCTTACAACGACTCTATCGGAATAGATGGAATGATTCTCACAAAATCAGATGTTGATGAAAAAGGCGGTACATTCATTTCACTAGTCTATGAAACTGGCAGGCCGATTATGTACTTAGGCACTGGGCAGGAATACGAAAAGCTTCAGCAATTCTCACCACAAAAGTTTATCAACAATATCATATAATAATCCATATTCTCGAGACACTAATTATATTTATACAAAAGTAAACTTCTGATGCTGGTGATTTAAAATAAAGACTGATCATTACCTAGATTCAACTATACTAATTAGTCTTATAAAAAATGAACAGCACGTTAGAGATTATCTATATAAAAATGTTAAAAATTCTAATTTTAAAATTTCTAAGATATGTTTGGGTGAAACAGTATATTTCATACTTAAAAATATAGATTCTATGGAATTTTTAGAAAGTTATCGGGCACGAAATACAGATATATTACCTCAATTAGGTATATTATTGCACATAATAAAACAGCACTTAGTAGATGAAGAAACAATTTCCATAATAGAACCTCATGAGAATCTGACAGAGCATTTTCAAACCATAATTAAAAATTACGAATACAACAAACCCACTGCAGATATATTTATTCTTGCGGATGCTTGTGCGCACGCAAATTCAATAGGCAATGACGCTATATTTATACACAATAATCCTAAGGATTTCGAATCAGATTTTCTAAAGAACTATACCAAAAAGATAAAACTAACTATTAAAAATCTCGAAAATTAGCGATTTTTTAACAATTCAGAAATGGGCAACGTTAATAGAGGACTATCTGGTATACTAATTTTCAATTCTTCATTTAGTTTATCTAAATCTTCAAAGAAGCTTAACAGAGCTTTTTCTTCTTTAGTTATGAAGTTATTATTGGATTTATAAAATTCTGCTAATCGCATACATACACCTTATACAAATTAATTCAACGTAGTATATAAATATTGTTTTACTACTATATTAGTAATACTTTAAAAGTACAATATTGCAATAAGCTTATGGCATTAGAGAACCTTGGAGAAAAATTAAGAGGAAGCTTAAGTAAGCTTTTCAAAGCTGTTAACATAGACAGCAAGTTAGTTGAACAGATAACCTCTGACATAAAAAAATCTTTGGTTGCCGCAGATGTAAATATAGAATTAGCAAATAGGATTACTGAAACCATAAAAAAGAGAGCCCTCGCTGAAAAGTCCTCTAAACTTTTAACTGCGAGAGAGCATACCGTAAATATTGTTTATGACGAGCTTGTAAAACTACTTGGAACCGAAGCCGGCAAAATTGATACCGAAAAGAAACCAACTAAAATTGCTTTACAAGGTCTTTTTGGTTCGGGAAAAACTACAACAGCAGGTAAGCTTGCTAAATATTTCAAGAAAAAAGGTTTGAAGGTTGCGTTAGTCCAAACAGATACTTGGCGGCCCGCAGCATTTGAGCAGTTAAAACAGCTCGCAGAAAAAATTAATGTTCCATTCTATGGTATAAAAGAAGAGAAAGATCCCATAAAAATAATAAAAAAATTTGAACCTGACTTTGACAATTTTAATGTAGTTATTCTTGATACCGCAGGAAGAGATGCGCTAAATGGTGAGTTAATTGCTGAAATAAAAGCTATAAAAGAAGCTTTTCAGCCGGATGAATCATTATTAGTTATGTCTGGCGATATCGGACAAACCGCATTCAAACAGGCAACAACCTTCAAACAAGCTGTTGGTATTTCTGGAGTAATATTAACTAAATTAGACGGAACTGCAAAAGGCGGCGGAGCTTTGTCCGCTTGTTCTGCAACTGATGCGAAAGTAAAATTTATT
>Ga0209518_1002786_pt1 | contig 15805 bp, 14 predicted proteins | sample RifGroB1_FD_183993 | JGI IMG/M metagenome (GOLD analysis project Ga0209518, IMG submission 183993) | Groundwater microbial communities from Rifle, Colorado, USA - Groundwater B1 (SPAdes) (version 2) | ecosystem: Environmental > Aquatic > Deep subsurface > Groundwater | place: Rifle, Colorado...
TGTTGTCTTGGGAGAAGGTAATATGGGCCCTCTTTCCAAAGACAATCCTGTTCGGGTTTTTATCATTCCCTGGAAATGGGGACGCTATTTGGGCCGAGACGCGTTAGATAGAGGCATTAGCGTAAGCATTTCAAAATGGCGCCGCGCTAATTCCGTTCTGCCCTTTCAAGCCAAAATCACCGGTCATTACGTGAATGCCGCCGTGGCGAGAAGAGACGCCGAAAAAGCAGGCTTTGAAGAGGCGATAATCAAAGACGAGAGCGGATATATCATTGAAGGGTCGGCCGAGAATATCTTTATCGTAAAAGACGGCACCTTGATGACTCCGGACAGTCGCTTGCCGATTTTACGAGGCATTACTAGAGATAGCATAATCTGCCTCGCCAAAGATTCTGGCATGAGAGTAGAGGAAACCTATATTAGCGAAGCAGATTTATCTAATGCTGACGAGGCGTTTTTTACAGGGACAGCCGCGGAAGTAACGCCGATTAAAAATATTGGAGAAATTTTTGTCGGAACAGCGTGTCCGGGCCCCATTACGGAAAAACTTCAGACCTTGTATTTCCAAACAGTGCGCGGAGAGTTTCCCGATAAGCACCATTGGCTGACATACATTGATTAAAAATTTAAAATTAACGCTTGGAAACAAAATTTCCAGGCGTTTTGATTTTTCCGTTTTCATATCTACGCTATAGCGTAGATATGAAAACGGAGGATTTAAAAATAATTCCTAAATATTCCTAATATTCCTAAATGATTCTATTTTTCCTAAATAATTTTTGCGATTAAATGACGCCGCTTTCGTCAATTGAGAATATTTTTTTTGACGTATTGATAGTCGCTTTGGCTCCGATGGGAATGGTTATTTGAGGGTAATAATGGCCCGCGGCGATATTTTTGATAATGGGGAATTTGTAATCCCGGCAATTATTAAGAATAATTTTCCCAACCGACAGAGATTTTTCCGGTTTTGCCGAAATTTTAATCGACTTGATTTCGGTCAATTTTCCGACCACCATGCCGGATATTTTTGATAACGCGCCGCAAAGCCTGAGATGGGTAAGATAAAAATCAATATCCTCGTTGGTTGCTTGATATTCTTCCCAAAAAAGAATTTTATTCCGCCAATCCGGCTCGTATTCGGTTCCAATGAGCGTCATCAGAACCTCAAGATTCCCGCCGATTAAATTTCCGCTTGCCTTTCCTTTTTTTAAAATATCAATCGGCCCCCTCCAGTTTTTTATAAGGCCGATTGGACGGACGGCCATCGTTGCCGCCGAAAAATATTTGAAAGTGTATTTATTTTTTCCCGAAAACCCGCGGGAAAAACCGAATTCCACATTTTGGCCGTGAAAAACAATCAGCCCTGTTTTTTTATGAATTGCGTTGAGCAGAACCGTGATATCGGAAAACCCCATAAAAACTTTTGGATTTTTCCTGACGGTATCGTAATCAATTAAATCCAGGAGCTGATTGCTGTTGAATCCTCCATGACTGCAGAAAATCCCCCTGATTTTCGGATTTTTAAACATGGCGTTGATGTCGGAGGCGCGTTCTTTATCGGTGCCCGCCATATACGCGCCATAGTTTTTAAAAACATTTTTTCCCAAAACAACGCGAAACCCCAAATTTTCCAAAGTTTCAACTCCGCGTAAAAATTTCTTCCTGTAAACAATCGGCTCCGAGGGAGAGATGACCCCGATTTTATCGCCCTTTCGGAGCGCTCTGGATTTTAGCGTCGTCATGCTGAACTTGAGTTTTAGACACAGGCACCGCTATGCTTAAAAGTCCGCTGCCCGGGAAAGAAACAGAGCAGTCATTAAGGGAAATGATATAGCAATCTCTGTCGGAAAAAATTATTTCCTCTATTTTTCCGAGAACATTGGTGATTTTCAGAAGCGGACTGTCTTTTTTTACAAATTGACCCTGTTTTACGAGATATTCCGTGATGCCGCTTTCTTTGGCGGTAATATTTTCTATTAATTCTAATTTTTCCGAAGTTCTGATTTTCGTTTCCGATACCCATGGTTTTCCCGCTTCGTCAATCATTCCGAAATGAAGAAGGATATTTTTTATGCCGTGCATACCCGTTCTTACGAATTTTTCATCAATAATTTTCGGGCCGCCCAGCTCCACCAAAAAAGAGGGAATTTGGTTTCTATTAACCAAAGCGGCGGTCAAGCTTTGGTCTAATTTGTATTTTTTATATCCTTCAACTTCAATGTCGTAAGTAACCGTAATGCCGAATTTTTCGGCCAATTCCCAGCTCTTTTCAAACGCTTCCTTAACTCCGGCCTTCGCGCTCACCGGTCTGTCAATGATGGCATAAGGAAGAGAATTTTGAGTGTCAGCGTGCAAATCAATCACTAAATCAGGCTTGGTTTCTATAATGCTGTTGAAGACGGCGCTGGCTAACCTTTCCGTGGTGCTGCCGGACGCGTCGCCGGGAAAATTTCTATTAATGTCCTCTTCGTCATAGGGATTTTCTCTTTTTATCATTTCAAATCCTGCGGGGTTTACCAACGGAAGAGCGTATAAAGTCCCTTTTTTAAGAGGGTGTCTTTTGAAATAAGCAAATATTCTTTGGACCACTTCAATGCCGGTAACTTCATCGCCATGGATTCCGGCGGAAAGCCAAACGACCGGACCAGGCTCTTTGCCTCTTTCAATCAGAATGGGCAATTTCCTTTCGCTTAAATCCACCCCCCGAAAAAGATTGATGTATTTTATTTCCATATTTTTTCGTTAAATTTTATTCACACTATGCCACAAAGATTCAGCGAAGCTTTTATTTTTTCCGCCGTTTCTTGCAATTCTTTTTCCGTCGCCGGCTTTGCCCGCCCCGGATCCATCTCGTGCCCTTTATAAATAGGAATAAGATGGACATGAGTATGCGCCACGCCAAAACCTTCAATGGAGAGGCCTATTTTTTTTGCTTGCGTGGCGGCTTGTATCGGTCGGGATAATTTTTTCGCCATTTTGAATATTTCAGAATAAAGCGGCTCCTCTATGCCAAAAATATAATCAACGTGTCTCTTGGGAATCAGCAGGGTATGCCCCGGATTAAGCGGTTTGGCGTCTAAAAAAGCGAAGAATTTATCGTCTTCGTAAATCTTAACCGCGCCGACCTTGCCGTTTATCAATTCGCAAAATATGCAGCTTTTCATGCCGATTTTAAGCATAGCTTATTTTTGGACCCTTGCCAATCAAATCCAGAAGTAAAAAACTTGTATCCCCAAGGGGAATTGAACCTCTATCTCAGCCTCCGCAGGGCTGCGCTCTGTCCGTTGAGCTATGGGGACATGCCTTTTCAAAATCCTATAAGGCGGATGATGCTTGAAACCAATGATTCTTCGTTGCGCTCTTCTTTCAAAAACTTCAAAAGATATTCGCGTATTTGGCTTGGGTTAATGTTTGAGATGGGAGCGGATATAACCGACATCAAAAATCTTTTCGGTTCAATAATTAAAATTTTTTTATGAGGCGGGTCGTAATGAATCCAGAAAGAGCGGAGATTCTCGTAGGGGAAGAGCCGTTTGCCTATTTTAAAACCTCTGGGACTTAGCGAAAAAGAAACCTCTGTAGGCTTTCTCGCTCCGAAAAGGATAACCGCAAAACCTCCCGTTATAACGAGAATAGCAAAAAGAAAATTGTCGAGCAACGCGGAGGCAAAAGCGACGGAAGCGGCGATTATCCCCGCGCTCCAGAACCAATTATTCGGCTTGGGAACGTATTCATATTCCGGGCCTTTCCATTCTATTTCTGAAATCGGCGGCGATTCCGGTTTTTCTTCCGGCTTCGCTGTTTTTTTTTGTTTTTCCGCGATATCCATATGATTTTTCCCGTGCTATAATTATAACCGCAATATGGAAAAGAGAAAAGTCATAAGAGTTATTATCATGGGCGCGGCAGGCCGTGATTTCCATAATTATAATGTTTATTTTCGCCGCAATCCCCGATATCGCGTGCTTGCTTTTACGGCGGCTCAAATTCCCAATATTGAAGAAAGAAATTATTTGAATATTCCGATTTACCCCGAAGCCCGTCTTGGGAAATTGATTGAAAAATTGAAAATTGACGAAGTTTTTTTCGCCTACAGCGATATTTCTTATTCTGAATTAATGAACAAAGCGGCGCTGGCGATGGCAAGCGGCGCGTCTTTTTGTCTGTTGGGGCCCCGGGCGACAATGATCAGGGCGAAAAAACCGGTAATTGGCGTAACCGCCGTTCGGACCGGCTGCGGCAAGAGCTCGGTTTCCCAAAAAATCGCCGATTATCTGATAAAAAAAAGAATTAAGCCGGCGATAGTGCGCCACCCCATGCCTTACGGCGATTTGAAAAGACAGATTTGCCAGAAATTCTCCTCTTTCAATGATTTAAAAAAACATCATTGCACGATAGAGGAAAGGGAAGAATACGAACCGTATATTGAAAAAGGATTGTCTGTTTTTGCCGGCGTTGATTACGGAAAAATTTTAGAAAAAGCGGAAAAAGAAGCGGATGTTATTGTCTGGGACGGAGGAAACAACGACCTTCCTTTTTTCAAGCCGAACCTTTTAATCGCCGTTGCGGACGCTGAGCGGCCCGGCCACGAGATTTCTTATTATCCGGGAGAAATAAATTTTAGGATGGCCGATGTTATCGTTGTTAATAAAATCGCCACCGCCCCGAAAGATAATTTTAAAATCATCGCAGAAAATATCAAGCGATTTAATCCGGAAGCAAAAGTGATTTTGGCAAAATCGCGGTTTATTGTTGACAAGCCCCACCTGATTAAAAATAAAAGAGTTTTGGCGATTGAAGACGGGCCTACGCATACTCACGGCGGAATGAGATACGGAGCGGCGTATTTAACGAGCCGAATGTACAAAGCGAAAAAAATAATCAATCCGCGGCTTTGCGCCGTCGGCTCAATCAAAGAAACTTTAAAAAAATATCCCCGGCTGGAAAATGTTTTGCCGGCAATGGGCTACGGTAAGAAACAAATAAAAGAGCTTGAAGAAACGATAAACCGCGCTTCCTGCGACGCCGTTGTCATAGGAACTCCGTTTGATTTGGGGCGCTTGCTGAAGATAAATAAACCGGCCGCGCGGGTGAGATATTTTTTGGAAGAAATAGGCAAGCCTAATTTAAAAACAATTATAGACGGATTTATCGGGAAATTTTTCCCCAAGATTTTTTTCCGATAATTGCCGTCAGATTTTCATCGGAGGACTGTCCTCCGTATAACGAAACTAAAATGACCGAGCAACTCGGTCATTTTTTATATTAAAATAGACAATACAATAATGTCTACACTTTACGCCTAGGCGTCATTTGTAGACACAAAAGGAGACGATTTCAAGTTTTTCGTCCCTCTAAGCGGGATTAACAAAATCTTACAGATTTTGTTTTTTGGCGGCAAATTCTTTAATTACTTCTTTAAGTAAAATTACTCCCAAAACAGATAAAATTAATCCCACTATCGTTCCCGGGTAGTATGCCCAAATCATTACCGAACGAACAAAATGGTGAATTTCTGATATAAATAAAAGGCTAAAAAACGCCACTACTCCAAGTTGCCATTTTCCACCCCTTAAAGAAAGATATATCGTCCCCAGCCATAATAGCCCAAATAGTCCAATCATAAAAATAAAAGCCTCATCAGAATTCTGGGAAAAAACAGAAAGTTTAGATTGAATGCTATCAAACACGATTTTTGCATCCCGATAAACTTGATGATTTAATCCAAAAAAAGTCAATTCAAGCGGCATATGCGCAATTTCTAAGATTGCGGCGAGGAGAAATAATTTTTTGATACGCTTAGTAAGCATAAAATTTATCTTTTTCTTTGGCGGCAAATTCTTTTACGACTTTTTTCTGCGAAATGTTGGCATTAAAAACGAAGTTCGCTTTTTATATTCAAGGTATTCTTGACCAAATTTTACCGCTAATTCTTCCTCCTCGATGAATTTATAATAAAGAAGGAGAAGTACAGAAAGAAAAACGCTTATAAGCGTAAAAGAGAATGAATTAAAAACGACACCGAAACCAATAAGCCAAAGACCAAATCCTAAGCCCATTGGATTTCGACAATAAGTGTATGGTGCTTTTATGACTAATTTTTGGGCAGGCATAATTGGTGCCGGTGTTCCTTGACCGATTTTAAACTGCGCCCAAACGGCCCAAGCTGAGAAAAATAAACCACCAACAAATAATGGCGCCCCCAAGCAGATATTAAATGGAAATAATAAAATTTGCGAGAAATCAAAAATTTTATCTAATTTCTGCGAAGCTAGAAAAAGAAGCAAGGGCAAAAGAAGCAAGAAGAATATGCCCTGTATTACCAAAAAAATAATTTTTTGTCTGCGGCTATAATGTTGTTTATGCCATCGAACAAATTTATTTAAAAATTCTTTTTTCATAAGTTTATTTTATTTTAGCAAATCTTCAATTGCAACACCCAACGCTTTGGCGATTTTCGCCATAGTTTTAACGCTTGGCTTATTAACTATACCGTTTTCGACTTTCATAAGCGTCGTGTATTTAATATCCGCTTTCTTGGCTAAATTGTCTTGCGTTAAGCCAAGTTTAGAGCGTAATTTCTTGATATTCTCGCTGATTTTTCAATAATGTCTACACTTTACGCCTAGGCGTCATTTGTAGACACAAAAGGATAAAAAAATTTCTTTTGCGCTTTATTTCCCAACTGGTGGAGATGGCGGGATTTGAACCCGCGTCAAGAAATTAAATACGCTATCTTCTACAGGCTTAGTCCGGTTATGTTAAGATTGCGCCGGAAACCGGACGAAACGCGCAAAATTTTTTCTTCTTTTTGTCGCCCCGCATCGAAGATTTGCGGGGCCGAGCCCGATAATAACATCTCTATCTTTCCATCGAGCGTCAAAAGAGAGATGGTCCCGACGTTACGCTAACGCGTAGGACGGAACGTAAGCAGGTTTGTTTTCTGCTTTTAAGTATTGAACGGAAATATTTATAGAGGTAACCGATCATCCTCTGCCTGCCGACAAAGCCATGCTTGGCATGGTAGCGCATTTTGACTCCTTTCAACTCCTTTCATCCCCGCGAAATCTGCTCGCGAGCAAAGCAAGCGATTGCAGATTTCAGCGCCCCGCCTTTGGCGGGGTTACTCTGTTTTCATCTTTCTTTCTATATTTCTTTTCGCTTCCCTTTCCTTGGTTCTTTCCCTTTTATCATATTTTTTAAGGCCTTTGGCAAGGCCGAAAGAAAGTTTCAAAAAACCATTTTTACTATACACCGAAAGAGGTATCAAAGTCAAGCTCTTTTGCTGGATTTTCCCGTATAAATGCGCAATTTCTTTCTTCTTAAGGAGCAGGCGGCGCGTACGCTGAGAATCGTAATCTTCGGGAGTATTGGCGGGTTGATACGCCGGGATATCCATGCCTACGACATAAATTTCATTTCCGCGGACAATCGCGTGCGAGCCGGCCAAAGAGCCCCTGCCGTTTTTCAGCGCTTTTGCCTCAAAGCCTTTCAATTCCAAACCCGCGTCGAATTTTTCAAGAATTTCATGGTCAAAATACGCCCTCCTGTTTTCTATTAGAGCCATTTTCAAATATTATCATAATTTTCATTTTCAAAAAATTATTTTGTGATAAAATATAAATAAAGACTATGGAAAATTTTTTTTATGAAGGAGGAAAATATCTGATAGACGCTTCGGGGAAAGTTAAAAATGGCGGCGACATAGACGGCAATAAAAATATTCTGATAGACAAGGAGATACCGGAAAAATTTCACGAAGGAATCGCCGTTCATGAAATTGAAGAAAGAAAACTTCTGCTTAAGGGTCACAGTTATGTTTATTCCCACAACGAAGCCCAAAAAAAAGAACTTGATTTTTACGAAAAAAAATACGGCAAAGAAAAAGCCTTGGAGGTTTTAGAAGAAGAAGAGGTGGTTGTCTTAAATATTACTTTCCGCCATTCAATTTCCAGAAAAACCAAAATGTTAAAAGCCGAAGAGGAAAATCCCGAAATTCCGGTCAACGCCCCCCTTATTGATATGCGCGCGATACGAGAGGCGGTTTTTGAAGGCAAACGGTATCTTGTGGACAACTCCGAAAAATTAATCGGCACCCTGGTTGATATTTACGAAAAAGGAGGTATTATTTATATTGACCGCGACGTGCCAGAACGCTTCTTTGAAGGTCTGGCCTTGAGCGAGTTGGTGACGAGAAAATTTTTGCGCAAAGGCATGGGTTGGCGCGATGCCGGCCAAGAAGGCGATAAGGCGGAGCAGGAGCATTACGCGGCCAAATACGGCGCGATTGAAGCCGGGGAAATTGCAAGAGACGAACTGAAATCCCAGGCCTGGAAATTTGAGCGGGAAAAGAAAGAATTAAAAGAAATGGGCGGGCATAAGGTTATTTATGAAAAAGGAGAAATTCTGTCTGAATAGAACATCTTTCGCAATATACGTCAATAGCGCTATCCACACTATGAGTGGTTTTTTTAAAAAAATATTTTATAATTCTTGAATAATTGATAAATTTATTTTTAAAGAACATATGAATGAAACAACTTTAAGCAATGTTTCGCGCTATGTTTTTGTTTTTTTAATATTGGTTTTGCCGATTTGGCTCCTGCCTTATACTGTTTTTCCTCTTGAGATGAACAAGGCATTTTTATTTTACGCGCTTGTAATTATCGCTTTTATTTTTTGGTTGATTTCCGTTCTTCAAAAAGCCGGCTTTGAAATTCCCAAAAGCGGCGCTCTCTTGGTTTTGGCGGCGATTATTCTCGTTTCCTTTGTTTCCTCTCTTTTTTCCGGCAATACTCCGCTTTCTCTTATCGGCTCCGGCCATGAAGTCGGGACGTTTTTCTCTTTAATCATGATGGGAATCGCGCTCTTTCTGGTCTCTGTTCTTTTTGAGTCGGAAGCGAAAGCAATGGCATTTTATCTCGCGCTTTTTATTTCTTCTTTGGCGGTTTTTATTTTCCAATTATTTCTTTCCGGATTTGATATCGTTATTTTCCCTTGGAATAATATTTTTGCGTCAAAAATAGGCAATACCATCGGCTCCTGGAACGAGGTTGGCATATTTTTCGGTTTTATCGCGCTAAGCGCCTTAGTTTTCGTGGAATTGATTCGTTTGCCAAAGTGGCTTAAAATTTTTGTTTTCGCGATTCTTGCCGCCTCCTTGGCAACCGTGGCATTTGTGAATTTTACCGTTGTTTGGATTTTATTGGGGGCTTTTATCTTGGTTTTCTTCGCCCATCAATTTTTCTCCGTTTCAAACCAGCCTTCCGGCGCTTCTGAGATTAGGGAAGTCGGACGCCCTTTGGGCAAATTCGTTCGCTTTACCGTTCCTTTGCTGTTGATTGCCATATTTTTCATTATGGCCAAAACCCTTGTCGGAGATTTTGTTTCTTCTATGGGAATAGATTATGCCGAGGTTCGGCCGACTTGGACGGCAACATGGCAAGTGGCAAAAAGCGCTTTGAAAGAAAATATTTTGCTTGGCACCGGTCCCAATACGTTTCTATACGATTGGTTGAGGTTTAAGCCCGCCGATATAAACATGACTTTGTTTTGGGCTTTTCCGTTTACGGTCGGGATTGGACTTTTGCCGACTTGGTTTGCCACAAGCGGAATTTTTGCCGGATTGGCTTGGCTGGCGTTTTTGGCTTTTCTTTTCTATTATGGCTTGAAAACCGTCGCTTATTTTGAAAACGAATTATTGCGCGGACTATTGGTGGCTTCTTTTTTGGGCTCTCTTTATTTGTGGACATTTACGATAATTTATCCGACCGGCTTTTTACTTACCGCTTTGGCATTCCTGATCACCGGCGTTTTTATCGCTCTTCTTTGCCGAAGCGGAAAAATTAAAATTATAGAAGTTTCATTTTCAAACAAACCTAAGCTGGGTTTTGCCTCGTCTTTATTCATTGTTCTTTTGATGATTGCGGCCGTGGCGGCTTTTTATCTGCTTTTTCAAAAATACTATGCGGCCTATTCTTTCGGCCGCGGCATTTCCGTTATCAACGCAAGCGGAAATATTGACGAAGGGGAAAATTTGATTTTTCGCGCCAGCCGCTTTGACCAGCAAGACAAGTATTACAGGGCGCTTTCAGAGGTCGGACTCATCAGATTGCAGAAATTATTGAACCAGGCGAATTTGCCGGCCAATGAAGCGACCGTTCAGTTCCAGAACATTCTCGGCAACGCCATCGCCAATGCTCAAAACGCTATTCGCGTTAATTCCCTGGATTATCAAAATTGGATGTCTTTGGGTCAAATTTACGAGGCGGTTGTTCCTTTGAAAATCGCCGGCGCCAGAGAGGCGGCAATTGATGCCTATAAAAAAGCTTCTGAAGCCGCGCCATTTGACCCTCGGCCGTTTTTGGCTTCGGCAAGGGTGGAATATCAAGTCGGCGACATAAAATCATCCAAAAATTTTCTCAATTCTTCTGTCGGCATCAAAGGCGATTTCGCGCCGGCGTTTTTCCTTTTGTCTCAAATTGAAGCGCAAGAAGGCAATCTGAAAGAGGCGATAAAACGAACCGAGCAAACCTATCTTTTGGCTCCGAACGACGTAGGCGTTTTTTTCCAATTAGGGCTTTTGTATTATCAGGATAAAAATTATGAAGCCGGTCGTTTGGCGTTTGAAAAATTAGTCAGTATCAATCCCAATTATTCAAATGCCAGATATTTCTTAGGTCTTATTTATGAGCGCCAAGAAAGAGTCAGCGATGCCATCGGACAATTTAAAAGGATTCAAGAACTCAACCCGGACAATAAAGAAGTCCAGCTTATTTTGTCAAACCTAACTTCAGGCAAGCCCGCGCTTGAATCCATTTCTCCTCCCCAGCCCTCTCCGGAAAAACGCAAGGAGCCGCCTGTTGAAGAAGAAATGTCCGGAAAAGACATGCCCAAAAATAAAAAATAAGCGAAATAAAGAGCGCGCCAAGGAATAAAATTTATTATGGCTCAGAAATTTCTGAAATTTTTTGACCGCGAGCTGGACGGCCTTCACCAGGCCGCTCTTTTTTTGGCGCTTGCCGCCATAATTTCAAAACTCCTGGCTCTTTTGCGGGATCGTTTTCTGGCGGGCGCGTTCGGCGCGGGAAAAACCCTTGATATTTACTACGCCTCTTTTATTATTCCGGACTATATTTACAATTTTTTGCTTTTATTGGTTTCGGCTAACGCCTTAATCCCGATTTTTATGGAAAAGATATCGCAGTCGCCCGGAGAAGGGCGAGATTTTCTGAGCAGAGTTTTTTCCATTTTTTTTGTCGGAACATTGGCGTTTATGGCGCTGATGTTTTTTCTTATTCCATATTTGACTCCTTTTGTGGTTCCCGGTTTTTCCGCGGATGAAAGGGCACAGGTAAATATTTTCAGCCGTCTTCTTCTTTTTTCCCCGTTTTTGCTCGGCTTGTCTAATTTGATTTCCAGCGCCATTCAATCTTTGCGGAAATTTTTCATTTACGCCCTTGCCCCCGTGTTTTACAACGTCGGTATCATTTTGGGGATTTTAGTTTTTTATAAATGGTGGGGGCTATCCGGCGTTGTTTTGGGGGTGGCGGCGGGCGCTTTTCTCCATTTTTCCATTCAACTCCCGTCCTTGATAAGAGCCGGATTTTGCCCGAGTTTCGTTTCAAAAATTAACGGAGACGAGATTAAGAATATAGTTAAACTTTCTTTTCCGCGGGCGCTTTTTTCCATTTTTCCATTCAACTCCCGTCCTTGATAAGAGCCGGATTTTGCCCGAGTTTCGTTTCAAAAATTAACGGAGACGAGATTAAGAATATAGTTAAACTTTCTTTTCCGCGGGCGCTTGGTTTGACCTTGAACCAATTGGTTTTGACGGTGATTACGGCGGTTGCTTCTGTTCTGGGGGCGGGCAGTATCGCCGTTTTTAATCTGGCGATTAATCTCCAAACCATTCCTTTGACGGTTATCGGCATGAGCTACGGCATAGCCGCTTTTCCGACATTGGCCCGCCTTCACCTAAAAAACGAAAAGGAAAAATTTATTGAAAATGTTTTGGTTGCCGGCCGGCACATTATTTTCTGGTCTTTTCCCGTTACGGTTCTTTTTATTGTTTTAAGGGCGCAGATTGTGCGGACTGTTTTGGGGGCAGGAGCTTTTACCTGGGCCGATACCCGCCTTACCGCCGCCAGTTTGGCGCTTTTATCTTTGGCCATTGCCGGCCAAGGATTGATGTTTCTTTTGGTCCGCGCCTATTACGCCGCCGGCCGCACCAAAACCCCCCTTTTGATTAATTTTCTCTCTTCATTTTTTACCATTGCCGGCGTATTTTCATTTTTGCGGATTTTTAACGCTCAAAGCGGCTTCCGCGAATTCTTAACGGGCATTTTAAAAGTTAAAGAAGTGGCAGGGGCGGAAATGCTGATTTTGCCTTTGATTTTTTCGGTCGGGACAATTATAAACGCCCTTCTTCTCTGGGTTTATTTCCAAAAAGATTTTGGAAAAATATTTTTCAGGCTGAAAAAGACGGCGGCGGATATTTCTCTCGCCTCTCTCGCGATAGGGATTGTTGCTTACGTTTTTTTGGCGATTTTTTCCGATGTTTTTGACATCAGAACTTTCGTCGGAATTTTTAGCCAGGGATTTTTAGCCGGACTTTGCGGCATCGCCGCCGGAATTTTTGTTTTAAAGATTCTAAAAAATAAAGAACTGGAAGAAATCACCTTTTCTCTAAAGCGCAGGATAGGAAGACTTCCGATTGTCGCCAGAGAGCCGGAAAAATTGCCGTAATAAAAAACGGGCAAATTGCCCGTTTTTGTCATGGAATCGTTTAATTGCCGAATCCTTTGCCTATATCAATGACCAAATCGCCTATTTCTTGCAGCAAGCCTAATGGTTTTTTTTCTAATTCCTCAACATCAATTTTAGGCTTGCCGGCGACAGGCTCCTTGTAGACAACAAGATTATCAATAACAATTATCAAGCCCTTGAATTCCCAGCCGGATTCTTTTGTCAGGCGTTCAAATTCAAAAATATCCAGCCAAAAATTTCCCACTCGCTTCTTTTTTTTGTCGCCGACATTAACTTGATAGGCCCGACAGCGGTCTTTGGCGTTGATACACTCCAAAACGCCCGGATCGAGATCGTCTTTTTTGATAGAGGGGTTTGGCATAAAGTAACTTGGGATGTCTGCGGCGGTGAGAATCCTGATGTTTGGAGTTTTATAAGGATCAAATCCTATTTGCTTCAAATCTTCCATCGTTGTTTTATCGGGAATTATTTTTTCATAGACCGTCTTTATGTTTTCAAAACTTTGCCAGGGAGATGTGACGGTTATTTTCGCGGAAGGCAACATCGTCGCGCAGCCTGAAAATCCGACAAAAAGAGCTAAAATGCCCCGGCCTGCCAGCTTTTTCAATTTTAACCCCTCATGCTATCCTGCTTCGGATTGAAAAGAACAATATTTTGAATTATTCTTTTAATAAAATCACAAACTGAAATTAGATGCAAGAAACAATCCACAACACCAGAAATTTTTCTATAATAGCCCACATAAATCACGGAAAGTCAACTTTAGCTGATCGTTTTTTGGAATTGACCGGCGCGGTTGAGAAACGGAAAATGAGGGAACAGTATCTTGACCAGATGGAGCTGGAGAGAGAACGGGGGATTACAATCAAGATGCAGCCTGTCCGAATGGAATATCTATCGGGCTCAAAACAAAAATTCGTTTTGAATCTGATAGATACTCCCGGTCATATTGATTTTTCTTATGAAGTTTCGCGAGCGCTCAAAGCCGTAGAAGGCGCGATTTTATTGGTGGACGCAACCCAGGGTATCCAAGCCCAGACTTTTTCTAACGCCGAACTCGCCAAGTCTTTGGGGCTGGCCATTATTCCGGTTGTAAATAAAATAGATCTGCCATCCGCCAAAATCAAAGAAACAAAAGATGAAATTATCGGGCTTTTGAATTGCAAGCCGGAGGATATTTTGGAGGTTTCGGCAAAGACGGGCGAAGGCATGGGAAAACTTCTTGAAGAAATCATTTTTAAAATTCCCGGACCCGCCTTCATCAATGATTTTAAAAATAAACAAGCTCTTGTTTTTGATTTTGGTTATTCCGCCCATCGCGGCGTTATTGCCTATATTCGGGCAATGAAGGGAAAAATTAAAAAAGGCGACGAATTATTTTTATCCCAAGCCAAAGAAAAATTTGTCGTTCAAGAAGTCGGGTTTTTCAGGCCGGAATTGCGCGAAACAGAAATATTGTCCGAAGGCGACATCGGTTATGTCATAACCAACATCAAAAAACCGGCTATTGTGCATGTGGGCGATACGGTTACTTCTTTCAAAAATCCCTTGCCCCCGCTTTCCGGCTACGCCCAGCCAAAGCCGGTTGTTTTTTCCGGCGTTTATCCGGATTCGCAGAATGATTTCAGCCTTTTAAAACATGCTCTGGAACGTCTTCATCTTTCCGATACTTCTTTAAGCTTCAAAGAAGAGGGCAGCGGCGTTTTAGGGCGCGGCTTCAGGTGCGGTTTTTTGGGGATGCTTCATCTTGAGATTGTTATGGAGCGGTTGCGCCGCGAATTTAATCTCAAATTGATTGCCGCCCTTCCTTCCGTGGTTTATCTTGTTTTCCTTAAAAACGGGAAAAAGGAAGAAATTTATTCGCCGGCTCTTTTTCCCGAAGATTTTGAAATAGAAAAAACATTTGAGCCGTGGATTGAAATAAAAATCATCGCGCCTCATAAGTCATTAAGTTCCCTTTTAAAAATTCTGCAAAAGCGCGAGGCGATAGTCGGCGATATTGAGCAATTCACGAGCCAAAGAGTGTCTTTGAAGGCCGGCTTGAGACTGGCTGAATTTATGAAAAATTTTTTTGACGAGATAAAAACCGCAAGCCAAGGATATGCTTCGCTGGGCTATAAGCCCATTGGCTCCAAAGAAGCGGATGTCAGCCGGCTTGATATTTTATTGGCGGATGAGCGCGTGCCGGCTTTTTCCAGGGTTGTGGGAAAATCGCAGGCGCAAAGCGAAGCCAGGGAATTGGTTGGGAAATTGCGGGAATTCCTGCCGCGGGCCCTTTTCGCGATAAAAATTCAGGCAAAGTGCCATGGCCGCATTCTGGCGGCGGCTTCCATTTCCGCGCTCAAAAAAGACGTGACCGGATATTTATACGGAGGAGACAGGACGCGGAAAATGAAACTTTGGCAAAAGCAGAAAGCCGGCAAAAAGCGGCTTTCAGAACGGGGGAAAATTAACATTCCTCACGAAGTTTTTCTCAAAATGTTAAAGTGACATCGCGGCGCGAAGAAGTTAAAATCTGAAAAGCGGGATTAAAGTAAAAGCGATCATCGCCAAAACGGCGACCAGAGATATCGCGATCCAGATAATTCTGCTTCTTTTTTTTTGTTTTTGGGAAAGCAGCATAATTGTATTATAATATTGTATTATAACGGGAGTATGAGAGAATTTCAAGAAAGGCGGCTTTTGCGCAAAGTTGTTTTTTCGCGACTGACGTGCGTTTTTTTGGCGATTGTTCTGATATTTTTCGGCTATTCGGCGGCGAAAATTTATTTGCGGCTGAGGCGGGCGGCAAGCGCCAATAAATTGATTGAAAAACAAATAGCCGGTTTTAAAATAAAAAAAGCCGAACTGGAGGCGAATATCAGCCGGCTTGAAAGCGAGAGCGGGATAGAAGAAGAAATCCGCAACAAATTTCCGGTTCAAAAGCCGGGCGAGAAGGCGGTGATAATTATTGAAGAAGAAATAAAAATCAATGATATTGGGAAGAACGGCTCTCCGCCGGGATTTTTTGGAAAAATCAGGCAGTTCATAAAAA
>Ga0209518_1002788_pt1 | contig 15796 bp, 10 predicted proteins | sample RifGroB1_FD_183993 | JGI IMG/M metagenome (GOLD analysis project Ga0209518, IMG submission 183993) | Groundwater microbial communities from Rifle, Colorado, USA - Groundwater B1 (SPAdes) (version 2) | ecosystem: Environmental > Aquatic > Deep subsurface > Groundwater | place: Rifle, Colorado...
AACCTGTTGCCGCTAAATAAATTTCGAGTAACATTTTAGTTGCATTTGGAGCATAGATTCCAAATGTGATGTAATTACCGCTGTAATTAGCACCTAATGCCCATGTAGCTGTTCCCCATGTTGTCATGTCCCATGGACTGTAATTTGTAGCTGTGTTCGCTGTTGGATAAGTAGCACCTAACGCTTTGTTTGGTACATCCACAATAATTTCTGTTGTGTCGTTGTTATCGACACCAATAACCTCCTCCTGATTAGATTTTGTTACAATTGTTGGATTAGAACAATTGAATAAGAGAACCGATAACCCTAACACCATGATTAATAGAAAACTTCGCACTTTTTTCCTCCTTAGAAATATAGTTTATATATAAGAATATAGAGCTAAAAATAAAATATTTCAACCTTTTTTTTATACTTTTTCTATTTTTTTTATAATTTAAGCTATTTTAAATTTATTATTTCAATATCTTTAAAGAATATTCTTTAAATGATATTTTAATAATGATTTTCATTAATTTTTTATATATTTTGAAAGAATATTTTTTATAAAAAAGTAATTTTTTTCTCAAAAAATTAAGTGATATTTTTGACAAAATTTAAAATTTAAGATATATATAATAGTAGAAACTTTTACAGTCAAGTTGGTAAAGTTTTTTAGTATATTTAACAAAAAATAAATAGAGGTTAAAATTTGGAAAAAAATTATAAAAGCATTTATATAAAAAGGTCTGTTTTAAAAAATGTAATGGGTGGACATCCATGGTGTTTTTCTGGTGCTATTCTAAAAATAGATGAAGGTATTAAGAATGGCGATTTATGCGAAGTTTATTGTGATAAAACTTTTGTTGGTATTGGTTATTTTAATCAAAATTCTGACATAAGCATAAGATTAATAACAAGATTAAAACAAAAAATAGACTTTGAGTTCTTTTTTAATCGTTTTACTACTCTTAGAGCGCAAAAAGAACAATTTATACAAGATACTAACGCTTATCGTTTAGTTTTTGGTGAAAGTGACAATATACCCGGACTTGTTGTTGATATTTATAATGATGTAATTGTAGTTCAAGTTCATACAATGGGCATCGAGAATTTAAAAGAAAATATTGTAAAAGCTTTAATTAAAATTTACAATCCAAAAACTATCCACGAAAAAAGTGAAATTGGAGTTAGGGCAAACGAAGGGCTTCCAACAGATGTAAATAAGGTTCTATATGGAAAAGAAACAAAAGAAGTTGTAATAAATGAACATAATTTTAAATTTAGCGTTAATATTCCTGAAGGGCAAAAAACTGGCTTTTTCTTAGATCAACGAGAAAATAGATTAAGCATTGTCCCGTATTGTAAAAATAAAACAATGTTAAATTGTTTTTGTTATACAGGTGGTTTTTCAATATATGCTGCAAAAGTGGCAAAATCTGTTACAAGTATTGATATTTCTAAGCCAGCCATCGAAAACACGAAAACTAATTTTAAAATCAATGGATATGACTTAAATAAACATAAATTTATTGCAGAAGATGTATTTAACCATTTAAAAACAATCGAAAAAGATCAGTATGATTTAATAATTTTGGATCCGCCATCTTTTGCAAAAAATAAAAAACAGTTAAAAAATGCAATTAAAGCGTATATTACAATAAATTCTAAAGCATTAGAAAAATTACCAGATTACGGGATTTTGATTTCTTCGTCTTGTACAAGTCATATTGATGAACTTACTTTTATAAAAATCCTTCATCAATCAGCAGTAAACACTAATTGCCAGCTAAAAGTTTTAGAATCAAAAGCACAACCTCAAGATCATGGTTACAACCTTGCATTCCCAGAGGGAAGATATTTAAAATTTTTTATTTTACAAAAAATTCCTATTTTGTAGGAGAATATAGAGCAATTTTTACAAAGGTATGGAGTTAAGATAATTTTTAATGTAAATATTTTACATGTGTAAGGGAATGTAAAATTATCACAAGTACTTCTAGCCCTGACAGGTTTTCAAAGTCTGTCAGGGCTAAAAAATATATTATAATATTGCAAGTAGAAATAAAAAACATCAAAAAATTGTGTTAAAATCTTTCTTTTTGTTAATTTTTATTTTTTAAAAAAGACATGTCCTCGTTTAGGATGGAAAAAGTAAAAGCGTTTTGTGCCAAATTTTGATGATAGTGCTTTTGATGAGTTAAAATTATAATAAAGCATCTAAAATAATGCAAAAATATAATAAAATTAACATATTGTATCTTTTTATATTAAATTTTTTATAAACTTTATGATTTATCAAAGAATTAATATTCATTCTCATACATATATTGCATATAATTATACAGATTTAATCTGTATTAAAATATAAAGATATTAAATTTATATTGAAAAATAAACTTTATTTTAGTAGAATTAACTCTAAAATCTATTATATACTGAAATACTTTAGGTTTATCATAATTATTATGATAAATTTTTCTATAACTTCTTTTAAATAAACATGTTGTAGAAAAAAAATATTTTAGGTATATAATAACAATCTGAACGATTATCATTATAAATCTGGTAAAAATGAAAAAAATTAGTTGTTTGTTTTTATTTTTTTTAATTTTATTCTCTTGTAAAAATCAAAACTCAGAAGTTTATATTTTAACTAATGATGTTATTTTTTTTGAGTTAGCTGATATCTATAACTCTAGAAATAAAGATAACAAAGTTTTTATAAATTTTTATAATGAGAAACAAAAAAATATATTCAGTTTTTATAAAGATAATAAAAAAGACTATTATGATATTGTTGCTGGATATAATGGTTATAATAATGAGTTTGAGACTAAATATTTTTATAATTTAAAAAATTATTATGAAAATCTAACAACAACAGATTATTTTAATGGATTTAATGATTATATTGTAAAAAATGACTATTATACTATTCCTTATGATATTGATTTTCCTGTAATAATAGCTAAAAAAGAATTACTTTCTCAAACTATTAAAGAAACAATTTCAATACAAAATTTTTCAAATCTTTGTAAAAATATTAATATAACTAGAAAAGAAGAAAATAATTATATAAAAAAGATTAGATTTTCTCCTTATTCTTCAAATATGGGTGAGATAGAATATTTTTTTATTTTTAATGATAAAATACAAGTAAATAATAATATATACTCTTTTAATAATGAAGAAATGAGTAATTATTTTAATTTTTTATATAAATTTGATGATAACTATAATTTTGGATTAGAAGAAACAAAAAAATATTTTGATAAATATAAAAATATAGACAAAAAATTATACTTAGAAAAAGATATTATTTCTTTTGATTTTATTCAATTTTCAAATTCATTAACTTATCAGAAAGAAAAATTTAAAATTTTATTTATCGAAAATTTGAAACATTTAACATTAAAAAATAAAATTATTGCAATAACGAAAAATTCAAAATATAAAAAACAATGTGAAGATTTTATAAGATTTTTGGTTAGCGAAGAAATTCAAAAAATATTATTTGAAGAAACTTATTCAAAAAATTATTATTTTGAGAATATTAATCTTCCAGTTATAAAAAATATTATATCTAAAAGCCAAAAATTGGATATAGACGTTGATTTCTTAGAAAAATATATTGATAATTTGTCATACATTGACTTTTATAACGAAAGATTAAGAAGTAAATTTTTTGAGACTTACAATAATTCAAAAGAAAGTTTACATAAAGGAGTTTTATCTGAAAAAGATTTGCTCAATGTTTTAATAAACGGGATAAATGATTAAATTTCTATGCAATGTCCTTCTACAGCAAGAATTATTTTAAGTTGCCTTTTATTAAATTGTTTTATTTGTTCTTCTGCATCTCTTAATATTTTAATCATATCTTCGTCTGTATGCTCTGGATCAGAATGAAATAAAACAAGTCTTTTAACTCGCCATTCCAAAGCTAGATTAACTGCCATAGTAGAAGATGTGTGTCCCCAATCAAATTTGCTAAAAAATTCCGTTAAACTATACTGGGTATCCATTATTAAAACATCACTACTTTCAAAGCATGCCTTAAAAAAAAGGCTTTTTTCGTCTATATTTTCTGGAGTAAATTCAGTATCAGTTGCATAACTGACTTTTTTGTCATCTTTTGATATAATGTAGCCTGTACTTCCGCCTGGGTGATTTAATTCTATATGAAAAATTTTATAACCATTCAAACTATAAGGATTTTGTTCATTTAATATAACAAATTTCTTTTTTGCTGGCAATTTGTCAAAAGAAAGTGGAAAATGGCTAGGGTGTTGCTGTCTTTTTAGATTTTCAATTAAATCTATGTTAGGTGAATAAAAAATTATAGTATTTGTTGGGTTGTATAATGGTTTAAAGAAAGGAATTCCACAAATATGATCCCAATGAAAATGTGATAAAAGTATATGAAACGTTTTATTATTAACGCTGGTATATTTTCTACCGAGTTCTCTTAATCCACTACCTGCATCTAAGATTAGAATGTCTTCACCATCATCTTCGATTGTTATACAAGCTGTATTTCCACCAAATATTTGAGATAACTCTAAAGGTAATGTTGCAAAAAAATCATCAATATCTTTTATTTGAGAATCTTTATATAAATTTAATATTGCTTTTGTCTTTTTGTGATATTCATTTAACAAGAGAGGAGTTGCAATTGAACCTCTTGAACCATAAAATGTTATTTTCATTTTTCTTATATATATTATTATTGAATATTTTTCAAGTTTTTTTTGCTTTTGATAATATATTTTTAATAAATATTAATATTTTAAAAAAAAGTATTGAAAAAAATAAATTTTTCTTATACAATAAAGACAAATGAAAACAAAAAAATATTCCTTTTTTTACTTTAAATTATTTCTTTTAATCTCTTCAGTTGTTTTTTTATTGTATTATTTAAATTTATTTTTGTTCCCATCGACTGGATTTAAATTTAATATTTTAAAAATAATTTATATATTTGTCTATTCTGTTTTTCTAAGTCTTTATCTTTTGGATTTGATTTTTCATAATAAAACTAAAGGAAGGATTATACTTTTTATTTCTGTTATATTACTGCTTTTTTTTCTCAAGGATTTTAAGCAGAATATTTTGTGGAATTTTATCTTTAGAGAGAATGAGAGTGTTTATTCTTTATTTGAAGTCTTTTTTGGATTTTTTTCTTTTGCATTACTTTTGGTTTCGTTTTTTATACAAAGAGATTTTGTAAAAATTGAAAGTTTAAAAATAAAAAAAGAAAAAAATAAAACTGAAGAACATGATATTTTTTTGTAATTAATCAATATTTGTTTCTATCAATATAACTTTTTTTTATAAAATTATTCATATTTTTTAATGTTTTCTGTAAAATATAGTCTTTAATTTTCTTCTAATTAAACTACTTCTTACTTCCGATATTAATTATGGCAGGATTATTTAATTTAAATTGGAATTTATTTTAATTTTGTTGTATATTCTAATCAGGTTACAATGTTTGAAAGTATTATATAAAAGGAGTAACTTGAATTAGAAAATAAATGTTGTGAGGTTAAATTTATGCAAGATAGTGGATGTGGTTGTAATGAATTGGCTGATTTAACTAAATATTATACTTGTCAAACAGATATTTGTTTGAGAAGTGAACTTTTTGGTGATCGTATTTTTGAACACGGTAGTAAAGTAGTTATGCTTTTTGCTGAAATTTATTCTTTTATGGTAGAAAAATATGGATTAAATGTTATTGCTTCTGTAATGATTCAATTTGAAAATTCTAATTTTTTTAAGCAATGGTTTTGGAATATAAAGCATTTTCTTGGTCAACAGCTTATTTGTGATCCTTCGTTTTGTGATATAGGCAAATGGATTGGAAGAGGATTATTCTTAAAAATATGTCTAACTATGATTTATTATAATAATCTCTACCTTGATGAAACAATTATTAACCATTTAATAGAAAAACAGAAAAAGATACTTGATGAACTTATAAAAGATAATTATTTTGAAGAAGACAAAAAAGCAATAGATATAATCGATAATGGTTATATTTTGTTAAGAGAAAAAACGATCCTTGCTTATGATAGTGAATATTTCTTTAAAGAGAATGTAATATATAACACGGATTAACACAGATATAGTAGATTAACACGGATTATGCTGATTTGAATTCAGAAAGTTTATTATAATATGTATTATATTGTTTTTTGCTCAAATTCGCTTAATTATGCTAATTTTCTTTAATCTATGTTTATCAATTTGTTTCGCCTAATACCGCTTTCATGTGTCTTACTGATTCTGCAATTTTTGTTTTTGGTGTTGAAGCATATTTTGCTGGTATCATTTCTTTATTTGTACATTCCAAAACTGACACTAAATTTTGTAACTCAACTTCATAAGGATAAACTGCTGGTATAAAATTGTTTATTGCTTCTTCAATATTACTTGTTGTAATAATATCTTTACCATCTGATGCCGCAATAAATTTTGCTCTTACAAGTATTGCTTCAATATCAGCCCCAGAGTATGTATATTTTTGTTTTTTAAAAAAATCTTCTGTATAACGAATATCTGTTTTTATTTTTAATTTTTTTATCATTTTGTAGAATAAATCTTCTCTTTCTCTTTCGGTCTCTGGATAAAAAAGGGATAAATGTTCTTCGCAACGTCCTTGTCTTTTTAAGTCAATTGGCAGCAAGTCTGGTCTACAAGTAATCAAAAACCAAATAATTTTACCTCTATATTCTGTGTTTCCCATAAAAGAGGCAATTTGTGCAAAAACCCTGTTTGAAGTGCCACTGTCCCCCTCTTGGTTTCTATCACCCAAAACAGCATCTGCCTCATCGATTATTACACCAACAGGTGCCATTGCTTTTAATATGTTTAAAATTTTTTCTATATTGCTCTCTGTTGCACCAACATATTTTGAACGAAAATTTAACATTTTAACTACTGGGATTCCTATTTCGCCAGTAAAACAACTAACCAAAAAAGTTTTACCAGTACCAACAGGTCCAGAAATCAGGTAACCCATAGGTAGAACATCAAGCCTTCCATCTTTTATATTTTTTGCAGCCCTTTTTAACGAAGTTTTAACTGGTTCATGTCCTGAGACCATATCAAGATTACTTTCTGATTCTATAATTTCAAGCATTCCCATAGACTCTGACTCGATTAACTCTTTTTTTCGTAAGCGTAAATATTCCATAGAAATATTTTTCTTTTCTTGGAAACTTTCAGAAATTATTTGATTTATATTAACAAGATTTAGCCCACCAGTTATTTTTGCGATTGTTGGAATAGAAATAGTTTCTTCTAAAAGAAGTTTACCTTTTTTTAAATTATAACTTAAAAAGTCTTCTCTTGTCTTTTCGTCTGGAATAGGTATATGAATTTTAATAATATTTGGACATTTCGTAAGATTTTGATTCATATCAAACGAATTTTCTGTTAAAAGAATAATTGTTATGTCTTTTTGTATGAATAATGGATTATATGCCCATCTTTTTATAGTAACGAGACTATATCTATCCTCTTCTGAGAATGACAAGGTAGAACTTGTTGGTACAATGGTTTCTGAAAAATCGACAATTAAAACGACTCTTTCATTTTGTTCGATTTTGCTATAAAAGTATTTTTCTATATTCTCAAAAGAATGTACTAAATTTTTTGAAAAAAGTTTTTTTGTTTTTTCTGCCTTATGTGCTTGTGCTGTACCAGATAACAACGTTTTAATAAAATCATTTTTTGTTGATTCTTGAGTTTTATCAAAAGGGTTTTCTACAAAACTTATTCCAGATGATCTATCATAACAAAGTATTTTGCCCTTATAACCAAAAAGAATGTCTGCAAAATAATCTTGAACTTTAACAAATTTAAAACTGTCCTCTTCTGTTCTCTGTGCAAGAAAATCTCTAATATTCCCATGGAAAATATAAGTAGAAGCAGTGTTAGAACAATATTTAATGGCAAATTTTTTAGCCCATTCTGGTAATTTTTTTATAAAATTATAATTTTTTTGGATTAAATGCTCTGACATTTTCTCCCCCCATCCCGATTTTGAATTTTAACAAATTAAATTTAAATGTCAATGTAAATTTTTATTCTATTACAAAAAAAATTCTAAAAAAATCTTAGAAATTTATTATATTAATGGTATAACACGGATTATAACACAGATTGTAGGTGATGGGCACAGATTACATGGAGTGGAGTGCAAATAGTTTTGTAATGCAGATAGAATTCAAAAAAAGTTTAATCTGCGTTAATTTGTGGAAATCTATGGAAATCAGTGTTATATAAGTAGGATTGTTACAGATTGAATTTGTTTAATTAATTGGTAATAAATGAATTATGTATTAGGAGTTTTGGCAAATCAAAAACTTTTTGGTATAATTATAGAAAAAATTAATCTTATGGGACTTTATTAATGAAATATGACTCTTTAATATTTGATTTAGATGGGACATTATGGGATGCAACTCCAACTGTGGCAATGGGATGGACTAATGGATTAAAAGATTGTGGAGAAAATATTGAGGTTAAGGCAGATATTTTAAAACAAGTCGTTGGTAAGCCTTTTAAAGAATGTTTGGAATATATATTTCCAAATATTACAATAAAATATCCTAAAGTAATGGAATTAATTGATTATCATACAAAAAATGGTTTAGAATTAACTGGAGGAATTTTGTATGACTTTCTAATAGAAGGAATTAAAAAATTATCAAACCATTACAAATTATATATTGTAAGTAATTGTGAAGATTGGTATTTGGATATATTTTTTAGATTATCTGGATTAAAAGAACATTTTTTGGATTATGATTGTTACGGACTAAGCAAAAAAGATAAATCAGAAATGCTAATCAATATTGTAAATAAAAATACTTTAAAATCTCCTATATACATTGGTGATACAGAAGGAGATATGAAATCAGCCGAAAATGCACAAGTTCCATTTTGCTTTGCTTCGTATGGATTTGGAAAAGTTTCAAAATATTCTTATAAAATTAACTCTTTTAAAGAATTGGTAAGTTTATTAACTGATTAGATTTTTTAGAACTAAAAAAGTGAAATTATTAGAAAAAATTAAGGATTTAATATGCAATTACCTCAAATATTAACCGAATTTAAAACTGAAATTGCAAAAATATATGAAAATAATCTAAAAAATGTTATTTTATATGGCTCTTATGCGAGAAATGAGGAGACTGTTGATTCTGATATTGATGTCTTGGTTGTAATTGGTGGAGAGATAAAAGAAGGGTTAGAAATTGATAGAATGATTGATGTTATTTATGAGATAAATTTAAAATATAATGTTCTAATTTCTGTTGTCCCTATGTCAGAAAAAGAATATAATTATATACTAAAATGTTTCAGGTTTGTCTTAAATTCAACGATAAATTTTTTCCTAACTTCTTTCAAACAAACAAGTTGTAAAAAAACATTTTAGGTATATAATGACAATCTGGACGATTGTCATTATAACAATAGTCCTTTTCTTATTAATATTAGAAAAGAAGGAAAAATAGCGTAATAAATTAAAAATAGAAATAAAACAAAGGAATAATAAATGAAAAAGAAAAAAAATGCGAAAAAAAGTCAAAAAATAATTAAAAAGGATAAAATTGAGATTTCAACATCTAAGAAAGTTTTATTTTCTGGGATATTTATCTTATTGATATTTTTTGTGTTAATTAGCATTGAAATTGGATTGAAAATTGCAAATTATGGAATAAATACTGATATTTTTGTTAAAAGTAAGTATTTAAATGAATATTATCTTACAAATCCATATTTTATAAATAAATATCATCCTTTTGCAAGTAATGTTGTGTCAGAACCATTGAGGAATATGTTTTTGGTGAAAAAAACAAAAGATACTTTAAGGGGTTTTGTTATTGGTGGATCAACGGCTGAGGGGTTTCCTTATTTTTCAAACCATAGTTTTGGTAAGATTAGTGAGATGGCTTTAAAAAATTCTGGTAAAAATGTTGAGATTATAAATCTTGGTTTTTCTGCGATGAGTAGTTATTATGTGGCTGATGTTGCTACTAAAATTTTAAAGTACAAACCGGATTTTCTTATAATTTATGCCGGGCATAATGAGTATTATGGGACAATTAGCGAGACTACTGGTGGAAATTATTTTCAAAAGAAAATGTATCTGTTTTTGAAAGAATTTAAAATTGTTCAACTAATTATAAATATCATAAACCCTCATAAATCAAAAGAATACAAAGATAAAAATCTTATGGAAATAAGGTTTAATGATAAAAAAATAGTAAAAAATCAACAAAATGATACAAAAATTGCAAATAATTTTATTAATAATATAGATTCTGTTGTTAATTCGTATAATTCTAAAAAAATACCGGTGATTATAATTGAACCAGTCTCAAATTTATACGATATGCCGCCTTTTGCTGGTGAGAATGACAAAGATTATAAAGGATTTATTGATACTTATTTTAAAGAAAGCATTTCTATGGATAAAGGACGAGTAGAAGACGCCTTAGCTGAAAGAAATAGAAATCAATTGTTGAGCGTAAATGCAAATGTTACATATATAGATGCTATGAATAAATTTATTGTAAATCAAAGCCCAAATATTTATGATTTTATACTTGCAAAGGATTTGGATGCTATTCCTTTTAGGGCAAGGACGGTTTTAATAAATAAACTTGGTGAATATTGTAAGAATAATTCTACAAAATATAAAAATTTACATTTTATACCTTTACAAGAAGCTTTGATAAGTAAATATGGCGATAAAGTTTTTAATAATGGAATATTTATTGACCATCTACATTTTAATATCGCAGGACAAATTATTGTTAGTGAAATTTTATCCCAAAAAATTGGTGAGATTTATACTCTTAATGATGAGGAAAAGTCTAAATTGAAAAATTTTTATTTGGATACTGAGAATGTAAAAAAATCGATTCATTATCTACCTTTTTATGATGTTTCGGTTGGTAGTGGAATGGAAAATCTTATCAAAAATAAGCCTTTTTCTTCTATGATCATACCTTTTAGGAATAGGTTTTATAATATGAATGAAATTACCGAAAATAGAAATCTTTTTGATTTAATTACTACAAACGAGGATAATGCTTTTGGTAAAATGTTAGAATATTATTATTTTGTAATGTTTGATAAACAAAAAGTTTTTGATTATATTAAGTCTTATGAGTTTGTAAATCCAGCCAATTACACGAGTTATGTTGATTATGCTGATTTTTATAAGATAGAAAAAAATTTAACTGATGCAGAAAATTACTATATAAAAGCATATCTACTTTCAGGAAAGAAAAAAGAAGTTTATGATAAAATTATCGAATTATTTAAAGATAATACTGATAAAATGAAAGAATTTAACAAAAAATACGGTTTACCAAAGAAATAGAGTTATATTATGGGAATAGAGTTTTATTTTGCTAATAAAATAGAAAATCTTGCAACTCAATTTTTACAAAACCTTAATGCTGATAAAAGGACGAAAAATCCTTTTTATTCGCCAATGGTTGTTGTTCCAAATATGAATCTTTTGAAATGGCTTCAGATGGAGATAGCAAAAAATAATTCTATTTATATGAATATTGGTTTTGATTTTCTTGAGAATGTTATAACTAAAGCTTTAAGTAAACTTTCTTCTACAAAATATGATAATTATATTTTTTTGGGGCATAAAATTAATCATATTGAGTTACAGTTGTTAATTATTTATGTGATTCACAATAATAATTTTATTGAGCTTGCAAAGATAAAAGAATATCTTGGTGATGAAAATCAATCAAAGGATTACACAAAAAAACTTTGGCAAATTTCTTTTAAAATTGCTTCATATTTTAGAGAATATGAATATCAAAGAGAAAATATGCTAAAATTATGGGCTAACGATAAACTTATAAATCCAGACTCTAAAATGGAGAATGCTCAAAAAAAGATTTATTTTGAAATTTTTTCAGATAATGGTTTGTTAAATAAATTAAACGATAAATTAGAAAAGGAAAATAGTTTTTTTAACAGAAAGTTTACAACTTTACCAAATTATTCTGATATAGTTTTTGAAGAGATAGAAAAAGAACAAAAAGATTTTACAGAAAAAGAATTTATTTATATATTTGGATTTTCTCAAATATCTTTGGTGCATTACAAATTGCTTGTAAAATTATCCAAATATTATCAAATAAAAATATATCAACTTAATTTTTTGTATGATTTTTGGGCTACTGAAGATGATAGCAAAAAATGGCAAAATATTTCAAATTTAAAAGAAAAAGATATTGTTTATCCAAATGATAACGAAAATCCATTAATAAAACTCTGGGCTAAACCATCTTACGAGAATTTAAAGTTAATATCAAAATTGATTGATAAAAATGATAATTTTGAGATAAAATCATTCTGGATTAAAAATGAAAAACAAAAATTACAAAATTCGAGTTTATTGAATATTCTACAAAGTAATATTAGTCATAACAATTTGTTTGATATGCAGGTACAAAAAGCTATACAAGATAAGAGTATTCAAATTGTTGGCTGTCCTTCTATTCATAGAGAAATTGAGACAGTTTACAATAGTATTATTTACAATATGGAGACAAATAAGGATATTAAATTAACAGATATTGCTGTTTTAGTTCCCAATATGGAGAAGTATAAGACTGTAATTAAGTCTATTTTTCTAAAAAATCCAATAGATAGTGATAAATTTGAAATTAATTCAAAAATACTAATCCCTTTCAATCTTTCTGACTCAACAGCGTCATTTGATAGTAGTTTTGGTAAGGCTTTGATAAAAATGCTTGAACTTGCCAAAGGTTTTTTTACTCGAAAAGATGCTTTTGAATTATTTTTAAATCCGTGTTTTATAACTGCCAATAATTTGGTTAGAGAGGACATTTTAGTTTGGCTTGAATGGATTTCTAAACTTAATGTTTTTTATGGATTTGATGAAAATAAAATTGATTTTTATAGTTGGGGTCTTGCTTTAAAGAGGCTCAAATTTGGTAGAATAATGGACTCAGTGGATGATTTTTCTTGTGAAAAAGATTTATTTTATCAAAATATAGTCCCGTTTTCAGATATAGAAAGCGAAGACATAGAAAAACTCGATAAATTTGTTAATATTATAGAGTCTTTATTTATTAAACTCAAATTTTTGAAAGATAAAAAAGAAAATGGCGAATTTTGGGCATATGAAATTAAAAATTTAATAAATGATTTTTTGCTTATACCAGATGATTTAAAAGCAGAAAACTATGTTTTACATCAGATATTATTGGATTTAGAAAGGTTAAAAACTTATGATTTCATTAGTAATCAAAAGATTTTTAATGTTTCTTATATAATAGAGTTTATAAAAGCCAATCTTTCTGAAATTCCATCTGGAATAGGTAGTTATCTTTGTGGTGGGGTTACAATTTCTTCTTTAGCACCTCTTAGACCAATTCCATTTAAAATAGTCTACATCGTTGGGCTTACAGAAGGTGATTTTCCTGGTTTTAAAGAGACTTCCACATTGGATTTGAGGACAGAAAAGCGAGAAATTGGGGACATTGAACGAAGCGATGCAAATAAATATTTGTTTTTAGAAACGCTAATGTCTGTTAGAGAAAAATTATATTTAACATATATTTGTAAAGATATTCAAAAAGATCAAGAGTTTTTGCCTTGCTCGATAATTTTGCAACTCAAAGATTATATTAACTCCAATATTTTAATAAATGGTCAATTTGAAGAGTCAGAAGCACCATTAAAGGGAAATAGTAAGTTTTATTTCAAAAAACAGGTTGAATTTAGCGATATTTTTGTAAATTATAGTTTTTGCGAGAGATTGCTTACTCTAATTGATATAAAAGAGAAATATAAACATATTTTTAATGATGAGCAAATTAAATTAATTGAAGAACGATATAATAATTTAAAAAACAAAGAAATTATACAAATAGAAGATAAAAAAGAAGATAATGAAATAAATAAGATAAAATTAAACGAATTATTAGAATTTTTACTTGATCCATTACAATTTTTATTAAAAAAATATCATAATATTGAAGATGAAGAAAATGAAGATGAAAAAATTAAAGAAGACGAGCCTTTTTATTCTAAATTTCCTTATGATTATAAATTAATTACTAAGACTTTAGATCATTATGTGTGTACAAACGATCAAAAAGAAAGTTATAGTTTTTTTAATAAATACTACGAATTTTCTAAATTGGAAAGTAAAACTCCAGTTAATGAATTTGGAGAGATTGATAAAAATTATTTTAAGGATTTTATAATTGATAGGATTGATAAAGGTAGTAATTTGTCTAATTTTTTAAATAAAATGATAATAAATAATTATTTTTTTTATGAAAAAATAAATCTTGGTTATAAAGAAAAAAATGATGAAGTGTTAAATTTTAAAGAAATTGATTTTGATTATGATGGAAAAATCATTAAACTTTTAGGAAGTCTTTCCTATATATGGAAAAAAGATAATCAAATTGAGACTTTAGTTATCACAAACAGTAAATATAAAGAAGGATTAACTAAATATATATTTAAACCGTTTTTATTTTATATTTTTTTGCTAAATGAGGATGAAAATAGCAATTCATTTCATTTTGTGAAAGATTGTGATTTTATAATAAATATTTCTTATAAAAGCGATGATAATAATAATGATTTTAAAACTTTTAAGTACAAAATAGATATAAATGAAGCAAAACAGTATTTATTTATGTTAATTAGAGATTTTATTAAAAAAGAATATGATTATCTTCCTTTTGATATAATTAGCGATATTATAAACAAAAACAAACAAATTATAACAGAAGATGTTATAAATAGAGAAATAATTGAACAAAAAATTTTGGATGACGAAAATAATGATTTTAATAAAGAAGAAGGGCTAAGTATTTTTGATATAATTAAAAAGACTGTTCCTGATGATTGTTTTACAAAGATTTATAATAGATTCAATATAACACGGATTAGCATAACACCGATTGGCACGGATTAAGTGGATTACACAGATTGGGAGAGATAACACGGATTAACATAGATTAAATTATTGAAGAAAACAAAAAACTCTTGACTATTACACTTTATAATATAATCAGACAACTCTTGATAAAATTGTGATTTGATACAATTTAGTAGTTTTTTACAAATTTTATGTAATTTTGGGGTAGGTTCTGAATTTCGTATATCCTAACTTGTTTCATAGAAACAAATTAAAAATTGGAGAGTAAATTATACTATCCAGCTGGTATAGTCTTGAGACTCGTTGGGTTTTTGAGACCTTACGGGTCTTTTTTATTTCTAAACATAGGATTTAAACCGTAGGTTCAAAACTACTTGAATTCCTACACAAAATATATTATATTCTTCTCAGAGGCGAGTTATGAAAGAAAAATATATAAATCCATATACAGACTTTGGTTTCAAAAAGCTCTTTGGTGAAGAAGCAAGCAAAGATTTATTAATCGATTTTTTGAATGAAGTATTAAAAAATGAACATACGATAGTTGATTTGGATTTTAAACCAACCGAAAATCTTGGTATTATAGAAAATGATAGAAAAGCAATTTTTGATATATATTGTAAAGGTTCAAATAATGAATATTTTATAGTTGAGATGCAGAAGGCTAAAATAAATTTCTTCAAAGATAGGACTGTTTTTTATTCAACTTTTCCAATTAGAGAACAAGCAGAAAAAGGAGAATGGGATTATAACCTAAAACCAGTTTATTGTGTTGCAATATTGGATTTTGAGTTTAATAAAGATAAAAAGACTGAAAGATATTTGAGTAATATA
>Ga0209518_1002789_pt1 | contig 15788 bp, 19 predicted proteins | sample RifGroB1_FD_183993 | JGI IMG/M metagenome (GOLD analysis project Ga0209518, IMG submission 183993) | Groundwater microbial communities from Rifle, Colorado, USA - Groundwater B1 (SPAdes) (version 2) | ecosystem: Environmental > Aquatic > Deep subsurface > Groundwater | place: Rifle, Colorado...
AAGAGATTGCCGTCCAGAGGCCAAAGGACAAAAACCAATTCCAGAACATTGAGAGGAAATGTCCGCATCACGATGGGCAGCGGAAGAAAGAAAGCGGAGAAAACATAAAAATATGGGCAAGAAAAGAATTACAGAAGAAAAAAAAGAAGAAACGGCGGGCGCGGCCAAACCCGCTTCTCCAGCCTCTTTGGCGGGCAAGTCGGCGGGTAAATCCGCGAAGGTCAAGGTGTCAAACGGGACATTGTATATCCGTTCAACTTACAACAACACGCTTATGACGCTGACCGACAAAAACGGCAACGCTTTGTTCGCTTCAAGCAGCGGAGCTTTGGGCTTCAAGGGAGCCAAAAAAGGAACGCCGTTCGCTTCGGCCAAAATTGCGGAATTTCTGGCGGATAAAGCCATAAACGTCGGAATCAAAGAAGTGGATGTGGTGATAAAAGGAGTCGGAGCCGGAAGAGAATCGGGCATAAGAACATTGGCTGCGAAAGGGATAGAGATAAGCGCGATTAAGGATGTGACGCCGATACCGCACAACGGGCCTAAGCCGAAAAAACCGAGAAGAGTATAAAAATTTATGATGCAAGATAAATGTAAAAAATGCAGAAGGGTCGGAGAAAAACTTTTTCTAAAAGGAGAGAGATGCTTTGGGCCCAAATGCGCCCTAGCCAGAAAGCCTTACCCGCCCGGACCGGCCACAAAATCCGGCAAGACAAGGAGAGCTTCCTCAACCGAATACGGCATTAAACTTAGAGAAAAACAGAAAATAAAATTCAGTTACGGCTTAAGGACAAGGCAGTTTGATAACTACGCCAAAGAAGCGGAGAATAAGGCCGGAGGAGGCAATGTCATGGCCGCGCTTTACAGCTTTCTTGAGTCGCGGCTGGATAATGTCGTTTTCAGAATGGGTTTGACCGACTCCAGATCGGTCGCTAGACAAATTGTGACTCACGGACACGTGATGGTTAACGGCCGAAGAGTGGATATTCCGTCATACAGAATTTCCGTCGGAAGCAAAATAACCGTCCGGCCGCAATCGGCCGTCAAAGCGATTTTTAAAGACATTGACGCGAAAATGAAAAAACACAGCGCGCCCGTTTGGCTGAAATTGGATAAAGCCAAAAAAGAAGGGGAAATTATAGGAATGCCGGCCGCCGCCAGCGCTTAATTTTAATTATTGGATTTTAATAAAAATATGGACTACAAAATAGGATTGCCGTCAAAACCAAAAAAAGTGTTTGAAGAAGGAAACAGCGGAGTTTATGAAATTAGCGGGCTTTACGCCGGCTACGGGCACACTCTCGGCAACTCCTTAAGGAGAATAATATTGTCCTCCATACCGGGGGCGGGCATAACTTCGGTAAAAATTGAGGGAGTTCCTCACGAGTTTTCCAAAATAAACAGCATAAAGGAAGACGTCATCACCATTCTTTTGAATTTGAAAAAAGTGAGGTTTAAGATGAATACGGACGAGCCCCAAACGGCAAAAATTTCCGCCAGCGGAATAGCTAATGTGACGGCGAAGGACATTGACGCTCCTTCTCAATTGGAAATAATGAACAAAAAAGAACACATCGCCACTCTGACTTCAAAGGAAGCGAAGCTTAATATTGAATTTACCGTGGAAAAGGGACTGGGGTATGTTTCCAGGGAAGAATTAAAGAAAGACAAGGTTGGCATAGGGACTATCGTTTTAGACGCCGTTTTCACCCCCATTAAAAAAGTTAATTACGAAGTGGAGAATATGCGAGTCGGAGACAGAACGGACTACAACAGATTAAGGATTTCCGTGGAAACGGACGGCTCCATCACTCCGGCGGAAGCCGTGGAAAAATCAATAGAAACGATGATTCATCATCTTAAAGCCATCATCGGATTCCAGGAAAAAGAGGAAGTAAAAATTGAAAGCGTGTCAGGCGCGAAAAAGGAAAAGAGGGAAGAAACGGAAGAAAATATTTCCGTCAAAGAGATGGAAGGGGGAGACAAGGAGGTCTTAAAAACTAGGGTGCAAGATTTGGAATTATCGGCCAGAACGTTTAACGCGTTGGAAACGGCCGGAATTAGGACACTGGGCGGACTGGTCAAAAAGAAAGAGGCGGATTTAATGGAAATTGAAGGCGCCGGCAAGAAAGTCGTCCAAGAAATAAAGAGAGCTCTCGGCAATTACGGACTGATATTAAAATAGTCAAGAACATCAAGGTTTAACCTTGCGGCAAGGTTAAACCTTGATGTTCAATAAAGATATGAGGCATCATAATACAAAAAGAAAATTCGGAAGAGAAACAAACCAAAGAAGGGCTTTAATGAAGTCGCTGGCTGTTAATCTTATAAAAAACAACAAAATAAAAACCACCGAAGCCAAAGCCAAAGAGTTGAGGCCTTTTATAGAGAAGCTTGTCACCAAAGCGAAAGATGGCGATTTGGCAAAGAGAAAGATTGTAATTTCCACGATTGGAATTTTATCAACCAAGAAATTGTTTGATAAAATAGCGCCGAAATATAAAGACAGAAACGGCGGTTACACCAGAATTACCAAAATGCCCAAAAGAAAAACCGACGGCAGCAAAATATCAATAATAGAGTTTGTTTAATTTTAATTATGAAAGAATACACAATAGACGCGAAAGGAAGAGCGTTGGGCCGAGTCGCTTCGGAGGTGGCGGCCGTATTGCGCGGGAAAAATGACGCAAGTTTTCAGGAAAATGCCGCCCCGGACATCAAGCTTACTGTTTTGAACGTAGACCAAATAAAATTAACCGGCCAGAAAAGCAAGCAGAAAGAATATAAAACTTACGCGGGCTATCCGGGATCGTTGAAATCAGTTCCAATAGAAAGAGCGATTGATAAAAAAGGCAAAGCTTTTATTTTCAGAACGGCAGTATTGGGAATGTTGCCGAAAAACAAGCTTCAAATCAAAATGATAAAAAATTTGACATTAAAATAAAATTTATGGCGGTAAAAAAAGAAACAAAAATAAAAAAAGATAAAAAAGCGGAGGGGGCTGGCATTTATATAGAAGCGATCGGCAGAAGGAAAACATCTGTAGCCAGAGTGTGGTATTTCGCCAAATCGGAAGGGGGTGTCATTATAAACGGCAAAAAGCTGGACGAATATTTTCCGACCGCTGAATTAAGGGGAATAGTGGAAAGCCCAATGAAGAAAGCCAAAATAGAAAAATACGAAATTACCGTCAGACTGTCCGGCGGAGGCATCCATTCGCAAGCCGAAGCTTTAAGGCACGGTATCAGCCGAGCATTGATTAAGTCTGTTTCGGAATTAAGGGGAGAATTGAAGCCGCTCGGATTTCTTACGCGAGATCCGAGAATGAAAGAAAGGAGAAAATTCGGCTTGAAGAAAGCCAGAAAAGCTCCGCAGTGGAGCAAGAGGTAGTGTTCTGAACATCAAGGTTTCGCCTTGCAACAAGGCGAAACCTTGATGTTCTTTGTTTTCAAATTAAACTTATTTTTTATGAAAAAAACAAAGATAGTGGCGACAATTGGTCCGTCAACGACGGGTATGGATAAAATAGAAGCCTTGCTGAAAGAGGGAGTAGATGTGATGAGAATGAATTTTTCTCACGGCGATTTTGCCGAACATCAGGTTAAGGTTGACAACGCCAGGGCGGTTTCGGAAAAAATAGGAATCCCCGTGGCCTTATTGCAGGATTTGGGCGGACCAAAAATAAGAATCGGCGATTTTTACAAAGAAAGCGTAGTTTTGAAAGAAGGACAGATTTTTACTTTGACGACGGAAAAAATTATTGGCGATGAAAAAAGAGTCTGCATAAACTACGATCCTTTGCCCAAGGAAGTAAAGATAGGCGGATTGATAATGCTTCATGATGGAAAAAAGAAATTGGAAATAATAAAAATAAAAGGCAACGAGGTTGTCTGCAAAGTCATAATCGGCGGAGAAATAAAAGGAAAAAGAGGAGTCAATTTGCCCGGAGCGAAACTGTCCATCAGCTCTCTTACCAAGAAAGATAAAGACGATTTGGAATTTGGGTTTAAAAACAAAGTTGATTTTATCGCTTTTTCTTTTGTCCGCCGGCCGGAAGATGTGACGGAGCTCCGCGGCATTTTAGACCAAGCCAAATCAAAAGCCCAAATAATCGCCAAGATTGAAGATGTGGAAGGGTTGGAAAATATTGATAAAATTATTGAGATGGTGGACGGCATTATGATAGGCCGAGGCGACTTTGGCATTGAGATAGGCGTGGAAAATATGCCGATGGTCCAGAAAGAGATAATAAAAAAATGCAACAAAGCCGGCAAGCCGGTTATCACCGCCACTCATATGCTGGAATCAATGATAAAATCGCCCGTTCCCACTCGAGCCGAAGTGTCCGATATCGCCAACGCCATTTTGGACGGCACCGATGCCATAATGCTTTCGGAAGAAACCGCTTTGGGGCAGTACCCGGTGGAAGCGGTAAAGGTGATGAGCAAAGTGGCGGAAAGAGTGGAAAAGGAAATGGGCTATGTTAAAAAATATTTCGCCGTATCAGGCAAAGAAGACAATGTCACCGACGCCGTCAGCGCCGAGGCGGTGGACCTGGCCCACAACATCGGCGCCAAATACATAGTGGCTTTGACTTATTACGGTTTTGCCGCCAGAATGATCGCCCGGTACAGACCGGTTCAGCGCGTTATCGCTATGACTCCGAACGAAAAAGTCGCCAGTCAGCTCCTTTTGACTTTTGGCTGTAATTCGGTTTTGATAGAAAAATTGAATACCTTGCCCACCGCCATCAAAGAAGCGAAAAAACATTGCTTGAAAAGCAAATTGGCCCAAAAAGGCGACAAAATCGTCATCGTGGCCGGAATGCCTTTCGGCAAAAGCGGAATGACCAATACTATTCTAGTGGAGAGGATATAAATTTTTAATCTATTTTTTAATCCTCTTGCATTGGGAAAATGTTTAATGTTAGAATGTTTTTGTTATGGAAGAAAAAAACAATCAAAATAATCTCGATGGAAGCGGAGTTGAGGATGTTATAATAGAAGAAGAGGCGGATAATCCCGCCGAGGCTATAAAAAAATTAAGGGAAAAACTCAAGACTTGCGAGACCGACAAGGGCGAGTATTTGGCGGGCTGGCAGAGGGCGAAAGCCGATTCGGTCAACGCCAGAAGAGAGGAAGAAGAGAGAAGAAAGGATATTATAAAATTTTCCGAAAAAGCCTTGGTGCTGGAATTGATAAATCTGGCCGATTCTTTTGACGGGCTGTATGCCAATAAGGAAGGCTGGGAAAAAATTGATAAAAATTGGCGTCATGGGATGGAAGTTTTGCGTTCCCAGCTTATGAGCATAATGAAAAGCCGCGGGGTGGAGGCGATGGAAAGCTTGGGGAAAATATTTAATCCCAAAGAAAGCGAAAGCATAGAAGAAACGAGTGTTGACACGGAAGAAAAAGACGGTATCGTGATTGAAGAGATGCGAAAGGGATACAAAATGCACGGAATGGTAATTCGGCCGAGTTTGGTGAAAGTCGGCAAATTTATTAAAAATTAAAAATTAGGAATTAAAAATTTAAAATAGCTATGCAAACATCAAAAATTTTGGGAATAGATTTGGGCACGACCAATTCGGCGGTGGCCGTTATTGAAGCCGGCGAGCCGAAAGTTTTGGAGAACGACGAGGGAGGCAGAACCACTCCTTCCATCGTGGCCATTTCTAAATCCGGCGACAGGCTGGCGGGTTTGCTGGCGAAAAGGCAAGCCGTCACCAATCCGGAAAACACCATTTATTCCGTTAAAAGACTTATCGGGCGAAAATTTGAAGACGAGGAAGTCAAGAAAGACAAAGAACTTTTGCCCTACAAAATAGAGAAGTCCGACGATGGTGGAGTGAAAGTGAAAATGTCCGGAAAGGGCTATAGGCCGGAAGAAATTTCGGCGATGATTTTGCAAAAGCTCAAGCACGACGCCGAAGCCAGACTGGGAGGAAAAGTGGAAGGGGCGATAATCACCGTGCCTGCTTATTTCAGCGACAGCCAGAGAAAAGCGACCAAAGACGCAGGAGAGATCGCCGGTTTGAAAGTGCTCCGAATAATCAACGAGCCGACGGCGGCCGCTTTGGCTTACGGTTTTAATAAGAAAAAAGACGAGAAGATAGTCGTCTACGACTTCGGAGGAGGCACTTTTGACGTGTCTGTTTTGGAAGTGGGTGACGATGTCATTGAGGTGAAGTCCACCGGTGGCGACACTCATTTGGGCGGAGACAATATAGACCAAAAAATAATGGGCTGGGTAATTTCGGAATTCAAAAAACAAAGCGGCATTGACGTGGCCAAAGATGTTCTAGCTTTGCAAAGAATCAAAGAAGCGTCCGAGAAAGCCAAACACGAACTTTCCAGCACCTTTGAGACGGAGATAAACATACCGTTTATCACTTCGGGAGCTTCCGGACCGGAACACTTGCTCGTAAAATTTGCGAGAACGAAGCTGGAAGAATTGACTGGCGACCTTATCAAAAAATCAATTGATATCACCAGAAAAGTGGTGGAAGATTCCGGCTTGAAGATGGGAGAGATCAACGAAATTATTCTGGTGGGCGGACAAACCAGAATGCCAGCGATGCAGAAAGCCGTCAAAGACTTATTCGGCAAAGAGCCGAATAAGTCCGTCAATCCGGACGAAGTCGTCGCCGTGGGAGCGGCGGTGCAGGGAGGAATTATGAAAGGGGAGGTAAAAGATGTTTTGCTTCTTGATGTCATCCCGTTGTCTTTGGGCATAGAAACTATGGGCGGCGTTTGCACAAAAATCATCAACAAAAACACAACCATTCCGACTAGCAAGAGCCAAGTGTTTTCCACAGCCGCGGACAATCAGACTTCGGTGGAAATTCACATTTTGCAGGGCGAGAGAGAAATGTCCGCCGACAACAAAACCTTGGGCCGGTTTATCTTGGACGGGATTCCTCCGTCTTCAAGGGGTATGCCTCAAGTGGAAGTGACCTTTGATATTGATGTCAACGGCATACTTAACGTGAAAGCCAAAGACAAAACGACCAACAAAGAACAGTCAGTCAGGATAGAGGCTTCTTCGGGATTGTCCAAAGACGACATTGAAAAAATGAAAAAAGACGCGGAAGCTCACGCCGAAGACGATAAGAAAAAAAGAGAATCGGCCGAAGTGAAAAACAGCGCCAACACTTTGATTTACACCGCCGAGAAATCGTTGTCTGATGTCGGAGACAAAGTTTCCGCCGAGGCGAAGAAGCTGGTGCAAGACAAAATTGACGAGTTGAAAAAGGTAAAAGACGGAAGCGACACGGAAATAATCAAAAAAACAACCGAAGAGCTTTCCAAGGTCTTGCAAACTATAGGGGAAGCCATGCGAAAATCGGCTCAAGACGGAAATCCAAGCGGCCAAGCCGAACAGCCCAAAAATGAGGGCGGGGAAGGCAAAACCAGAGAAGCCGATTTTGAAGAGAAAAAATAAATGAACGATTATTATGAAATATTAGGCGTGGCCAGGAACGCCACTAAAGACGACATCAAAAAAGCCTACCGCAAGCTGGCGCATAAGCACCATCCGGATAAAACCAAAGGCGACGACAAGAAGTTTAAAGAATTAAACGAGGCTTATGAGGTTCTTTACGATGACAAAAAAAGGGCCGAGTACGACACTTACGGAAAAACTTTCGCCGGCGGGGCGGGTGCGGGGGCGGGCGGATACGGCCAAGGATTCGGCGATTTTGACTTCGGCGATTTCGCTTCTAGAAACGGCCAAGGGTTTGAATTTGACTTCGGGGATATTTTTGAAAACTTTTTTACCGGACAAGGAGGGCGGGCGTCCGCCGGCCGACGGACGAAAAGAGGCGCGGATATAGCGGTGGATTTGAGCATCTCTTTTGAAGATTCAATTTTTGGAACGGAAAGAAAAATATTGCTTTCCAAGATTTCCTATTGTTCCGTTTGCAAAGGAAGCGGAGCCGAACCGAATTCGGAAATGGAAAAATGCCAGGCGGTCAATCTTCGGGGCAATCCCGTCTTTTCGGGAATGCTCCAAGTGCGCCGGCAAAGGAACGATTCCGACAAAAAAATGTTCCGCTTGTTCCGGATACGGCGTTTCCAAAAAAAGCGAGGAGATAACGGTCAAAGTTCCTCCCGGAATAAGAGATGGAGAAGCCGTAAGTCTGCCGGGGATGGGCGAGGCCGCAGCCGGAGGAATGGCCGGCGATCTTTACGTGAAGTTCACCGTCGGCAAACACCCCGTTTTCAGAAGAGAAGGCTTGAATCTGATTATGGACTTGGATGTCAAAATGTCGGAAGCCTTGCTTGGAGTTGAAAAAGATATTGCCACCTTGGACGGATTGATAAAATTAAAAGTGCCGGCCGGCATAAGTTCCGGAGAAGTTTTAGTGGCGCGGGGCCGCGGCGTTCCGCAGGGACACGGCTTGACGGGGTACAGAGGAAGAGGCGATTTGATGATAAAAGCAATAATCCGAACCCCTCGAAAAATTTCCAAAAAAGCCAAAGATTTGATTGAAGAACTCAAAAAAGAAGGGATATAAAATTTTTATATGAATAACGAATATTTAAGCAAAGAGGGTTTGGAAAAATTGAAAAACGAGCTGGAATCTCTAAAAACCGTCAAGAGGAAAGAGATAGCCGACCGGTTGAAACACGCCAAAAGTTTGGGCGATTTGTCGGAAAACGCCGAATACAAAGAAACATTGGAAGCGATGAATTTTATGGAAGACAGGATTGAAAAACTGGAAGACATAATAAAAAGGGCGGTAGTGATAGAAAAAGGTTCCGGATCAGCCGTTCAGCTCGGGTCCGCCGTGAAAATAAAAAAAGAAACCGACGGAAAAATTTGCGAATACTTTTTGGTCGGCCAAGAAGAGGCCGATATTTCGCTCGGCAAAATTTCCAATCAAAGCCCGATAGGCCGCGCCCTTATGGGCAAAGGAAAAGGCGATAAGGTCAAGGTTTTGACTCCGGGCGGGGAAATTAACTATATGATAGAAAACATATCATGAGCGCTTTTGAAGACATCAGAAACGAGCGGCTTAAGAAACTGGAACTTTTGAAAGAAAAAGGGGTTGATCCGTTTCCGGCTTCTGCCAAAAAATCCTCGGATATTGCCGGAGTTTTGGGCGATTTTGAAAAGCTTTCAGAGAAAAATAAAAGCTTGAATATCGTCGGCAGAATTATGGCCCTAAGAGCGCACGGCGGTTCAATATTTTTTGACTTAAACGACGGAACTGGCAAAATTCAAGCTTACATAAAAAAAGACGAAATCGGAGAGGAAAGTTTTTCTTTGTTTTCCGATACGGCGGACATCGGAGATTTTGCCGGTATTTCTGGCGTTCCCTTTGTTACCAAGAAAAATGAAAAATCAATCAAGGTTTCATCTTGGAAAATGCTGGCCAAGAGTTTGAGGCCTCTGCCGGAAAAATGGCACGGTTTGTCCGATGTGGAAGAGAGGTTCAGGAAAAGATATTTGGATCTCTTGATGAACGAAGATGTCCACTGTCGCTTCGTTTTGCGTTCCAAAATTATTTCGGAAATAAGAAAATTCTTGGATAAAGACGGTTTCTTGGAAGTGGAAACGCCGGTTCTGCAGACCTTGGCCGGAGGCGCTTTGGCTAAACCGTTTAAAACTCACCACAACGCTTTGGATATGGACTTATATCTGCGCGTCGCTCCGGAGCTTTATTTGAAAAGGCTCCTTGTCGGCGGGTTCGGTAAAGTCTACGAGATTGCCAGAAATTTCAGAAACGAAGGAATAGATACCACTCACAATCCGGAATTTACGATGCTGGAATCTTACGAAACGTATCGCGACGCCGAATATTTGATGGGCTTTACGGAAAATCTTTTAAAAAAGATGATTGTCAATTCTATCGGCGAAAATACGGTAAAATTCGGCGACAACAAGATAAACTTCGGCGGAGAATATCCGAGAGTCAAATATTATGATTTGTTCAGAAGATACGCTTTGATAGCCGAACCCGAAACAGCTTCAAGAGAAGATTACGCCTTGAAAGCCAAACAGCTCGGCGCAGAAGTCAAAGATTTTGAAGGTAAAGAAAAAATAATGGACAATATTTACAAAAAAATCTGCCGGCCCAAGCTCGTTCAGCCGACATTTATCGTGGACTATCCCGCCGGCGCGTCGCCGTTGGCTAAAAGAAAAGAAGGAAATAAAGATTTAATAGACCGATTCCAGCTCGTGGCCGGAGGGTATGAACTGATCAACGGTTTTTCCGAGCTTAACGACCCGATTGACCAGAAAGAAAGATTTAAAGAACAAGACAAAGCCAAAGAAAAAGGCGACGAGGAAGTTTCTCCCAGCGACGAGGAATATCTGGAAGCGATGGAATATGGTATGCCCCCGGCCGCCGGTTTCGGTTTGGGCATAGACAGGCTGGTAATGCTTCTCACCGACACGCACAACATCAAGGAAGTAATTCTATTTCCGACAATGAGGCCAAAAGGCGAGCTTGACAAATAGATACTTTTTTGCTAGCATTTTAGGCAGAATAAAATAAATTCTTATTTCTTATTGAAGAATTTTTCTTGCATCTTAAAAATTTTAGGAAAGGATGGTGTTTTATGGTTACCAACAGGAAATCGTGGCTGGTAGTTTGTTTTGTATTAAGTTTAGTCATTGTTACAGGAGTAGTTGTTTATTTGAATAGCACAAAGACAATAAACGACGTCAATAGTAGTTTTGTTATAGGGATTGTATTCTTAATTATATCGTTTTTTTCTTTTAGAATGAATATTTTCATCTATTCAATTGTTTGTTTTACATCAGGCATTTTTTTGGTAATCCCTTTTATTGTAAGATTTGTATCGTAATAATCATTCTTCCTACATTCTTTTTAAAAACCCTTACTTAGTAAATAATTAAGGGTTTTTCTTTTATTAAAAATGTACACGGAAAAATGCGATCGCTAGGAACCGTGTACATTTTTGTTATAATAAATAACATCATCCTTAAACACATTTCATATTATTTATGAGAAGCGAATTGAAACAAAAAATAATTTTATTGCTGGCCTCTGGCGTTGTTCTTGGTCTTACAAGATCGCCAAGAAATTATTTTAAGATTTTAAGAGGCGTTGCTTCCGAGTGGAAGGAAATTGAAAGAAGAAGATTGTACTCAATCGTTAAGGAGTTTTATCAAAACAGACTGATTGATTTCAAAGAAAAAGAAGACGGAACAGTTGAGATTGTCCTTACGAAAGACGGCCGCAAAAAAGCGCTTTCTTTTAAAATTGACGAAATTAAGATTAAGAAACCGGAGAGGTGGGACGGCAAATGGAGGATTGTTGTTTTTGACATTCCCGAAAAGAAAAAAGCGGCCAGAGAAGCTCTAAGAAAAAAATTGAAAGATTTAAAATTTATTGAATTGCAAAAAAGCATTTTTATCAATCCTTATGAGTGCGAGGACGAAATAGATTTTATCGTTGAATTTTTCCAAATCAGACCTTGTGTCAGATATTTAAGGGCGGAATATTTTACCAATGAAGAACAATTAAAAATAAAATTCGGACTTATTTAATTGATTTAAAAATTAAAATGTACACAAACTAAAGCGATCGCTACGGAGTGTGTACTTTTTTGAGTTTCATCTTTTTTGTAGTTTTTAAGTATTATATTACTTGGTTATTTTAGGCTATGGAGTTATCCACAGCCCTTTGGCTTGCGGGGTATTGCAAAGTGGTTTATAGTGTTATCAAAGTGGAGCGAAGTGGATAGTTCTGTGGATAACTTTTATGATGATAGGAGAATACAGGCACAATATTGACGCCAAAAAAAGAATTGCCGTTCCCGCAAAGTTCCGCAAGGAAATAGGCGAGAAAGCGGTTATCGCCAAAGGGCAAGAAAAATGCCTGTTCGTTTATCCCGTGGACGAATGGGAGAAGGTGGCCGAAAAATTAAGCCAGCTTCCGACCGGATCGGCCGACAATAGAAATTTCGTCCGCATCTTTCTTTCCGGAGCCGTTGACGTGGAGATAGACGCCCTGGGCCGAATCCTTGTTCCCGATTACTTGAAGGAATTCGCCGGATTGAAAGAAAAAGTGGTGATAACGGGTCTATACAAGAAACTGGAAATATGGGACGAAGGCCATTGGAACGATTATAAGACAAGAATGGAAAGCCAAACCGATTCTTTGGCGGAAAAATTGGGAGAATTGGGAGTTTATTAACAATATGCACATTACGGCGCTTTTGAAAGAATCAACAGAATTTTTAAATCCTAAAAGTGGCGATGTGATTCTGGACGCAACGATTAACGGAGGCGGCCATTCGGAGGAGATACTGAAGATGATAGGAGAAAAGGGAAAGTTGATAGGGATTGACCGGGACGGCGAAGTTTTAAACAAGTTAAAAGAAAAATGGAAAGACCGGAAAAATGTTTTATTGGCAAGAGATAATTTCAGGAATTTGGACAAAGTTTTAGAGTCTTTAAAAATTGAAAAAATAAACGGAGCGCTTTTTGACATCGGAATCAGCTCTTCGCAGATTGACGAATCGGGACGGGGATTTTCTTTCCAAAAAGACGAACCGCTTTTGATGACCATGAAAGTTGAGATTGAACCGGATGACCTTACAGCCCAAGAGATTGTAAACAATTGGAGCGAAAAGGACTTGGCCGACACAATCTGGAAATACGGCGAAGAAAGATTCAGCCGAAGAATCGCCCAAAATATCGCCCGAAGAAGAGAAGTGAAAGAGATTGAGACGACACTGGAACTGGTTGACGCCATAAGAGAAAGCGTCCCGAGTTTTTACCGCAATAGTCGGAAGATAAATTGCGCCACCCGGACATTCCAAGCCTTGCGGATCGCCGTCAACGACGAATTGGGAGCGCTGAAAGAAGGGGTGGAAAAAGCGTGGGGTTTCTTGCGAGAGGGCGGAAGATTGGCGGTGATATCGTTTCATTCTCTGGAAGACAGAATCGTGAAAAATTATTTCAAAGAATTGGCGGCGAAAAACGAAGGAAAAATTTTGACAAAAAAACCGGTTATTCCTTCGGAGGAAGAAGTTAAAAATAATCCGCGTTCAAGAAGCGCCAAATTAAGAGCAATAGAAAAGTATGACCAAAACCATTAAAAATTTATCGGAAACAAGCCTTAAACCGGCGGTTTTCGGTTTGCTTCTTGCGGGGATATTTTTGACCGCCGGCTTGTGTGTTTATTTTATGGGATCGTCCGTTTCCGTAGCCGTGGAAAGCCGCAAAAATCTTGATAAAATAGCCGAGCTGGAACATCAAAAAGTGGAACTGGAAAAAAGTTACATGGAATTGGCGTCAAAATTTGACCTTAATTACGCTTATGAAAACGGTTTTATCGATCAGTCAAAAAATATCGCGTTTATCTCCCGTTCCAAGCCGCTTGCTCAACGGTAATCGCGCCAATATTGATTATGGGTTTAAACTTTAAAGCAAAGGCAAGGATTGTTTATTTTTTTATATTTCTTTTTGCCGTTGTCATAGGAACGCGCTTGTTTTTTATTCAGATCGTCAAAGGAGATTATTACGACAATGAAGCCGGCAAGCAGTATAACGCATTTTCTTACGAAGACTTTGACCGAGGCGCCGTTTATTTTACGGAAAAATCGGGAGAGCGAATTTCCGCGGCTATCGTGAAAAACGGATACAAAGCGGAAATAAACACCAAATTTCTCGCCAACCTCGAAGAGGTGTATAAAAAATTGTCCGAAATAATCGTCTTGGATAAGGATTTTTTTATGTCAAAAGCGCTGAAAAAGGACGACCCATCCGAAGTTCTGGCCAGGCGATTGGACGAAACGGTCGCCCTTAAAATAAAAAACTTGAAAATTCCCGGCCTGAACGTTTATCCGGAATCATGGCGTTATTATCCTTTTGATAATTTGGCTTCGCATATTTTGGGATTTGTCGGCTATAAGGATGATAAGCTTGTCGGGCGCTACGGGCTGGAGCTGTATTACGAAGAGATGCTGAAAAGAGACGCATCAAGCTCAAAACTGAATTCTTTCGCCGAGCTGTTTTTTGATTTGAAAAAGTTGATTGCCGGAGAAATAACCGCAGGAGACATTACTCTGACGATTGAGCCGACCGTCCAGTCTATGCTTGAGAAAAATTTGGAAAAGACTAAAGAAAAATATAAAGCTCAAACCGTCGGGGGGATGATCATTTCTCCCAAGACCGGCGAGATTATCGCCATGTCGGCTAAGCCGGACTTCAATCCCAACCAGTACGCCAAGACAAAAGACTTTTCCATTTTTATGAATCCTCTCGTGGAAAGCGTCATTGAAATGGGCTCCATAATGAAGCCGTTGACGCTGGCCGCTTCTATGGATAACGGCAGTATCGCCGCCAGCACGACTTACACTGACAAGGGTTTTCTCGCTTTTGGCCCGTCAAGAATAGAAAATTACGACGGCAAGGCGAGAGGAACGGTTGATATGCAGAGAGTTCTCAATGATTCTCTCAACACCGGCGCCGTTTTCGCCGCGCAAAAGATGGGCAAAGACAAGTTCAGGGATTATATGCTAGGCTATGGTTTCGGGGAAAAAACCGGCGTAGAATTGCCCCAAGAGGCAAAAAACAATATTTCCAACATTATAGAAAGTAACCGCGGCATAGAATACGCGACCGCTTCTTTCGGCCAAGGGATAGCCGTTACTCCGATATCTATGGTTACCGCTTTGTCCAGTTTGGCCAACGGCGGATTGATAATGAAACCGCATATCGTTAAAGAAGAAAACGTAAAAGGATTAAGAAATCGCATTGTTTATCCCCAAGAAGTCCGGCGGGTTTTAAAAAAAGAAACGGCGGAAGAGATGACAAGAATGCTTGTCAGTGTGGTGGATAATGCGCTGACGGGAGGAGTTCACAAAATGGAGCATTACAGCGTGGCCGCCAAAACTGGCACGGCCCAGCTTGTGGAGAAGGGCAAAAAAACTTACTCTGAAGGGGAGTTTGTCCATACTTTTTTCGGTTACGCTCCGGCGCTTGACGCCAAGTTCCTGACTTTTTTATTTATCGTCAAACCACAGGGAGCGAAATACGCATCCAATACTTTGACGGAGCCATTCATGGACATCACCAAATTTTTGCTTAATTATTACGAAATTCCGCCGGACAGGTAAAAACATCAAGGTTAAACCTTGCCGCAAGGTTTAACCTTGATGTTAAGTCGAAAACTTAAATAAAAATGAAAAAAATTTTCAAAAAAATAATAATAGCGATTCTGAAATTGGAGGCCAAATTGATATTGGCCAGATTCAAGCCGAAAATTATCGCCATAAGCGGGACGGTGGGCAAAACTTCCACCAAGGAAGCCGTCGCTTTGGTTTTGGGAAGCGAGTTTGATGTCCGCAAAAGCGAGAAAAGCTACAACAGCGAAATCGGCGTCCCGCTTACTGTCATCGGCGCCCAAACGGGCTGGAGAAGTTTCAAGCAATGGTTGCTTATAATTTTTAAAGGAATAAAAGTTTTTTTGTTATCCGCTGATTATCCCAAAATTTTGATTTTGGAAATGGGCGTGGACAGGCCGAAAGATATGGAAAAAATGGTTTCCTGGGTCAAGCCTTACGCGGCTGTTATTACCGCCATGGGGACGGTGCTGGTTCATGTCCAATATTTCAGCGGGCCGGAAGAATTGATAAATGAAAAAAGAAAACTGGTGGAATGTTTAGACGACAACAGCTGGGCTATTTTAAATATTGACGACAAAGCGACGGCGAATTTCAGAAAAAATACGAAAGCCCAAATTATAACTTACGGATTTTCCGAGTCGGCGGATTTAGCCGCTTCAAATTACAAAATGGACGGCG
>Ga0209518_1002790_pt1 | contig 15782 bp, 17 predicted proteins | sample RifGroB1_FD_183993 | JGI IMG/M metagenome (GOLD analysis project Ga0209518, IMG submission 183993) | Groundwater microbial communities from Rifle, Colorado, USA - Groundwater B1 (SPAdes) (version 2) | ecosystem: Environmental > Aquatic > Deep subsurface > Groundwater | place: Rifle, Colorado...
ATCATTTCTCAAAGGGTAGCAGAGTTTGAGGACAAACTTTCAGGAATGGCAGACGAATTTTTAGGTCAAGCAAAATCCTTTCTAGATTTAGAAAGTGCAGATAAGTAAAATTTTCTCTTTTAGATTATTTTACTTTTTTATACAAAATTTTATATACTCTTTATTGAATCTTTTTAAGATGGTTGACAATATGTACAATGTAGTCTTTGAATATACAAAAGAAGCTAAAGGATACAAAGGAATAATTTTCTACACCTCATTTGCAGATAAAAAAACTTTCGAAAAATGGTATTCTCCTAGTTTACAGAAAAAACAGAAAGTGATTGCAAAAGGAGTTACTCCAGAAGAAGCAGTTAAGATCGCAGATGGAACACCCTACGAGTGTAAAATAAATGCTGCTTTCCAAGATGCTATTGATTTAAATACTAGAAAAATAAATCCAAAAATTCTTGAAATGAGAGTTGCAACAGTAATAATGGCAGAAGAATTGAAAGATTAACTTAAAAAAACACTTCCCAAATTTTTATAAACTTCTTTTTTATTAAGATTTTATGGAAGAATTAACTATTTCTTATAATGGTCTGTCATATTTAATTTTGGGAAGTGATGAAGATTCTGGAGCCCTATTAGAAACAAACAGCGAATGTATAAATTATTTGTTAAGCTATTGTAACCCAATTAATCTTAAGTTTGATGAAACTATTGGAAACAATAAATTTTCAGAAGAAGATAAAAAGATGTTCGAAAAGGTCATTTCAAACCACAACAATTTAAAAAATTTAGAATCAGTCTTAAATAAATCGCCATAGAAATATTTAAATAGAAAATTTGCGACTGTTTATCATGAAAAAAATATATCTCCTTTTTATTTTAGCTTTTTTTATAATTCAACCTGTTTTTGCAATTAATATAAATGTCCAAAAACTTTCTGATCAAGAGGTTATGATTGTTGGTTTGAACGATCCAGCAACTTTCAGATTAAATGTTACAAATAACGGACCTTCAGATACTTTCGCATTTTACACTTTTTTTAGCCCACTTCTATCTCCAAATGAATCTATAAAAATAAACTCTAAAGAATCAAAAATAGTTGAATTAAAAATTGCCCCAAGAAGTGATTTAAAATTGAGAGGATATGTAACCTTTAGTTATTTTATTCAAGGAAAAGATAAATCCGAGATTGAACAAAAATTAAATGTAAAAATAATTGAATTAGGGGAAGCATTCAAACTTGGAGCAGATTCAATAAATCCGGAATCAAGTTCCATTAATATCTTCTTGAATAATGAAGTAAACTTTGAATTCAAAAATTTGAAAGTTCATTTCTCTTCACCTTTCTTTGAATTAGACAAAACAGTAAATGTGTCTGCTTACGAAAAGAAAAATTTCAACAATATTAAATTAGCTAAAGAAGATTTCTCAAAACTCACCGCTGGATTTTACACTCTTGGTGCAGATGTTGAGGTGAGGAATATTTCTGCACATATTGAAGAAAGTATAAATTTTAAGGAAAAGAATATTTTAAAGGAAGAAAGAAAAGATTATGGGTTAATTGTTTCTACAACTATAATTGATAAACTAAATGAAGGGAATACCATTCAAGAATCAACCATAATGGTTAAAAAGAATATTATCTCGAGGGTTTTTACAACATTTTCTCCAGAACCAACTCTTGTTGAAAGGAATGGTTTCATTGTAAATTATGTTTGGAATAAGCAGATAAGTCCAGGAGAATCTTTTGAAGTTCAAGTAAAAACAAATTGGTTAATTCCATTTTTAGTTATCTTCTTAATCTTAGTTACGGTAATTCTTTCAAAGAAATATTCTGAAACAGATTTGGTTATAAGAAAGAGAGTCGGATTCATAAATGCAAAGGGCGGAGAATTTGCACTTAAAGTAATGATTAATGTTGAATCAAGAAGATTTGTGGAGAATGTTAAAATCTTCGATAGATTACCTCCATTAGTTAAAATTTATGAGAAATTTGGGGGAGATCTTCCAAAAAGATTCAATAAGACAAAGAGAGTTTTCGAATGGGAATTGGGTAATTTAGATGGAGGAGAAAGAAGAATGTTCTCATATGTTATTTATTCTAAGGTTGGAGTTTTGGGTAGATTTGCTCTTCCAGCAGCTTATTCTATGTTTGAAAGGGAAGGAAAGCAAAAAGAAGTTACTTCAAACAAGGCATTTTTCTTGGCTGATCAAAAGAGTGATTAAGATTTCAAATTAGAAACATTTAAATTATCTTCGTTCAAAAAAAGAAACAGCTATGGATGTTGAAGTATTGCTTAAAGCATTAGTTTACAATTTAACGATTATTGGGAAATATAGTTAATTCCAACTCCAAGTTATATCCCAATAATTATTTTTAGGATTATGTGTTCTTATCGTTGCTCTTTTTGGTTTAAAATTATCTCCAGATATTTCTATTATTATTAAGTATTCATCCCTAATTTCAGTAGTTCTATTTCCAGAAGACATAAATTTAAGTTCCACTAATTTGGTGCTTTCTAATTTAAATATGTCACAAAATTCCCAACCCCCTTCTGGATGAATATCTTTATATTCTCTATGTATTGGGAAATGTTCATCATTAGTATATCTTGTATCTTTAGGAGCACTTGCCCATTTTAATTTATCTGGTTCAATCAAATTTCTATTGCTATTAAGATTTTTTACAGAAATTAATTTAACACAACAATTTCTTGCAGTAGTCCGTCCTTTATTTTCAACATTGATACGAAAATATTTTATAAATTCTGGATATTTTATTATGATGTGTGGTTCGTGATTGGATATACTAAATCTTATCTTTGGTTTTTTCCACCACTCCCAAAAGATTCCTCCAAATAAAGCTACAATTACTGCTATTAAAGTAATCCAAGATTGAGCATCCATAGATTATATTAAAATTAATTATTTTTAATAATTATTGTAATTGACTATTCGGACACTTTTCGTTTACTTTGAACTTTTCGGACTGAGTTTATTTCATCCAAACTTTTAAAAACAAATTATTCTTGAACTTTTCATAACCACCCATAGCTCAGTGGTTAGAGCGCCTGGCTGTAGATAATCTAAGGTGGAGAGTCAATTTCGACATTCTATGAAACCCCAAAAGCCGGTAAATCGCGTGGCAAGTTAATAAGCAGTGCCCGGGAGATCCCCAGTTCGACTCTGGGTGGGTGGATAAAAGAGTATCCGACGACAAAAATCGGATACTCTACTTTTTTAAAAATTATTTTTTCTGAAAATTACCTTTTTAAATGTTTTTATAGACGATGAATTTAGGCATATTCCCAAAATAATAGAAGAATTTATATACTATTTTCTTTTTAAAAAAATATAAAAACGAGGTACAAGTAAGACTTGTAAACTACAAAAAAATGGGTGTTGACAAAGGTTTTTCGGAAGACGACGACTTTGAATCGAACATTGATGATCTTAACTTAGACGATTAATTTTCGGATAAAGTTGTAAGGATTAGCTGATTATTTGCTAGGGACAGCTCGCTTTCAGGAGTTGAAATAGCAATATTTAAATTTTTTATATCTCTTTTTGAAACCCAAATATTACTAAGAAAAATACTCAATCCATATCCAATTTTTATTTCTTTAATATTCATCTCTTTAATCAATTCATCATCTCCATAAATTTTAAGTTTTCCATCTGCTGAATCTTTTAATCCTATATTTTTTATTGAAAGATTTACATTCAAGTATCTTCCGGACATTGAGGCAGAAACATTCTCAAGTTTAAGATCTGAAAGTTCAGGAAAACTATAGAGAGTGTCTATTTTGTCTTTAATTTCATTTCCAATAGTTTGAGAGCATTTACTAATTGGGTACATTATATTATTTCTGTTTTCCGAATGATCAAATCCAAGAACATGAAGAAGTTCGTGAATCTCAACGTTCGGCCTTTCACAAGAGGATTCTCTTAATAGAAGAATTTTTCCACTGAAAATCACATCAAAATTTTCTCCAGAACTAATCTTTACAGGCCCCCCTTCTCCAGCAATAAACATCCCATTCTCTGTAGTTTTGGACTCTTCTTCGCAACTAATTGTTATCTCTTCATTCTCTTCAACGGGATAAAATTTTAGAACAGTTACATTTTGCATAAAATCAAAAGCACTGATCATCTCACTTTTCTTTTGAAGTGAACAACTTGGTTCAATCTTATATGAGATCTCTGAACTCGGGAATCTCATATTTGAATAAAACTGCATATTATTTGAGAGATTACCCACATTAAACTCTGGATTTTTATTTGCTCCAAATTGGACTTCATTAAAAGGTAAAAACCAATATCCAAAAAATAGGGCTATTAAAAAGATTCCCACAATTCCCAAACCTACTTTTTTCCAAGACATCCTTATTAAAGGGAATTTTCTTATATAAAACTTCTTTAAGTTCAAATCCAACAATTTATATAAAGATTTTAACCTTTGAGAAATAATGGAAAAAGAAGAAATAATAAATTTTATGAAAATCGATTTCAACATAAAACCAATCGATGAACTAAACAAAAGGATCTCTTTCCCGAATTCTCAGATTAAAAAAATAATCTTCAGGGAAAGATCAGGGTTTTTTTATAAGTTCACCTTTAGCACAACTTTTGATTATCTTGAAAATAAAGAAGTTATTTCGAATGAAATTTACATTTTTAATCTTAAATCAATCGAAGGAGACCTATCTGAGTATGTTCTTTTAGAAAGCAATCTCAAAAAGGAAGAAGCTCCAAATTTTAAGAATGCCTATTTTGTTGCAAAAGAAGAATTAAAAAAAAGGATCCAAGAAAAAACAAATAATCTTTCAAAAGTTCTTATTTTAAATCTTGAAAAAGAAAAAGAAAAAATAGAAAAACGGTTTGGAATTGAAACAAAAGGATTTCAAAAAGAACTTGAAGAAATAACCAACAAATTAATGGAATTTGCAAGAAAAGGAGAAGTTGAAAAAATTTCAGAGCAAAAAAAATTAATTCAATCTATCAAAGAGAAGTCAAATTTTCTTGCATTTGAACAAGATAAATTAAGAGAAATTCAGTTAGAACACCAAAAACATTTGTTAAATGTTGAAAATAAACTTGAAAAAACTACTGTAATTCAATATCCAATTTATGTGTTCACTTTAGATGTGAAAGCAGAACCATTAAAAAAATCTTTTGTTGTTGAATTTGATCCATTAGCCAAGGAAATTTCTGGTCTAACTTGTGAGAGCTGCTCAAATAAAGTTAGAGAAATATTTATCTGTAGCTCTGGACATGCATCATGTAAAAGATGCTCTCTAAATTGTGAATCTTGTAATAAAGATTTTTGTAAAAAATGTTTGAAAAATGTTTGTGAAGTCTGTTCAAAAAAGATATGCAAAGATTGTTCAGTTAGATGTTTTAGATGTTCAAAATTAGTATGTAAAACGCACACTAAAAAAAATTTGATTTCTGGAAGGTTCTATTGTAATTCTTGTCTAAAAAGATGTGAAAGATGTGCTGAGATGAAAGATCCATTTACATTCAGAGTGAGTAAGAAAACAAATGCGGAAATTTGTGAAGATTGTTTTAGAAAAGAGATGCAAGGAAAGGTAATCGGAGAAGTATTCAATTAAAATTCTTCAAAAGAGAAAGATTCTTTCACTTCTTTATTAATAAAATAAGTATGATTTTTTCCAGAATAGGTTAAATAAAGATGATTTTTTGCACGGCTTATAGCAACGTAAAAAAGTCTTAGTTCTTCTTCTTCCCGATCATAGTTATACACATTTATTTTTTCAATCACCGGATGATCACTTGCTTTGCATGGAAAATTTGAAAGAGTGCACCCAATTACGAAAACAAGTTCAGCTTCAAGTCCTTTTATTGAATGAATTGTTGCAAGCGTGACTTCCCCCTTCTTAATAGAAGAATCATTAGATCCTTCTTCTTTAACAGAATGATTTATTTCTGCTGCTTTCAAAACTTTTGAAAGTTCTTCTATCTGCCTATTTGTCCTAGATAAAACAAAGATTTCCTCTCTTGGAATTTCAGAAGAAAGAATTTTAGACTTTACAAAATTGAATTCTTGAATTTCATTATCAAATTTGCAAATTTTAAGATCTTTTTTATTTTCAAATGTTGATTCCAATGGAGAAACCTCCATTTTTTTTGCTAAATCATTCATAACTTTAACAACGTGATTATTACTTCGGTAATTTTTAGTTAGATTAATTATTTCAGAATCTGGATATTTTTCTTTGAACTTTAAAATATGATCAATTTCTGAACCCCTCCATCCAAATATTGATTGTCTTGGATCGCCAGTGCAAAAAAGATTTTTAGAATTTAACAAATCTAAAAATTCTATTTGCTCAGAATTTACATCTTGAAACTCGTCAACCAAAACGTGATCAAAAATAGGAATAAATTTTTTGTAAACTTTAAAAAAGTCGATAGTGTTTCTTACTTGATCTCCGTATGTTCTGAGCCCATTAGTGGCCATATGAAAATCAAGATATTTTACTATTCCAAAAATCATTTTCAAACTTTTTAGGGTTTCATCAGAATAGTTTTTCTCAAACTTTTCAAAACTTAGTCTCGTAGACTTAAAATATTCAAATACTTGAAAGCAATCAAATACAAACATGCTCTGTAATTGATAGATAGTTTTATTCTTGTTTCCGTATATAAAATGATTTTGAATAGCTTCTTCCATGCTAATTCCAAGATTATCTAATGCTCTCAAAACTGCAAACATTTTATCTTGAAAAGTTGCAATTTTCATCTTTCTTCCATATATTTTCCCACCATATTTTAACAAAATTTTTTCTGAGAATGAATTAAATGTTTCAACAACTGCATTTACTCCAAATTCTTGAAGTCTATTATTCATCTCATCTTTGGCTTTTCTTGTAAAGGTTATTGCAAGAATTTTATCGCTCTTCACTCTTTTCATCTTATTGAGAAATTCTATTCTTTTTGTTAAAACAGAAGTTTTTCCGGATCCTGCTCCGGCAATGCATAGAATTTTTTCCTTTGGACTAACAATTGTCTTTTTTTGCTCTAGATTAAATCCCTTCAAAAAATCTTCAAGTTCTACAAAAGATGTCATCTCTTCTTCACTAATTTTTGTTTCTAATTCCCAATATTTTTGAGAGAGCGATTTAGAAAAAAATGTAGGATTAATAATTTCAGCTCTTCCATTTTTTCCAATTGAAAGAACCTTTGAGAAATTATTAAATACAGAATTTGAGACTTCAATAAGTTTGTTAGTAACTAATTTATCTATAATTTCAAAAATTCTTTCTTTAGTCATAGCCGACATAGAGCCAAAACTTTCAAAATCAAATAATTTATTCTTTTCAATTGAAGAATTTTCTAATTCGCCATAAAGAAAATCAACTAGTAAATTTTTACCAACTGGGAAAGGGATCTCATTAAGTCCTTTAAGAACAAACAAATAGTCATTGGATTCATCTCTTTTATATTCGGGAATTTCCGCCATAAAACTTTAAGAAAAAGTAGGTTTAAATTATTAATTGCAATATGATTCTTCTTTGCAATCAAAAAGTTATCTACTAATAGGTGACAACAGAACGGAAGATTTATAAATTCTAAATCTATGTAATTTTATGAAATTAGAAGACTATTTACCCTCAAATATAATTGAAAGAGAAATTTATGAGAAGATTTTAAGCGGAAAGGAACTTTCTAAAGAGGAAGCAAGTTTAATTGGAAAAGACGGAGACTTAAATGGGAATTACCCATATAAATATGCTTTTTCAAAAAGTGATGCGATCGGAACTAATGGAACTCATTCAGTAGTATTTGCTATTTCGAGGAAGGAATCAAATTTAGTAGGAAAATTTCCCTGGAATCCCAAAGATTGGTGGAAAGTTCAAAGAGGTCAAATTATGCAAGAAAAAGCGTACAAGATAGGAGTTAAAGTTGCTAAACCTGAAGGTTTATACAGGGTTTTTAATTTGGATACTAAAAAATTTTATTCTGGATTTGTTATGGAACACCTGGGAATGTTACCTTTAAATGAAATAAGAAAATTAAAGGAAAGCATTTGTAAAGATGGAGGAGGAGATTTTAATTCAGAATTAAAGGAAAAAATAAGAAAGGCTGGCATTACGACTAAAGCACTTCATGATAAAGCACTTGAGGAATACGAAAATGCAAAATTATGGGCTGAATTAAATGGTTTTTCCAAAATTGATTATAGAGAAACAAATGCATTTTGGGTTCCAGAACTAGATGATATAAGAATGATTGATTGTGATGAGTGGGATCATTTACCAAGGAATTAATTTTAATCTTTCTTATCAAAAATTTCTTTGCTTAAGACATAAAAAAAGATTGGAGGAATTATAAGAAGGATAATTCCAAAGCCAATTGTAACAATTCTTGGAAGAACAATTAAATAATTAATTTGAGAACTTAAAAATTCAACTGCTTGTGTAATATTCAAAGTTAAAGCTTCTCCAGGACCATTATAAGAAAGTTGGACTGCAAATAAAGTTAATATAAATCCTAAAAATCCAATTAAGATATTTCTTCCTTCTTTTTTATAAGATTTTTTCTTAGCTGGAACTACAATCTTTTTTACACGTGATTTTTTTTTCATTTTAAATTATTTTAGAGAGAATCTCCCCTACAAAGTAAGCTGCAACTGCCGCAATACCTCCAATTAGGAATGTAATCATTCCGGATTTGAACCAATTTTTATTTGTAATTTTAGATTTGAACACCCCTAATAGGAAAATTGATACTCCAGAAAGAATAGATGCCCAAAAGAAGGGATTCTTAATTGTAATATTAAAAACAGTTCCAATGATAAAGATAATCAAGGGAAGCATTCCAAAAATTAAGAAAGCAAGAAATGTTGAAAGGGCATTCTTTCCAGGATTAACGTTTTCATAAGCAAGACCAAGTTCATCATGAAGCATAGTGTCAGCTTGGTAATTTTTATTTTTTGAAATTAAAAATGAAATCTTCTTCGCGTCGTTTCTATTAAATCCTTTTTTGATTAATAGCAATCCCATTCGAGTTATTTCCTCCCTAGGATTCTTTTTAGTTTCATTTTCTTCTACGCCTTTTTCAGCTTTGTAATATTCTCCTTGGGACTTTGTTGAAAGGTAATCTCCAACAGCCATTGAAATTCCATCAGCAATCAAGTTTGCAAATCCTAAAATTAATATAATTGCTGAAGAAAGGCTTGCCCCAACAACTCCCGCAACTACTGCAAAAGTTGTAACAACTCCATCAAGTCCTCCATAAACCCAACTTTTAAGATATTTTCCTCCAAAAGAAGAATGTAATTCTTCATGATTCTTCTTCTTTATCATTAAGATATTAGGAAACAAGTATTTTTAATGTTTCCCAAAAGATAACTTAATAAATATGTTTTTCTTTTAAAGAGTAACAAGGAGGTGTATCATGAAAAACGTTTTAGACATGGTTGCTATGGTTCTTGTACTCATAGGTGGTCTAAATTGGGGACTAGTTGGAGCTTTTAATTTCAACTTGGTCGAGACAATTTTCGGATCTGGAGTAGTTTCGATGGTGGTCTACATTTTAGTAGGAATTTCAGCAATCTACGGCGCATTTGTATTTTTCCAAGAATAAATTAGCTTTTAATTTATCTTTTTCTTTATTTTTTACTTTAATCTATTTACAAATTTGTAAAAAAGAATATAAAGGGGGAACCTTCTGATCTATTATGAAGAAAATTCTCTTAACAAGTCTTGCAGTCCTTTTATTTGCAAATCCCAACTTAGAGTTAGATAAATTTGCTAAGATTGAAGATTTCAGCCCAACATCAGAAAAAAAAGGATCTTTGTGGGTTCCTCAATTTTCTTCGGAGTACCTTTCAAAATTTAATCTTTCCGAGAATTTCAATCTTGAAAAAAACAAAGAAATCACTTTAATAATTCCTCCAAAAACTTTAATTGGTTTAGATAGCAAATGCTTGAATTTAAATTCAACAATTTTGGAAAGTGTAACTTATCCTTTTGAGGCTCCAACCGAATTTAAAAAATTTGCATATATTTTTAATAGTTCAAACAAAGAAAGTAGAACGACAATAAAATACGATTCAAATTCTGTTCTGAATATAAAAACAGATTTCTCTGAAGTTCGAAACGGCCCTTTTTTGATATCAATTGAAAATGAAAATCTCAAAGTAAGAAGTTTCTATAACACTTCAGATGTGATTCCCATGAAAGTATCTTCATCTAAAGATGAAGTTGAATTCAAAGATGAACAAAACTATCCTCCTTACTTTGTTTCTAAAAGATTAAAGGAAAAAGATTCTATCTCTGTTGAGGATGCTAAGTGGATTCTAGATGCATATGAAAATCTTTATGGAGATTATTTCAAGGTGAATTATAAGGGACTTGTATGTACGGATGCTGCAACTTTAATACTAAAGACTACCGGAATTGATTTAGAAAATGAGCTGGATAGGAAGAAAATAGGAGGAAATAGTTATCGTCAAAAAAATGTTTCCACAATTAAAAGTTATGTTAGGAGTTTAGATCCAGAGAAGGTTCACTTGTTCAAAGGAGGGGATCTTGAAAAGGTCTTAAAATTCGGATCTTATTATGATTTAACTCCAGAAAATTTTGGAATGGAAAAGTTTTCTCCAGGACAGATTCTTCTTATGACGAGATTTTTTAACTCAGGTCCAAAAAAAGGAAAGATCCAAAGGGAGGACATTCATTTTGGAGTTGTGTATGATACAAAAGACGGGAAAATTACAAAATCTTCAATGGTAACTTCTCATACTTCAGAACCTCCATACGATACGGAAATTCAACTTTCAACTATCGACTTCGAAGATTGGTACAAAAAAAGGAGTAACTACACTGGATCAGACGAAACTACAGAATCTTTAACATATAGAATTTATGGAGTTATGGATTGGATTGAGGCCATAAACCAAGTAAAGAGTGAAAACAATAAATTAAAGAAATAATTTATCAAACTTCTTTATCACAAGGTTTAAAAATAAAAATTGGTATCAAGAATCATTCATAAGCTCACATGGTCTAACGGTTATGACACTAGCCTGTCGCGCTGGAAACCCGGGTTCGACTCCCGGTGTGGGCGTATTTTTTTATGGTGAATGACCACTAAAATTTTTTAGCTAATAAAATAAAAAACTTTTTTCTTTTTTTATAATTCTAATTCAACTTCAAACAGTTCAAGACTTTTTTTGAGTTCATTAATTAAATCTTCTTTATCCAATTCAAATTTTTTAAATTCTTTTTCAAGGCGAATTTTTTCTTGATTAAGCTCATTAATATTCTGGATTATTTTTTCACTGGAATAAATCAAATCTTTTATTTTATCTTTATCAAAGTTATTTTCAATTTCCATAAATTTTTCTCTTTTAGTTTTTATTTGATTCACCTCATTAGAAATTTCTTCGCTGTTGAGTTTGGCATTTTCAAGGAGATTAATTATACCTTTTCCAAAATCTTTTTTAAAAGCAGATTGAAAATCATCTCTATGTGCATTCACTTTTTGCATTTCATTTCCAAAAATATGATAAAATCTCCCAAGTGCCTTAAAGTCAATGAGCTTTTGTAAAATCAAGATTTCTTTTTCCATTTCGATTTTTAAAAGATTGATTTTATCCTGATTTTTTTGTCTTTCAGCATATTCCTCACTTTTTTTTATTGAATCTATTTCAGAAATAAGCGTTCCGTTTTCTTTTTCACTTTCGATGATCTTTTTTTCAAATAAAGAAATCTCCTTCTGTTTTTTTTGAATATCCTGTTCTATTTTTTCAATCTGATCCATTTTCAATTTAATCAAAGAGATTCCCCTAAACTGCTCAATAAGATCTTTTTTTTCATCAAAGGTTTTTATTAAAATTTTAAAAAATTCGTTTATGCTCTTCCTTAATTCAACCATCTCTTTTCCTATAAGAATTGTAGCTCTTTCGTAACCCATTCTAGATCTTTTGTTAAAATCCAAGAAAATTCTCTCTGTTTCGTGTATGGTCTTTTCTAAATTTTCATTTTTCATATCATTTAAACTATTCACAAGAACTTCAACAGAGCCCAAATATTTCTTTCTACCATCTTCAACAGCTGATTTTATTTTTTCTCCTTCCTTTCTCAAATTAACATCAAAATTTCTAGCGGGAACAATCTTTTCTTTAATCTCCTTTGAAAAAGATCCTATATGCCCATAAATTTCGGTAAGTACTTCTTTTTCTTTTAGTTTAAGAGATTTAGTTTTTGTCTCAGACCAAGATTTTAGGCTAGAAAAAGAAATTCTCTCCTTCTCAAGCTTTTTTGCAACCTCAATTGGTGCCTTCCGTTTAAAAAAATTAAAAATTCTCATAATTCTTTTATTATTCCTTGTTTTATATCTTTTTTGATTAATCACAAATTAATTAAACGCCAAAACCATTTAATTTACGTTTAACTTCGGTTGAACATCGGAGGTAAAATCTTCGGATCTTACCTCCACCTTTTTTTATGAAAATAAGAAATTTATTCACATAGAAACCCTTTTAAATGGACCAAAAGTAAGTTTATTGACTCACATGGTAGAACCAGAACTAAAAATGATATTAATGGATTTAGAACAAGAAATGAAATCTTTAGGAAGGAAAAGATTTAGTCAGAGCAGGAAAAAATCTCCCGAGAATCCTCTTTTAAAAAAGATTTTTGAATCAGAAACATTGAAATTAGAAAAGATGTTTATTGGAAATGATTATGATGAAGGGAAAGCCTTTGCAACATCCCATTTAACCAACTTAATTGAGACTGCTTCAAAATCAGGAATAGAATTTAACTCTCAGAAAGAAAAATTTGATTTTTATTTCAAACTAAGAGAAGACGTAGAAAAAATCGTTTCAAGAAAAGAATACAGCATTATGAATGAAACACTAAGTCATGGATATCATGACGGAATTGATTTTTACTTTGAAAGGCTTGGAAAAAGTTTATTATAATTATTTTTTCATTTCAATTCTTTTCTTTCCGCCCATATAAGGTTGAAGAACTTTTGGGACTGCAATTGATCCATCTTTTTCCTGAAAATTTTCCATCAATGCAATTAACGCTCTTGGCGAAGCAACAACTGTATTATTTAAGGTATGCACAAAATAAGTTTTTCCACTTTTTTCTGCCCTAATATTAAGCCTTCTTGCCTGAGCATCTGTTAAATTTGAACAACTACCAACTTCAAAATATTTTTTTTGTCTTGGACTCCATGCTTCAACATCAGCAGATTTTGCCTTCAAATCAGCAAGATCCCCGCTACAACATTCTAAAATTCTAACTGGAATTCCAATTTGCCTAAATACTTCTACACTCAATTCTAGCATTTTTTCATACCACTCATAAGATTCTTCGGGATCACAGAGAACAATCATTTCTTGCTTTTCAAATTGATGAACTCTGTAAAAACCTTTTTCTTCAATTCCATGCGCTCCAACTTCTTTTCTAAAACAAGGAGAAACTCCAGTGATTTTATAAGGTAAATTTTTTCCGTTTAAATTTTTGTTTATGAACATTCCAATCAAAGAGTGTTCTGAAGTTCCAATCAAGTATAAATCCTCTCCCTCCATTTTATACATCATATTTCCTTTTTCTTGGAAGCTCATTACTCCGTCAACAACTTCACTTCTTATCATAAAGGGGGGGATAATAAATTCAAATCCTTTCTCAATCATATAATCTTTTGCAAATGAAATTAGTGCAGAGTGAAGTCTTGATAAATCTCCCCTCAAATAATAAAATCCATTCCCGGAGGTTTTTCTTGCAGTATCAAAATCAACTCCTCCAAATTTTTCAGCAAGTTCAGCATGATTAAAAATTTCATAATTTGGAATTTTCGGTTCTCCAAATTTCTTTATCTCAACATTTTCATTTTCATCTTTTCCAATTGGAACAGAATCATGAATTATATTGGGTAATTTATACAAAATTAATTTTATTTCTTCTTCTAATTTTTTCCTTTTCCCTTCAGTTTTCTCAATCATTTCGGGAATTTCTTTTGCTTCTTTTTTCAATTTTTCAGCTTCTTTTTTCTTTCCTGCTTTCATTTCATCTGCAATTTGTTTAGAAATTTTATTTCTTTCAGACCTAAGTTTATCTTCATCATACTTTAATTTTCTCCATTTTCCATCAATCTTTAAAATTTCATCAACAAGAGGAATTTTTTCTATTTGAAATTTCTTCTTGAGATTTTCTTTAACCTTTTCCGGATTTTCTCTTAAAAAATTCATGTCAATCATTTCAACAAAAGAAGAAGCTTCTATTTAAATTTAATCACAATAATATTTATTAATCAAATTTGATAATAGCTAATATGGACGAATTTAATTGGAAAAATATGACTATCTGCTTTCCAGAATTTTTTTCAGGAATTGATAGTAGTGGATATCCAGATCAACCAAGATTTATGGAAGGGAAAATTGAGTTTAGACTTAATAAAGAATACGGAATTGAGTTATATCTAAACCAAGAAATTCCTAAATGGATAAAGGGAATAAATGAAATTGATCAAGAAACTATAAAAAACAAATATAAAGAATTGTCAGAAAAAGTTTATGAGGATGTTTCCTTTGATTTAAATCAATCTCTAGAAATTTTTGAAAATTGGAGAAATTTTATTCTTAAATTTGATAAATCTAAAGGTTGGATTGGAAATTTGCAAAGTCACATTGAATTTTCAAACGAATTGAACCAAGTTTATTATCCAGATTATTATTCTTATTATCTCAAAGAAAAATCTTTAAGCCCAACAGATGTTCTTTTGAGAATAAATAAAATTCCTCAAGAGGGATTAAACCACACTTGGAAAAGATATTGGGATATTTCAAAAGACGTGTTCTCAAGAAATGGAAATGAATCTTGTAATTTTATAAAAGGAAAAAATTTAATTGAATGCATAAGAAATGCAGATAATATTTACAAAGTTGCTCCAGAAATTAAAAATTTAGATTTTCAGTTCTAATAAGATTTAAAAGTAATTCTACCCTAACCTTTTAATGGAAGGGGTAGCAACAGGATTTGCAAATCTGCTTGAAGAGTTTTATTTGGGAATTATTCAAATTCTCCCTTCATGGGCCCAAAACTTTCTTAATCTTTTTTTATGGTCAGTTTTATTAGTAATTTATGCAATTTTTATTTGGAAATTTTACAGATGGATTGCAAGAAAAGATATTCTTAAACTTAATCTATCCAAGTTTAATCCCTCAAATCATGCGGTCATTGCAAAAATCTTAGGAGCATTAATTTACTTCTTAGAATATTTAGTAATTTTACCAATAGTTGTATTCCTTTGGTTTGGAGGATTTACCTTATTTTTGATGTTCTTAACAAATGGATTAGCAATAGAAAGTATTTTAGTCATTTCGGTAACAATCGTCGCAGCAATAAGAATGACCGCTTATTACAAAGAAGATCTCGCAAGAGATTTGGCAAAATTAATTCCTTTAACTCTTCTTACCGTTGCAATTTCACAGGGCCTCTTTAATTTTAATAAGGTAATTGAACAAATACAATTAATCCCAACTTTCTTTTCAGACATATGGTCTTATCTAATTTTTATAGTCTTAATTGAATTTATTTTAAGGGTCCTTGATATCATTTTTGTTGCTTTTGACCTTTACAACGACGAGGAAGTAAAATCAGAAGATACTATTAAAGAAGGGAAGTAAACTAATTCTTTTCAACTTCAGGATGATTAGCTCCTTTAGAAAGAATTTCTCTCAACATTCTTAAGTGTTTATTCCGCTCATCTTTGTAATCTTTATCTCCACTTTTAGAATGATTTAT
>Ga0209518_1002791_pt1 | contig 15782 bp, 25 predicted proteins | sample RifGroB1_FD_183993 | JGI IMG/M metagenome (GOLD analysis project Ga0209518, IMG submission 183993) | Groundwater microbial communities from Rifle, Colorado, USA - Groundwater B1 (SPAdes) (version 2) | ecosystem: Environmental > Aquatic > Deep subsurface > Groundwater | place: Rifle, Colorado...
CAAATTGAAGGAAGAAACCGTAAAAGCGACCGAAAAATTCATCAAGAGTTATATGGTTAACTTGGGTTAAGGCGTGATAAAGCATAAAGACAGTTGATGGAACAATTCGCCAGCCTCGACTAGCTTGAGTCTAGGCGGGCGTAAATTGGCGAATGGTTGGTGGGGGAGTTTTGGGGTGATATAATAATTTTGAGGAAAGGTGATTATAGCCGCAGATATGGACGTCTCGTCTCTGATTTTGAACAAGGTGGAAAAATCGAACAAAAAATATCCGGTGGAAAAATCAAAAGGCAAAGCCACGAAATATAACAAACTTTGATGGATTTAAATTGGAGGAGATGATATGAAAAAGATAAATAAGGATTATTACTCAAAGCTAGGTGTCTCGTCAAAAGAGTCGAATCTCGTAAATGAAGAGTTGGCGTTACCAGTTGGCTTAAAATTGAGTCCGTCTGCCAGGCCTCGCCGGGTCGAAATGTTGCAGGAAGCGATAAGCTGGCCTAGAGGGAAGAATCAAGATAATCGTAAAATCACCAAATTATATAAAAGCGGCGATTTTGAAGTTGCGGTTGGTAAGCCTGGCAAGGAAGCTGCGCCTGATTTTAAGCGCAAGCACTACATTACCGGTGAAACTACGAATAATCCTAACGACATGAATCCATCGGTTTTTAAAGCAGGTAAAAGAATTGAAGACAATCTAACTTTTAGTGATATGTTTGAAAGGATCGAGCATCTTATGCGCGCCGATGTTTTTGGATTAGAAATTCTTGGTATGTTGATTTTCCGTATGGCTTTTGTGCTTGATCACCAAAAAAGTAAAGAGGGAGGCTGGCGATATGTTCCTCCGCGAAATTCACTGGCGGCGCTCAAGAAAAGAATTCCCAAAATTAATAACGTTCCGACGGAAGTATTTCTATGCTTTCTGGATGTTCTGGCTTTGAATGAGGATGTCAAAATGCATACGCTGGGTCATGAAAATGCACAACAAGATTATGGAAGGGTAAATACACTTCTAACTTTCGTTCACCTGATAGCTGTTCTATTGGAGCGGCGTTCTTTGGCAAAATTTGCAGGTGCGTTCGCTAGGCCGCCTTCCGGTATGGCTCCGTTTCAGAAAACAGAAAGAGGAGGTGTTTTTGAAGTTTTTCCTCTTTTATCGCCCGATTTCCTGAAAACCTAGGTCCGTTTTTTGCCCCGAACCAGCTTGTGTTCCGGTGCGATGTCGCCGTTGGCTAAACGGGCATTTATTATATCGCAATATTTTTCGTCTATTTCCGCGGAAATAAATTGACGGTTTAATTTCTTGCAGACATCTATTTCTGCCCCACTGCCGCCAAAAAGAACAAAAATTATGTCTCTCGGTTTGGTTGAGGCTTTTATTAACATTTCAGTCAATTTTTGAGGAATCTGACAGGCGTGATAGGTTTTTTCTCTACTAACGTTCTTAACGAGATTGAACTCAAACCAAGAATACGGCATTCGGCCCGCTGACCCATTTGCTAAATTGCTCTTTATTCTCTTATCTGTTGGATTTTTATAGGGGAGCGCAACGGTGTCCTTAAAAAACTTGTTTTTAGCACTTTTTCTGACGTGCAGGATGCTGCGGTGAGCCGTTGTAAACCTTTTTGGCGTGTGCCCCACATTAGTGTTGTAGACCCAGGCATACTCGTTGATGTTTGGGAAATGCAAGTCAAGGTATTTAACACGCAGGTGAGCGTTCTGTTGAGGGTAATTGAGCATAAAAAGGTTTCCGTCTTTTTTAAGCACGCGCATTGATTCTCTCGTGAGTTGTATGTACCAGTTTATGTAATCCTCAAATTTCCTCGTGTAGTTGTGCGTACCGTACTTGATGCCGACGTTATAATCTGGGTCGCCGAATACTGTGTCAATGCTATTGTCCGGCAAATCTTTCAGAACGTGCATTACGTCGCCGTTGTATACCTTATTAATGTAGTCTGATATTCTACCTCGCTGTTTCTCGACTTTCTTTGAAGGCAGGATGAAATTAGCAGATTGTTCTGTGTCGTTACTTCGTATTACGTCTAATACAATTCCTTGTATCTCAACTTCTCTTTCATCTCTTTTTATAATGAGCGGCTCAAAGTTTTTGTTTGCCGGCTGGAGACGGATTTGGCCTCGTTCTTTGTAGAATCTTTTTAAGGTTGCCTCGGAGTTGTCAATTAACGCGACTACTTTCTGGCCGTTCTCGGCAGTTGATTGATGTTTGACTAGAATAATGTCGCCGTCTTTTATGCCTTCATCAATCATGCTTTCGCCAATTACACGCAGGGCGTAGGTTTCTGACGAGGGGGGTATTTTACTTTTCGGAACCGCTATAGTTTCAGTTGGGACATCAAACAAAGTTAGGGGTCGGCCAGCGGCAATGGTGCCGAGTAGAGGAATCTGCACCATGGGGGTTGAACCGAGTATTTCAATTCCTCGTCGTTGGTTTTTATTAACCCGGATTTCGCCAGCTTCTTTTAGTTTTTTTAAGTGATCGTGGACCGTGCTTAAAACAACCCCGAAGCGACTCCCTATCTCCTTGATGGTAGGGGAATAACCTTTTTTCTTGGAATAACTTTCTACAAAATCCCTTATTTCTTTTTGTCGTTTGGTAAGCATTTTCGCTTTTGTGTGCTTGTGGATAACTTTCGGTTTGTTTTCGGTTATTTGTATTATACTAAATCAGACCCGAAAGAAAACCGAAAATCTGTGGATAAGTAGAAAGGCCGGAAACAACAATTGATAAATAATAATCATGGCAAGGAAAAGGCAGGCAGACCCTGCAAAAATAAATAAAATCCTAAAAGACCGGGGTTATAAGAATGGTGAGCCGCCACGCGGCTACGAAGCACATCATATTAAATCTCTCGCAGAAGGCGGTAAGGATACCTATAGAAATATCAGGGTTATAAAGACGGCCAAACACCGTCAAATTCATAAAAATCGCAGAAAAAGAGGAGAAGAATAAATTCTAAACCGATAATCTCATGAGATATTTTCTTGAAGATTTCGAGAAAACGCATAACAAGGAGTGGCTTTTCGGAGCTTTTCCTGCTTGGGAATATTATCCATCAACAGGTACTCATATTGGTACAGATTTTAAAGTTGTAGTTGGAACGTCTATTTTTGCTCCCTCCGATGGAGAAATGTTCAGAATAGAGTACAACCAATATAAAGGGAATACGGGTATATTTATTTTTAAACACAACGGAATTGAATGGGGTTTAGAATTATGCCATCTCAAAGAGCAGCCAAAGAAAGGAGAGTATAGGGAAGGAGAAATTATTGCCTATTCAGGGAATACCGGCAGTGCGACTACCGGTGCGCATCTTCATGCGGTACTTCACCGCAATGCCACGGTTACAAAACACTATCTAGAACTCCGAAGTAGAGCGGATTTTCTTCGACTTCATAGCGAGGGAGCCGTAGTCGATTGTTTTGGGTGGTTTTGTGATAACATAAAAAAGCCAGAACAAAAGTCAGAAGATAAAGAAACAGACGCTTCTCAAAAAGTAATTGCGATTCAGAATAATGTTGATAAGAAAAGCCTTGCTGAGATAATTGCGAAAATTTTACGTTATTTCTTCCCTAACAACTAACCCGCCGCGGGGTGGGGGAGGATTAGAAAATATGGAAACGATATTTAAAACTCTAGTTATCGCTATCTTGGTGGTAATACTATGGAGACCATTTTGGCATTTAGTCCGATCCGCACTAGAAAACGCACATTCGCGCCTCGTTTCATTTCTTGGTAAGGTTTTCGCTGTTACAATAATCGCGCTATTTATTCTTTTGGTTCAATGGTTGTTAATATAGATTTATGGAAAACTACCAATGTAAAAAATGTGGTGTGGGGATGAGAAAAATTGGTCCCTTTGCAACCGTTAAGCCTGAAGGTCAACCTGCGCAAAAATGGGATGGAGTTTTACAATATGAGTGTAAAAACGAAAAATGTGAGCAATATCACAAACTTACTAAAATAGTCGAATGTGATAACTAACCCGCCGCGGGGTAGAAGAGATTATAATGATAGAGTATGGCAATTGGGTTACTGTGGCCTGGAAAAGAGTAGGATTTAAGAGCTTTTAAGCTTCTGAAAATTAGAAATTGGGTTTTGTGGATAAACAAATTGATATAATAAAGTTAAGCATTTACAACAAGCCTTTTATTTAGTACTGGACAAGATACTATTTTTGTTTCATAATTAAAAAGATGGGATACAACAAAGACAAATTTAAAAACGCTGTCTTGTTTTTTGCTACATACGCTGGCTCTGATGTGGGCAAGAAAAAACTTGCCAAGCTTTTATATTTTTTGGATTTTACTCTTTATGAGTTAAAGAAAGAATCGTTGACAAAGTTGCCATACACAAAGAAGAACTATGGTCCTATGCCAGAACCCCATTTATTCTATGAAGCTTTGAATGATCTAGTTAAGGGTAAGGTAATTTCCATAAAGAGACCAAACCATTTTGGTTTAGAAAAAATAATACCCAAAACAAAAAAAATTAATTTAGATCTCTTTGATGAGGAAGAAAAAGAGATCTTAAAGCAGGTTGCTGAAAAATATAAACTTGAGAATGCTGGAGAATTAGAAAAAATTGCTCAATCCGAGCCCCCTTACAAAATGGTAAATTACGGGGAAGAAATCCCATACCACTTAGCTTTCTACAGAAACAGTTTTGGGGAAATGGATTTGGATAATGCCAACGATTAAAATTCATGCAGAAGTATTTAATGATTTAGATCTCTGCTTAAAGAAAAAGTGGTATAAAACTCTTGGCGAAGAAATGCCAAGAGTTTGTCGTTTATTAATGCATGACTTAAGATTACCAGGCGAATCATTAGTCCGTTATATAAAATTACAGATTTTGCAAAACAAAACATTCCATGCGCGCATTAATTTACCAGAAGAAAATATTGGCAAGCAAGCTGGTAGTAGAATAATTTTTGTCAAAGAAGATCCTAATCTCATTAAGGTAATATATGTTGGTGGACATAAAGATAAAAGATATGATGATAGTAATTTAGCAGTCCCCCTTATTGAGGATAGGTATCAGGATGCTAGATATGTTGACTATTTCGAGGGAATTAATTTTTTAGATCAGTCAAGCCAGACTTGAAGTAAAAATAAAATATTGCGGTTTTTTGCAGAGATTGTACCCGCCAAAAAATTAGGAGAATAAACCTATGAATGATAAAAATCTTATTAAGATAACTCCAAAAATAAGAAGAACAGTAAAACAATTAATAAGAGTGGCGATTGATTACAGGAATGTAACCGGGAGGAATCCAGGGGTGACTGGTGAAATTGGTGAGATTCTGGTTTCTGATAAATTGAATTTATTTCTAGTAACTGACCAAATAAATGCTGGATTTGATGCGGTGAATTCAATTGGGAAAAAGTATCAGATTAAAACCAGGTTAATAATTGGAGGTAAGATTAAGGGTAGGCTTAGTACCGTTTCAAAGCATAAATTTGATTTTGCAGTGTTAGCTATTTTAAATGAGGGATATCAAATTATAGAAATGTATAAGATTGGTTATAAAAAACTTTCACAACTTGCCGAGAAGTACAAAAGAAGAAATCCACCCGTAAAAGAATTCATTAAAAACGCCAAAAAATTAGGGGAATAGATATACATTGACTTTTGTGGCTATTTTATGTAAATTTTAGGTTCAATTTGACAAGAGTGTTATAATAAAAACATGAAAGAGTTATTTAGAAAATTACTAGGAATCACTAATTCCCAGGAAGAACAAAAGAGGTCAGCTGGTTTTTCTACTGACGAGGAGAAAAGGCATAAGCATGAAATTCCCTCTAAAGAGATAAGTGAGCGTTTTGGGAGGGCTATTGAGCGACTTAATGATCGGTGATTGTAATGCATTATCTTGGGCGTCAAGATTTTAGCAGGATTTTTGAGATTGTATATAAACATTATACCGGACGTGAATCCGCACCGGATTATTTTAGTGAGGAAGAAGGATTACGGAAACTTGAAGGGGTATTAGAGGGTGTAAAGATGGATCGGTTTTATCCGGATTTCTATGACAAAGTTGCGTACCTACTCATCCAAATAAATACCCATTATTTTTCAAACGGTAATAAAAGATTAGCCCTGGTTTGTGTATTGGCTTTTATTCTAATTAACAACTACGAGATTTTTAGTTTTTCTAAAGACAAGTATAAGGCTAAGTTGGAAGAACTATTCCCCAAGTTTAGAGATTTTCATGACTACGAAGATTTTTTACCGGAAGAATTCGGATATTATAATTTATCCATTGTTGTAGCAGATAATAAGAAATATACTGATTCTTTTGAAGAATTGAAAACAAGAATAAAATCATTCTTTCAATTTTCTGTAAATAAAAAGTCTCCTTAGAGTGTCTTAGCCACCATCAAGAAGAAAAGGGAGAAGAAACTAGAAACCAGAAACTAGTAACTAGAAATAGAAAAAACGACCGATAACCAGTAACTTAAGAAGCTCGCAAGGCGGGCGGAGAAAAAAGAGATGAACTACGAAGGCGTAATAATCGAAGAAAGTTTGGAAGACAAGAGCGTCCTGAAAGACGTGAGGATTTTGAGCACTAAAGTCGAACCGGTGACGGAAAAGCACAAGACGCCGTGGCTAAAGCAATGGACTCTCCACACCGTTTTAATCCCCGAGGATGAGGCCGAAGTCATCGCGGAGAGAATAAGTGGAGCATTAGACAGCGAGCACCCCTGGTATGCGGATTTCAAAAACGACACCACGCACTTTATAATTTTCCGGGGCAAGGTTTTTGAAGTGGATAGAACCAAAAAAGAAGAATATGCCGCCGCAATGGAATACGGCATTTCTTTGGGTATTCCCAAGTATCAAGTTGATTTTGCTCTAAACGCCAAAGTGTGGAAAAGATGACCCTCCGCCGGCGGGATGGGGTAGAATAAAACTATGCAAACCTACCAGGAATTTTATCAGGCAAAAGAAAAAAACCAACACACATTCAGGCGCTATAATTAATTATAGCGCCGACTCACCAACCAAACATTCTAACATTCTGCAGAATGTTAGAATGTCTTTTGAGGTTCATGAGTCAAATCATCGTTATTTTTTCACCTTTTTAAAAGCCGCCTGTTTGCGGTAAAGTTAGGGGTATGGAACCCCTGGCTTCGAAAATCAGGCCGAAAAGTTTGGACGGATTCGTCGGGCAGGAACATTTGGTGGGCTTGAGCAAACCCCTCCGGATTGCGATTGAACAAAAGCACCTGTTTTCTTTCATTTTGTGGGGACCGCCCGGCTGCGGCAAAACAACTCTCGCCCGGATTTATGCGAATGCTCTGGAGGCCGAATACTATGAACTTTCGGCGGTCTCGGCCGGGAAAGAAGATATAAAAATAATATTAGGGGAGGGTCACTCGCAAGCCGGTCGCAGAGGCCGCTCCGGGCCGCTAGGCCAAGTCTTGACCTCTTCGACCGGCCTGCTCGTTCCCACACCCTTGTTTTCAGGCGAACCCAAGAGGCCCAAAGTTTTGTTTCTTGATGAAATCCATCGTTTCAATAAAGCCCAGCAGGATTTTCTTCTGCCTTCCGTCGAAACCGGCGCTCTCACCTTGATAGGCGCGACGACCGAAAACCCTAGCTTCGAAGTAATCGCGCCGCTTCTTTCCCGTTGCCGGGTTTTCGTTTTGAACGAACTCTCCGACGAAGAAATGGCCGCCATCATCGAGCGGACCGGTTTTGCGATGGAGTCTGATGCGAAGGACTGGCTGATAAAAATGGCCGGGGGCGACGCCCGCCAGGCCATCACCGTGATTGAAAACGCGATGAAACTTTACGGAGAGCTTACCGTGCAAAACCTGAAGGACACCATTCAGAACAAATTTCTCCGCTACGACAAAAAAGCCGACGAGCACTACAACACCATTTCCGCTTTCATCAAATCAATGCGGGCGAGCCAGCCGGACGCCGCCCTTTATTATCTTGCCCGGATGGTGGAGGCCGGCGAAGACCCGAAATTCATCGCCCGGCGGATGGTGGTTTTCGCTTCCGAGGACATTGGACTTGCGGACCCCCAAGCCCTCACCGTCGCGAATAATGTTTTCCGGGCGGTCGAGACAATCGGTTATCCCGAATGCGCCATTAACCTTGCCCACGGCGTAAGCTATTTGTCGCTCGCCCCGAAGAGCCGCGATTCCTATAATGCCTATTTTGCCGCCGTGGAAGACGTGAAAGAGCACGGCAACCTGCCGATTCCCCTCAAGGTCCGCAACGCTCCGACGAAGCTCATGAAGGAGTTGGGTTACGGCAAGGGTTACGAAAAATACTCCGAAGAAAGCTTTTTACCGGAGGAGATTAAGGATAAAAAGTATTTGGATATGAGGTAGAATAAAACCATGCAAACCTACCAGGAATTTTATCAGGCAATAGAAAAGCCGTTTTTCGCTCCGCCGAACTGGCTCTTCGGAACGGCGTGGGGGATTATCTATCCGCTCATTACGATTGCTTTCATTTATACCTGCGTTCTCGTAATCCGGAAAAAGGTTCCCAATAGCCTTCTCTGGGTTTTAATCGTAAACCTCATCGCCAACGCGCTTTTCACGCCGATTCAGCTGGGGCTCTCGGCGCTTTGGCCGGCTTCACTCGACATTCTGGTCGTTTTCGGCACGCTTGCGTTTTTTGAATGGAAAATTTGGCGCCATTCGAAAATCGCGTTCTTTTTGCTCCTGCCTTATCTTTTGTGGGGCGCTTTCGCGACAATTTTGCAGATCACGATAACTTTCATCAATTAGATTTATGAAAACAATTTTGGTTGACGCAGTGCAAACTTTCGTGATTAAAAAAGACAATCCTTTATTCTATTGACGGGATGGGTACAGAAGTGTTATTCCGAGTATAGCTCTTACCTGGAGATGTGTTATGGATGTAAAGCTGATGGTGCTGCCTCTCATCGCCGCCGGAGCAGGCGTGGCGATATGGGCCACGCTTGTCGGCTTGTTCATCGGAGCGCTGGTCCTCGACTGGAGGTACCATTGCTCATGAACGTCGCAGCCGTCGAGACGCACAGAGGGCGACTCCCACCAGGGGCCGCCCTCTTCGCTTTTTAGAATTATGGGGAAATTAGAGGTAGAATAGGTTTATGAGCGTGGAAAGACCGGAGAGTAATACAGGGCCGGAGAAAAGCCCGGAGAGGGCGAGCGATATGGAATTAATGGAATTCGCCGGGTTTCTCATGAAACACATTGATAAGCCGTGCGAGGTTGAAGTTGCTCCGGGTGATGTAAGAAACAGAAGGGATTTTTATCTCAGAGAGGCGGAACAGTTGCTTGATAGAATTACCGACCCTAAAGTGAAGAAGGTCTTGCAGTCAAAAATATCGGAATACAGGGGTAGTGTAGAGTAAGTTTATGAAGCCGATTCTCGTAACTTGCTACGTAAATCCCGACCTCGATGGTGTTGCCGGTGCAATTGCCTACGGCGAGTTTTTGCGGAAAACCGGCAAAAACGCCGTCGTCGGGATTATCGGCGGGCCGAACGACGAAACGAAATATATCCTGAACCGCTTTGATTTTACTTATCCGCAAACGATAGCGAACACGGATAATTTCGATGAAGTAATACTAGTGGATGCGAGCGACCTCAACGGACTTGAAGGGAAAGTTGCCGCGGAAAAGGTTAGTGAGATTATTGACCACCGAAAAGTCCACGAGGCAGACAAGTTCCCCAAGGCCAAGGCGCAAATTGAGCTCGTTGGGGCGGTCGCCACTCTTATTGCGGAAAAGTTCATGAAAAATAACATTGATATATCGAAGGAGTCCGCAACGCTTGTTTACGGAGCGATAGTCTCAAACACGCTTAATTTCAGGGGGAGTGTTACCACCGAGCGCGACAAAGAAGCGGCTATTTGGCTCGATAAAGTCGCGAAATTGCCCGAAGATTTTTGGAAGGATTTATTCGTTGCCAAGTCCGATTTGTCCGGCAGTAAACTTGCCGAACGAATTGAGAGCGATTTTGCATGGTTTGTAATAGGCAATAAGAGAGTCGGTATCGCTCAAATTGAAATGGTTGGTGCGAAAAAACTTCTTAACGAAAGGGGCGGCGAGATTATCCAAGTGCTCGATAAAATCAAAAAAGAAATGGGATTGGATTTTATTTTCCAAAACACGATTGAACTTGAGGACGCCGGAAGCTTTTTTATCGCTTCCGATTCCGAGACGCAAAGACTCCTGGGAAAAGTTTTGAACGTACGATTTGCCGGTGTCGTCGCGGAGCGGTCAAATCCGATTATGCGCAAGCAAATCGTCCCTTTATTGAAAGACGAATTGGAAGCACGGTCGCCGGGAAATTAGGGGAATAGATTCATGGATTCGGAAAATTTTATCGAACAATGGAAAAAAGACGAAGCCGCTATTTTTGAAGGCTGGGATTTTTCTTACATAAAAGACCGATGCACGGAAAAAGAACCGCCATGGGATTATAAAAGCTTAGCCAGATCCCTCGTTGAAAAATCCACGGCCGTTCTCGATATGGCAACCGGCGGCGGCGAAGTTTTTTCTTCCCTTGCGCCATTTCCGCCTTATGCCGTTGCGACAGAGGGATATGAACCGAATATTGCCGTTGCGAAGCGAAAACTGGAACCGCTCGGGGTGAAAGTAGTGAATGCGAGCGACACAAGCGTTTTGCCTTTTGCCGAAGGAACTTTCGATTTGGTCTTGAATCGCCACGGCGGACTGAATATCCCGGAAATTTACAGAGTGTTGAAAAAGGGAGGCTGTTTTCTTACTCAACAGGTAAGTGGAGATAACCTTTTCGATTTGTTGGCCGTGTTTAACGCCAAACCGAGGTGGCCCGATAACGTGTTAAACGTCGTGCAGAAAGAAATGAAAAACACCGGTTTTGAAATTGAAAAAGCCGAAGAATGGAAGGGGAAAGCAATTTTTAAGGACGTCGGAGCGCTGGTTTATTTCTTGAAATCCATACCTTGGATTATTGATGGTTTTAGCGTTGACTCACACTTGAATTATTTGGAGAAACTGCAGGAAAAACTGGAGCAGGACGGCGGATTGGGATTTACCAAAATCAGATTCCTTATTTTAGCGAAGAAAAACGAAGGTCCGTCAAGAAATTAGTGAAAAGTGTTAAAATTTAAATTATGCTAACCGAGCTTCACCAAATCGTTACCAAAGACAAGATTTTACTTGAAGGGCTTTTTTTCAAGCCGAAACGCAAGAGCCGAACGGCGGCTCTTTGGGTTTCGGGCCTGGACGGAAGGTTTTCCGGCAGTCCGGGTAGGACATTGACCTTGGCAAGGATTTTTAACGACAAAGGCATTGCCTTCGCAATTTTTGACCACCGGGGACAGGGCACGATAAATTCTTTGAAAAGAAAAGTTAAAAAAGGCAAGAGAAGCGCTCTCGGCGGTACGGCTTTTGAACGTTTTGAGCATTGTGTTTACGACATCAATGCCGTGGTGAAGTTTTTACGAAAAAGAGGATACAAAAAGATTTTTCTTTTAGGCCACAGCACCGGCTCGAACAAAGTCGCTTATCATGCGTGGAAAACGAGAGGGCGCGGAATTTCCGGTCTGGTTCTCTTGGGGCCGGTTAGCGATATTGCAGCAATGAAAAGGAAAGATGAATTGGGTAAGAAATATAAACCGGCAGTGAGGTGGGCAGAAGCAATGGTTAAAAAGGGGAAGAGAAAGAGTCTTTTACCGCACTCGCTTGTCGGCAATGCTTTCTGGGCCGCCGAGAGATTTTTGAGCATTACCAAGGAAGGAGGCAGGGAAGATGCGTTTCCGTATTACAATCCGCGGCGGAAATTCTACTGGACTAAAAATCTTCGCGTGCCGGTTTTGGTGCTAATCGGCGGGAAAGAGCAGTACGCCGACCGGCCGGTTGCCGAAATAATGGAAGCGTTCAAAAAGCAAGTACCGGCAAGGTTGTTTACGGGCAAGATTGTAGGAGGCGCGAACCACGGATTTAGAGGCAAGGAAAAAGAACTGGCCCAAACAATCGCGGGTTGGATTTCGGCGCCGGCGGAATATGGAAAATAAAAGCGATTTTGGGCTGATTTTCTGGGCGCATCTTCTTCTGATGATTGTGAGTTATTCTTCGCCTCTGTGGCTCGACTGGAGAGTGGTTGTTTTGGGCGTCGTCGTGCTGAAACTGCATTATGCCGTAAACGGCAATTGTTTTTTGACCACCGCCGAGCTGGGGCGCGACAACGACAGAACCTTCGCCTGGTTTTATTTGAATAAAATATTTCCCGGCCTCGACGAGAAAAAGACCAAGCATATTGTCCGCAATGTCGTGCCGATAGTTCTCGTCGCCGCGGCAATCATTTTGCAGGTCATTCTGGGGTACACGCCTTCCGCAACACTCTAACATTCTATAGAATATTAGAGTGTTTGGTATAATAGTAGGTATGAAGACACCCAGACAACTTGAGCGGTATTTCAAAGGAGCAGCCAACCATTGGCGGATATCCATTTTATTTATTGTTAAGCAGAGCCCGGGAATCACAGTGGAGGGGATTACGGAGGAATTGGACGGTGATTTTAAAAACATTTCCCAGCACACCCGCCGGTTGGTTCAGGCCGGGCTTTTGAATAAAAAGTACCAAGGTCGGCAGGTAGCTCACACCCTCTCACCTTACGGAGAATCCTTTTTGAAGTTTATGAAAATATTCTAACATTCTATAGAATGTTAGAATATTGTATGATCAACATTGATGGCCAAACGCGACAGAAACTTTCACGATTACGTTCTCTACGACCTTTTGGGCGGATTGGACGGCATTGCTTCGAAGCCGATGTTTTCCGGCTGGGGAATTTTCAAAAACGGAAAAATTTTCGCTCTCATCAATGAGAGCGAACTGCTTTTGAAGGGAAACGAAAAAACCAGGAAATTATTCGAAAGTGGAGGCGGGGCGCAGTTCGAATACGAAAAGAAGAGCTATCCCAAGCCCGTGAAGCTTCCTTACTGGTCCGTGCCGGAAGAAATTTTGGAAAACAGGGAGCTGCTTTCGGAGTGGGTGAGGGTAGCGATTGAGAATTAAGAAAACAGATAATTTTTATTGATAAAACTACAGATAAGTTTTATAGTTTTATCAGATCATCGCGGATTTTTTCCATCGCAACCACGGATTGTGGAGGTACGAGCCATGAGTGAGAAAAACGGCAGCATCAGCTCCGTCCCGCTGCTTCTCACGAGAAGCGGCCGGCGCGGGGTCAGTGTGGCGTTCAACTTGGCCGGGATAGTAGTGATCCTCGGTGCGCTCATCGGATCGACTTCTACGGAGGTCACCGGGTGGGTGCGCGCCGTAGCGTTCTATGCGCCGGCGCTCGTGGGAGGTCTCCTCCTCTCCGTTGGGGTATACCTATGGAACTCCAGGGTAAGCCTCCACTTCATCGCGGCGAACATCGCGGTTGAAGTTGCCAGGAGGCGACGCAGTGTCGGTGACGAAGAGATCGCGCTTCAGCTTTACGAAGCCGCCCGGCTTATTCTGGAAGACAGCGTGCACCGGTTGGGCAGCGACATGCGGAAATGGCTGGCCGTCGTTGTGAGGTCGGACATCACCTTCCGGGATATGAACCCCGTGGAGAAGGCTGTTGTCATCGCCTTCGTTCTCATTGGTGTGGTGCTGATCACCGCCGGTGCGGCCGACCTCCTGACGTCGGGTCTGCCGTTGCACCTGCAGATGGGCAGCAAACTGGTTGCTGTCCAACGCTGGCAGTCCGGTCTCGCCTTTGTTTTCCTCGGACTGGCATGGCTGTTCTTCGCCAGCAGGTTCAGGGGTACGAGAGTGACCGACCGCTGGGAGGAGGGACTGCGAGAACTGAAGGAAGACCTCGGCATCAAGTAGGCCGAGGCACGGTGAACGAGCGAGCAAGCGAGCAAGGGGACGGTCTTCGGATCGTCCCTGTTCGTTCTATGCGACCTAGCAAAGAAAAAGGAGGCAATACTGTATAATTATTTTTATGAAAGGATACATCGGGAATATTGAAAAAGAAACTAAGGAAAACGAAAATTTCCGCAAGGTTTTGTATACGGCGGGAGAAAGCCAGCTCGTGGTGATGAGTTTGAAGCCCGGCGAGGATATCGGTGAAGAAGTCCATGACGACACCGACCAATTTCTTCGGGTGGAAGAAGGCGAAGGAAAGGCGATTTTGGACGGAGTGGAAAGTAAAATCGCGGATAACTATGCCGTGGTTGTGCCGGCCGGGACAAAGCACAATATCTTAAATACTTCAGCCGACCGGCCGCTCAAGCTCTACACGATTTATTCGCCGCCCCATCACCGCGATGGGGTGATTCACGAAACGAAAGAAGCGGCGATGAAAGACGATGAACATTTTGACGGTAAAACTACGGAAAAGGTCGCCGGGTAGAATTTAAAATTTTTCTTTATCAACTTTATGCATTGGGGATGGGGTTATCCTATGGGCGGCTGGCTCTGGGGGATCGGCGGATTGCTTTTCGCGGTTCTTATTGCCTGGAGCCTTATTTGGAAGGGACTTGCGCTTTGGAAAGCCGCCAAAGAGGGTCACAAGGTTTGGTTCATCGCGCTTCTCTTGATTAACACTGTCGGAATCCTGGAGATTCTCTATATTTACGTTTTCAGCAAGAGGAAGTGGGCGGCCTAATTTCGTGATGAAGGTTTTCGTTAAAGCCAAACCGAATTCCAAAAACGAGGAAGTTCGGCAGATTGACGATTCGCATTTTGAAGTAAGCGTCAAAGAACCGCCGCGGGAAGGAAAAGCAAACAAGGCAATTTTAAAAGCGCTTGCCGGTCATTTTGGCGTGCCGGCTTGGCAGCTCGAGCTTGTTTCCGGTTTCAATTCCCGGACGAAAGTCATAGAAATCGATCAGAACTTGTAGATGAATATCGATTTTCCGGCCCGGGCGTAAGGTTCCACGCCGCGGAGGAAAGAATATTCGTCTTCGGGTTTGCGTTCGAGGTCCGGGTCAAGATTAGCCCAGGCGCCCTGCAAGGTATTTGCGGAGACGGCGAGCCACTCGATGCCGATGTCTTTCGGGTTGCCGCGGGCCGACCACCAGTTTTCGGAAATTTCTTCGCCAAGATGGTATTTGGGACTGCCGCCACCGAAGTAATCGACGGCGATTTTATTTATGTTTTTCTCCCCGACGAATTTCTTTAAAAACTTCAAATCCTGCCCCCAGTCATAATTCGAATCGGTGACCAGGGTGTAGCCGACGCGAGTGCCGCCGCCCAGTTCATTGAAGTAAGACAAGAAATGCGGGGAAACAATGGCGGTTTCCGCAAGAAACCAAATGAGAAGGACGCTTATGAAAGCGGATTTTCCGGCCGTTTTCCTGGCTGAAAACCATGATTTTACGGCGCCAGCAGAGAGGATGTAGATGAAAGGGATAGTAGGCAGTAAGTGCCGGACACCGATATTCAGGGAGCTTTGGATGCTGTAAGCCCAATAAATGGCGACGAACAGAAGCATCGCGAATTCGGGGAAGTGAGTGCCCAAATAATTCACGAAGGATTTTAGGCGATAGGCGTTAGGCTTTAGAATTTTCCGGATGCCGAGGCCGAGAGCGAGGAAAATCAGGATGAGCGAAGGAATCGGTTCTTTGAGAAGGAAAACGGCGGGGAAGTAGTACCACCAGCCGTCTGCCGAAAGGTCGCCCAAAAAGTAAGCGGTGTTGCCGCCGGATGCCCTCTGCAAGATCATCAGCACTCCGAAAAAATATTGGCCGATCGGCCGGAGAACCGGATTTTGAACGAGAGCGAGGTCCAGGTCGGCGAGGAAGCGCGGCGTAAAGCC
>Ga0209518_1002793_pt1 | contig 15774 bp, 29 predicted proteins | sample RifGroB1_FD_183993 | JGI IMG/M metagenome (GOLD analysis project Ga0209518, IMG submission 183993) | Groundwater microbial communities from Rifle, Colorado, USA - Groundwater B1 (SPAdes) (version 2) | ecosystem: Environmental > Aquatic > Deep subsurface > Groundwater | place: Rifle, Colorado...
TGGTTGTTTATTCGGTCAGTTCGATTGCCAGATGTTTAAGTCTTTAAATTATAATTGGATGTTAGATTTTCCTTATGTTTGGAGTGTTTTATCTGATATGACTGTTTCAGATAGTATGATTTATAATCATACTATTGGGCTTACAGAAAGCAGAAGCATTGTAAAGAAAGCTATTTATTTTGAATATCTAGGTTTAATTAGACGGGTTGGTACTGAAAAGATAAATTGTCGTTATCGACGCCCACTGGCACAAAGAAAGTTTTCTACGAAAACTATTTATCAATTGGAAGATTCTTTTGTGCAAAGTTATAAATTAATACAGGATGATTTAGATGAATGTTACAACCTTTCTTTCGATGGAAAATCTTTTCAAGTCTCTAGGATATAATTATGAAAATATTGAGCCTGGAAGCACTATTGATGTTTCTGACAAAAATATAAAGATTAAATCTTATGATTTGGATACTGAAAAGATTGTTTTTGGGAAAATTCTATTTCTAATAAGAAAAGAGGATGAAGTAGTTTATGAAGTCCGTGATTCTGTGGGCTCTGTTGTTCTACGAGGGACTAAAGGTCATAGAATCATATATTTGGATAATATATTAGGTTGGAATTGGATTTCTTTAGGCAAACTTTCTTGTATTAGCGAAGGTGTCGTCACATTATGTGACGACGAGTCTAAGATTGTAGTTAAGGCTTTTGAAACTGATAATAGTTCTCCAATTTTAGATATTGGGATAGAAGAATTAGAAAATTATTTTAGTAATGGTATTCTGAGCCACAATACTAGCGGGGGAAACGCCCTAAAGTACTATGCCTCACAGAGATTAGTATTATCTAAAACACCAGCGAAGAAAGATAACCAGGGCAATATCCTTAATCAACCCATTCATGTTAAGGTGATTAAAAACAAACTAGCTCCTCCATATAAGGAAACAGATTTAGAAATAGTTTTTGGCAAAGGCTTAAGTACTGAAAATGAAGTATTAGATTTAGCCATTGAACATGGGGTTGTTGATAAGTCTGGTGCTTGGTATTCATTTGAAAATGAAAGATTGGGACAAGGATCTGTTAATGTAATCCAGAATCTTACTGAGCACCCAGAACTTTTTGCTTCGGTATATCAAGCATTGATAAATAAGTTAAGATAGGAGAATGAATTTGGCTAGTTTCACTGGTGTTTCGGTGTGTGAGGTTAGTGAGAAGTTAGTAGATACCTTGTTCCAGGAAAAGAAAATTCCTATTTCTGTATTATTTACTGATGTAGATGAAATGGTTAAGGTATTTCCTCATATGTATTTGGTTTTGAAAGCCAACACTTACGATCATGCTAATAAGAAGACTGCTCTTGCTAAGGTCGATGCTGGGTTAAACAATGTTCTTCTTCTTAAAGACTACAAGAGAAGCCCCGTCCAGGGCTTGAAGCCAAGAAACAAAGAACAGAATATGCTATTAGATGCTCTTATCGACGAAGAGGTACGGTGTGTTCTTGTTGAGGGGCTCGCCGGAAGTGGCAAAAGTCTCCTGAGCATTGCGGTTGGCTTGAATCATATCTTTGATAAAACAAGTCCATACAAGAAGCTTATTTTAACTAGGCCGATGTCTTCAATTGGGGCTAGCCTTGGCGCGTTACCAGGGGATGTTAATGAAAAGTTCCTTCCTTATTTAGGAAATTACTTTTCTAACATAGAACTATTACTTGGGGAAAATGGTCAGAGTTATATTGAGACTTTAGCGCAGAAAGGTAAGATTGAATTCTATCCTTTGCAGTTGATTGGTGGGATTTCTTGGCATGATGCTTATATTATTGCTGATGAAGTGCAGAGCCTAACTCCAGGACAATTTTATGCCCTTGGTACTAGGGTGGCTGAAAGTTCAAAGATTGTTATGTGTGGCGATTTGAAGCAGAGATATGGGAGTGTTGGAAAAGCAGCAGATACTGGTTTGTTCATCGCTGCTAATTCAGAAGTCTATCATGAATCTCAGTATACCGTTTACATTAAACTTTTGAAGCAAGAACGAGGCCCGATCGCTGGGCTATTTGATAATGTTTTTACAGAAATATAAGGAGTAAACATGAAAGTTGAAATTATGGTAGGAGAAGGCGGGATTTTACCTGTTTATGCAACTGAGAAGTCAGCTGCATTGGACATCGCTACTCCAGAGAATTTTCAGATTAATCCTGGCGATGTACATTACGTTAACACAAGGCTCATTGTAGGTGCTCCTGATGGATATTGTTTTAAGTTATATGCTCGTAGTGGCTTGGCTACTAAAAGAGGTATTGTTCTTGCTAATGGGGTAGGAATTATTGATGCTGATTATTGTGGCCCAGATGATTATCTAACAGTGGCTCTTGAAAATGTTAGCAGTGAAGTTGCATATTTTCAGAGAGGCGATCGGGTAGCACAGATGATCTTAGAAGAATGCCCTAGGATCCACTGGGTGCTAACAAATGAGCTTAATGAGGAAAACCGAGGGGGTTTCGGTTCAACAGGAGTTACCGTTGTTAGTTAATGAGATTAGTAAGAAGATGGTGAACTATTATAACAATTGTGTTGGGAGATGTATTGACCAGTTGCTTAGCGATGTTTCACTTGACGAACTTGATTTGAAAGATTTACTCCCTAAATTAGTAGGCATGAGTGAAGAAGAATCTGTAGAATTTTTCCAGATCTTCTCTGTTGAAGCCATAAAAGATGATACCTATTTTGTAATGGCAAAGATGTAAGGAATATATATGCGAAACCGTGTAGTGATGACGGAGACTTTAGCTGGTAGAAAAGTAATTTCAGTTAACCTAGGGGATACAGATGGTTTTGGAGCTGACGATTGGCAGACCGAATTCATACCTGAAGGTTCAACTGTAGACTTAGAAGTGTCAGCAACTCGTGTTTCATATAAGATTATAAAGAGAGATTAGATTAAATGTATATAAAGATTTTATTGGTTTTAAGTATTTTAATGATGGCACCACGTCCTCATGTGCCACCTGATCCAGATTTCCCAATTGATTATAGAAGCATTGAAACTTCTATAATGGAGGCAGGATTTCAGCCAATTGATTGTGGTGAAAAAGAATTTCGTTTGATTCTGAAAACACCAGCAGGATATTTAGTGTTGATTCCTAAAGAAACAAATTTTGAAAGCTGGATAGCTTTAGACAGTAAGTATATTTGTAGTTTGCCTGTTGTTGGCAAGAGTATCCTAATATAATAATAGTAAGGGATGAGCTATGATCATTGCTTTAGATTATGATAAGACTTTTACCGCTGATCCAAAGTTTTGGTCGGAGTTTATATTAAATGTTTGGCGTGCTGATCATACAGTGTTTATATGTACCATGCGACTTGAAACTAGCCGTTCTTTCAATGAAATTAAAGACGAATTAATAAAGTATTTAGGTTGTTTTGATGCTATAAAAGTACCTATCATTTTCTCTAATCATGGTTGGAAGAAACAAGCAGCTTTAGATAATGGATTTGAAGTTGATATTTGGATTGATGATGCCCCTCATTGGATTGCCCCACCTTCTACGTTAAAAGATATAGAGGATTTTTGTTATGCTAATAACTTTACCATTAATGGTAAGCCTTAATGGCCTATATCTTTAAGTATGAAAAAGATAATTCATTATACACTGTTGTTAAAGAGAAGGATTCTCCTTCTCCTGTTTATAAAATGATTCCTTATAAACATGAAGGAGAAGTCTTAGTTTTCTTTTTAGCTATTGATATAGTATGGTATTTTGATATTGTAGGAGAGGTAGATGCTTTGTAAAGAATGCAATGAGCTAGTTGGGGCTTTAGATGGATGCTGGTGCATGCCACCAGAACCTAGTCTGGTTACCAATATGTGGTGGTTTATGGGTGAAAGAGAAAAAGATAAGATGAGGCCCGTCTGTGTAGCAGATTTTAGCAGAAAATCTGGAACATTTTATGTTAAACATGAAGGCACAACCTATGTTTCTCCAGCTTTATTGAAAGAATATATAATTAGAGAAACAAAAAGTAAGGATTTTCTTTCTTTTGCAGGTGTTTGGTTTATCTTGGATGTAGATTCTAATTGGTTTGCTTGTAGCCCAAACACAGGTTATGAATGGGAACTGATGCTTTCTTTTAGCGCAAAGCGAGAAAACAATATACTTGACAGGATGATGGGAGACTGGGCTTTTCAAGAATATAGTAAGTATTATTTAAGGGAAAAATGATATGCTTAAATACAGGAACATAAACGATGCTCTCAGAGGCAACTTAAAGCTTCTTTTAAAAGAAGGAAAAGTAGTTGAATCTAGGAATGGTAAGACTTTAGAACTCAATTCATTTGCTTTTCAAATTGAGAAGCCTTCTGAAAAGTTTATGTTTATTCCTGGTAGAGCTAATAATCCTTTTGCTACTATAGCTGAAACCATTTGGGTTCTTGGTGGTAGGAATGATGTTGAATATTTAGAATTTTACTTACCAAGAGCTAAAGATTTCTCAGATGATGGATTGGTTTGGCGTGGTGGGTATGGCCCACGTATACGCAATTGGCAAGGCAAGGTAGATCAGGTTAAAGAAGTTATTAGATTATTTAAGGAAGACAGAAATACTCGTCGAGCAGTGATAGCAATCTTTGATCCTGTACAAGATTTTTGTGAAACAAAAGACGAACCATGTAACATCTTACTTACTTTTCTTATTAGAGAAAACAAGCTTCATGCAACCATAACTCTTAGAAGCAATGATGCCATATGGGGTTTCTCAGGCATTAACGCCTTTGAGTGGTCAACTCTGATGGAGCTAATAGCTAGCCAGGTTAATGCCGAAGTAGGCACTTTGACTTTTATGGTTGGCTCTTTTCATTTATATGAGCCTCACTGGTCTCGTGCCGAAACAATCTTAAATAAGCCTTTAAAGAAATGCCCTCAAGACTTTGGCCTTGAAGATGCATCATTTACTTCTGAGTCTTTAGATAAGATTGATATTTCATTACATAACTTCTTTTCTTTAGAAGAAGGTATGCGTCAGGGATATATTGATAATATAGCCTTGAAGATTAAAGATGTTTATCTAGCCGATTGTTTTGATATGCTTACAGTTTACCATTTGTATAAGAAGGATTGTCCTCTTGTAGAAATGGCTGAGTATCTTAATGATGTGGCTATCACAAGCCCAGTAATGGCGTTAGCTGGTGTTGATTTTTTTGCAAGACAGTTAAAGAAACAGGGTTTAACTGAAGAATTCTTAACATTAATTGATATAGATGACAATGGCTTCTTAGATTATTACTATTCAAAAACTGTTCAAGAGTTTGACATAAATATTCTTTTCAACCATTTAAAGATTCTTCATGAAAAGAAAACAAGGTCTTATGGAGATTCTTGGAAGAAACATGGAGAAGTGTTAGGTATTTTTTCTAATATTACTCGTAAGTATGATCGTTTAAAGGCTCTTCTTGAAGGAAAAGATTCTGTTTCTGATGAATCATTATATGATACCTTAGGAGATTTATTGGTTTATTCAGTAAAATATCTTACTTGGTTAGCTGAACCTGAACATGGTGGGCTAACATATCTTAAAGTGCCTAACAAAGATAAAGTATATGGCAATGAAGGTTTGGATAAAGCATTGGACTGGTTCTTAGAAGAAAAGATTGCTAATGAAGGTATTGGTTCTTCTTTTGGCATGATTAATTCAACTTATAATAAGTTATCTAATTTATTATTGAATCCAGAGATTCATGTAGTTGATCTTAGAGCTGTTCATGCTTTTGATTTAGTTGAAGGTTGTATTTCTTTGTTTAAAGATTTATATATACCTGAACTGTTTGATGCATACATAGAAGGGATTATAAAGCTATGAAATTTAGGCAAGGTTTTGTAAGCAATAGCTCAAGTTCTAGTTTTGTATGCGCGGTTTGGGAAGAAACTTATGATACAGACCTAAAAATAAGAAGATTTTTTAGAGAGGGTTATGCGAATGTATTTAAGATAGCATTAAAGGAAAGCAAATTTTATGTAGCTATTGGCGATCCAGACTATAATGCAGGTCTTATAAAATATATTAATGAGGAATGTTCTGATCTTAGTGGTATATATTTTTCTATCTTTGAGAATTAAGAATTAGTTCTTAATCAAGAAGTTTATTAAGATTAGTTTTAAGGGCTTAGAATAGTTTACCTAGGGTGATACCTAGGTAAGCTTGTTTAAAGGCCTTAAAACGCATCCTGGTACGTTAAGGAGTGGTTTGTGAAACAGGCCTGTAGGATATGCAATGAGTCAGTTGGAGCTTTAGACGGGTGTTGGGGGCATAACCTGACGGAACCTTTAATTGGCTTTGTCCATCCAGATAAAGCGCCCTGGGAGTTAATACGGTATTATGAATCTATGATTCCTTTTTTAATCTTTGATTTAGGTAGAGGATGGACCTTCACTTGGCAATGCGCTAGACCTATCAAAGAAAAATTGCACATTTATTGTTGCATTGATGGAATCATTTTTAGTCCTACAAGATGGAGGGGCTCAGAAGAAAAACGAGAAAGTTTAATTCCTGAATGGTGGACGTATGTTCCTAGGCAATCCATATTTGAGGATAAATATGCTTGTTATGTGTATGGAGAAATAAAAAAGAAATGAGATATCTATTTCAGTATATTAGAGAACAAAGAGTTATTAGAGAAATTGAAGCTGAAAGTGAAGCTAAAGCTTTAGATGTATTTGAAGATATGTTAGAGAGTTTTGATCTAGATTCTTTTGACGATGAATCAGATGATCCAGGTGAAATTCTTGTGTTGGAGCCAAGTGAATAAAATGGAGTTATGGTTTAAGAGATTTTTAAATAAATTAGGTGAAGTTTTTAAGAAGAAACCTAAATCGCTTCCTTGTGAAGCTGTTTGCAAGGTTGCTTATGGTGTCTCTTCTGGCACTGATCTTAGGGTTTTCTTTAATGGGGAAAGCATCAGCTCGGCTCATTGCATTTCCTTTAATGGGGGAAGCAGTCAAGGTTCTATAACAATGATACTTTTTTCCGATACTGAATATTGGAAATATTCAAATGCAAGTGGGAGTCTTGTTGTTTTTACATTAAATGAAACAGGACAAAAAATGATTCTTTTTGATGACCTTATTATTTTTGATAAACATGGTTCATTTAATGCTAGCATAGACGACATTGTAATAGAAATGAATCTTGGTTTTGTTTTAGCAAACAAGGAAAAAGTGATAGCATGACATGTATCGTTGGCTTAGAAGATGAGACTGGTCTAATCATTGGGTGTGATTCTGCGGCGGTAGGTAGTGAAGACCTTAGTGTTGTTTGTGTCAAAAGACCTAAGATATTTGCGGTGGGGGAGCTTCTTATCGGTTTTACTGGTTCATTTAGATTTAGCCAACTTTTAGAATTTCATCTGAATTTGCCTTCTAGATTAGAAAGAGAAGAAGATGTAGACTATATGATGTCTGTATCTGAATCTATTCGAATGCTTTTGATTGAAGCCAATTGCGCTGAAGTGGTTAGCAATGTAGCAGAAGGCGGTACCGCTTTATTGGGTTATAGAGGAAGACTTTATACTTTACATGGAGATTTTTCTATTTTGCAGTTTAGCAGAGGTTTTGATGCCATTGGCTGTGGGGGGAATTTTGCGCTAGGTGCTTTAATGGCTATTAGATGTAAGAATACTGAGCATAGAGTACGAAAAGCTTTAGAGATTTCCGCTGAACTTAGCGCTGGAGTTAAGGCACCTTTTTATTTGTTTAAACAAGATAGGGAATAAAGAGATGGTATGTTCTATTTGTGGCTATCTAATTGGTGCATTAGACGGTTGCTGGGGCCATTCTGATTTAAATGGGGAACTTAATGGTTTTATCCCCCCTGAAGAAGCTCCTTGGGAAGAAATAAAGTATATATATCATGGAGGGAATCCTTATGCTGGGAACCCTAAAAAAGGAAGGCCTTGGCCAGGTGGGTATGTTGCTTTTTGGAATTGTAAGGAATTCTTTGAAAAAGACCTTATCAGAACTGATCTAATTTTTAGTCCTACTTGTGTATTAACTCAGCAAAGCCCTCCCCCTTCATGGTGGACTTATCTAAAGGATAATGAAGTGTTTGAAAAAATTTATGGGTTTCGGTTAGCTAGAGAATAAGATGTATGTTTTTGACAAATCTCATTCTGTTGGAAAGTGTTTTAATATTGACGTTGCCATATTTATTACCGTAGTGATATTTGCCGGTTGTCTTGACAAAATTTTATGGCCTTTAGATAGGATCGCAAAGGTAAAGAAATGTCTCCAGATTTAGAAGAAAAATTATTTGCTATTAAGCCTGAGTGGTTTGATAGGAACAATTCTCAAGAGAGCCTGATGTGTTTTGGCTTTGAGTGCCAAGATGGATGGTATAATCTGTTACGGCAGATTTTATTAACCTTAGTGCATCATGCTAAAGAATGGGAAGAACGTGTTGGTTTTAAAAAGGATCATGAGTCTAAGGGGGAAGAAGTTCCTGATTGGCTTGTAAGATATTTTGAGACTTATCCAGAAGATGTTTTTGAAGGGTTTCGAGTCGATCAGGTTAAAGAAAAATTTGCCATGTTAAGATTTTATACAAACACTTTACCTGATAACTATGCAGAAGGTGTTATGGATTTAGCTGGGAGTTTATCTGGTTGCATTTGCGAAGTATGTGGGGGTCCTTCTAAAATAAGGTCTGTTGGGTCTTGGCTGCTTAATAGGTGTGAGCCGTGTTGGGACAAAGAGCTTGAAGTTAGAGCTAAAAGGAAGTTTGAGGTAATTGATGGAAACAAAATGTCCTAAGTGTGGATATTCAAAAGATGAATTTTCTGCTTCACTAGGCAGATGTTTTTGCGGTCCTGCTCTTGTCAAGAAAGTTGATAAGCCTACTCTTGGCATTAGCTTAGTAAGAATTCATTCAACAAATCCTACTGCGATTCATGATGTTACATTCCCAGAGACAAAATATGATCCAAAAGAATGGCCTGGGTCAGCTAGGGAAAATATTAAAGTTTATAATTTAGCAGGTTATGCTATGGCTGAGGCTTTAGAAGCTGAGTGCAGGTGGGTTGTTGAACACGGAATGGCAGGTAAGTTACCGTATATGGATGTACTTGAAATTGATGGAAAACAATGGCGATTAACAACTAAGACTTATGAGTGGTCGAGAATTACATGGCTAAGGACTTCGTAATATGAGTCAGAATATAATTGTAATAGGTTTAGATGAAGGTGATGAGGGAAAAGCTAGATGGGCAGATTATCTAGCAACTGAATTTAAAGCAAAGTATGTTGTTAGGTGGCAGGGTGGCGGCAACGCTGGTCATACCGTTTATAAAGAAGGTGTAAAGTATGTTTTTCATCAGATTCCTTCAGCTATAAATTCAGAAGCAGATTTTATTATAGGTCCTGGGTGCGTAGTAAACCCTGATATCTTAGTTAAAGATATCCAATTGCTTGGTGATACAAAGAGGAAAATATTTGTTGATTACCGCGCGCCCTTAGCCCTGCCTTTGCATATTCAAAAAGACATAGTGCAAGAAAAAGTTCTTGGATCAAAAGCTATTGGGACTACATGCCAAGGCATTGGCCCTGCTTATGCTGATTTTGTAGCCAGAAAGACTCTTAGGTTTGTTGATCTAATCAGTAAAGGCTCTTTTGTTTCAAAATGGCGAGAATTCTATTGTGGAAAGTATCCTTATGCAGAAGAGCAGTTGACTGAATTTATGCTTTGGCGGGAGCAACATATTGATTTATTTAATGAGATAGCTGCTGATACAGTACCGATTGTAAGAAATAGTCCATCTGAGGACTTTCTTTTTGAAGGTGCCCAGTCAATTAAATTGGATCTCATGTCAAGCCAATGGCCGAATGTGACTTCAACAAGTTGTCATCCAGCAAGCATATGTACTACCTTTGGCATTTCTGCTTTTGAAGTGTCAAACTGGGTAACTTATGGAGTTATAAAGCCTTATACCACGAAGGTGGGTGGTGGTTATCTATTAACTGAAATGGATGAAGAAAACGCAAGTCAGTATAGAGAACTAGGCAATGAATACGGTGCGACAACTGGTAGGCCAAGGCGTTGTGCATGGCTTGACCTTGTTGAGTTAGGAAATTCTATTAAACTTTCTGGTACTAATAGAGTAGTACTTAGCAAATATGATATTGTATTTGATCAAGAAGGGAAGGTTCGATCTGGGTTAGACTTTAGAGTCTGCACAGGTTATGGCCTGAAACAAGGAAAATACTTTAGAGATTGTCGTGATAAAGTAGACAACTTTAGGAAGGATAAAGATATATTTCCTATATATACTGGCATAAAGAGTTTTGATCAATTTAGAAATGTATTTTCCGATATAGTTTTGAAAAATATTACTATGATTTCAAAGGGTGTTGGATTAGATTCTGTAGAAGAATTGGGGTAACAAATGTTTGATGGTAAAGAAACGAAGTTGAGCTTATTAACTGATAAGATTGTATCTGCTTTGCTTGATTACGATTTTGATGAATTTGTAGATGAAGAAGATATGATGATCGAAGTTACTGAATTTTTAGCTTCTTTTATAGAGAAATATGATATTTCTTTTGAAGAAGAAGTAGAAGATTACGATTTAGATCTGGAGTAAATAGAATGTGTTTGGAAGTATGAAGAATCATTTGAAAGAAAGTTTACTTCTACTTCCAGAGCCTATTTTAATTGTTGGAAATAGAATTCCTGATGGGGATAGTCTTGGTTCCGCCGTTGCTATCTTAGATTTTTACCGCGAAGAGGGCATTGAGGCTTATATACATTGTGTCGAAAGTCCTTCTATTGAATTGGCTTGGATGTTAGAAGATGAAGATGAGAATGCATTAATATTAGAAGATTACTTAGGCTTAGTTGTAGTTGATGATTGTGTAGATGCAAATAGGTTAGGTGTTTTAATTAAAGAAAATGTGCCCACAATATGCATTGACCATCATATTACTAATAAGCCTGATGAGAAAGAAGGTTGGGAGACAATCCAAGATTATGATTTAGATATGTTAATAGGTTTTAAAGGCAATCAAGTTAAGTATTGGAAATTATCTCAAGCTGCTGCTTGTCTTTTGATCGATTATGGATTATGTCATCCCTATCTTTGGGTGTCTTTATATACTGACAGCGTAGGTCTAACTAAAAATGGTATTTCAACTGCTGGATATATTACTAAATTAGTTAATAGTTTAAAAGATTCCTTTAATATGACTCTGACTGATGTATTCCAGGAAGAAATGTATAATAAGATTAATATTAAAGGATCTTTAAAAGCTTTTAGGTCTTTGATCGGTGGAACAATGAGCACTTGGAGTGGTATTGATTTAACCACTGGGCAAAAAGTACAAATTATTATAGCAGCCATCGATGTTGAAGACACTTCTGGATTTAGAAAGATACTTGGGACATTGAAACAATTTTCTGATATTAGTTGTATTGTAAATAGAAGTAATGGTAAATGTTCTTTGCGTTCAGAAATAGATAGTATAGATATGACTGAATTAGCTAAGAGGTTTGGTGGCGGTGGCCATAAAAGGGCTGCTGGGTTTTCTGTTGATACTAAGAATATCTTAGAAACTTTAGATTTAGTTCAAGAATATTTTAGTACCAAGTTTGATTTAACCTTAGGCTATATATATGAATGAGGTAGCCAATGGACGTTTGTATTATCTGTAATAAATTGAGAACAGATTCGAGATTGTTTGGATGCAATTGCCTCACAGAGAAATTGATTGATTTTTCAGTACAGCAAATGACAGGGGGTTCGAAATTGGAATATAGATTCGTATATGATCAGAAAGAAGAAGCTGATACAAATACTTTGCCTATGAATATGTTGTTCAATTCAGAACTCACTAGGTGGATTAATGAAGGTTATTATAACCTGGTTTCTTTAGATCATTGCAATTTAGACTTGATGGAAAAAGATGATTTGTTTTGGGATGAAGATAGTGGCGTTTTGCGTGTGGTTAGTACTATCGCGATAAATAACGAAGGTCATAAGGAAGTTTATACCACTGAGCTTTTATATTCTGATGGTGAAATTGATTTTGCTGAAGAAGATTTGTATGGAACTTATATAAAGGATCTTTAATGTCTAGCGTTTTCGCTCATTTACACACGCATTCTAAATATTCTATACAGGATGGGCTTGTGGATCCTCAAGCCTTAATGAAGAGATGTAACGATTATGGCATGTCTTCAGTGGCCGTTAGTGACCACGGGAATATAGCTGGTGTCTGGGAGTGCAGTAAGTATGCTAAGAAATATGGAATCAATTTGATACCTGGGTGTGAAATGTATTTGGTTCCAGATGGTGTAAAATGCAGAGGCAAAGACTGGGGGAAGGGGAAGTCTTGTCATATTGTTCTGCTAGCTGCTGATAAAGAAGGTTGGCAGAACATACTTCTTCTTACTGCATATGCGAATACTACCGGGTTCTATCATGAACCGAGGATAGACCTTCAAACTCTTGAGAAGTATTCTAAGGGCTTATTCTGTTTGTCTGGATGTTTAGGTGGATGGCTAGGTAAAGCCTTTTTTAGAGGCGATTCAGTGGCATTGGCTGCGGATAGACTCCACCAAATATTTGGAGATAGATTTTCTTTAGAAATTCAGTTGAATGGGCTTCAAGAGCAGGTGGATTTTAACGCTGCTTTAATCGAAGTGCATAAGACTTCAAGTATCCCTTTAGTAGCTACAGTAGATGCTCATTACTTAGAGAAGAGTGATTCGCACAAACAAGACCTTCTTTTTGCCTTGCAGTTGGATAATCTTTTGGATGATCCAAAAAGATTAAAACTTCCTGAAAGACAACATTCAGTTGAAGCCCCCAATGAAGTCATAAGTAAATTTGTTGCAATGTATGGCAGATATGGTCAATCAGCAATTGATAGAACAGTTGAAATAGCTGAAAACTGTAAAGCTAATGTAGAGACTGAATCAAAAGATTATAAAATTCCTAGCTATGATGTATATACTTCACCTGATTTTAATGAGTTTCAGTTGTGGCTGGGCAAACAGTGCAGCTGTCATAGCACAAATGGCGAATGTTTAATTCATAAAAATTGTAAAGGGGATTAGTATGTGGGTCATTTATGATGGTAAAATAAATTATAATTATGATGATAGAATGTATTATAGAAAAATGTTAAATAGTGTAGATGCTATTTTTGATCGAATAAAAGCAATAAATGATTGCAATGGGATATGTACTAACAAATCTGGTGTTGGTTTGTTAAGTCAAGATGAAATCGATGGGGTTCTCAATATAAGGTATTCTGTTGCTGGTTGCCCGAAAGAACAAGTGACTGTTGATGTTGAAAAGAGTGTTCTTGTTGTGAAAGCCAATGGCATTGTTTTAAGTAGGCTTATTTTAAAAGATTATTATTTAGATAGTATTACCGCTGAATATGAAGATGGGCTTCTTTCTATTAAAGTTAGAAAAATACAAAGTCCTCAATTTATCGATATGAAAATTGAGGTGCAATAATGAAAGTTAGAACTGGTTTTGTAAGTAATTCTTCTAGCTCTAGTTTTATTATCGGAGTTAAAGGAAGAGATTTGCCTAACGAAAAAGAGCTTGCCAAGTTGTTTGGGGTTTCTGAAGAAGCAATCTTGTGGCCAATTGCTTTAAAATTGGCTGATATTTTTCTTAATGTTGAGAATGTGGCTGATGACAAATGGTTCATGCATGCATTGACAGATGATCCCATCCATTATAAATGGGAAAAAGAAAAATTAGACAATGGTTGGAAGCTTTATCAAGGTTCATGTTCTGATACAGAATCTGGAATTGAAGCCCTTGGGGTTTCAATAGGATTAAATTATGAAAGTGTTGATTTAATTATTAAGAAAGGAGCTTTTAGGAGTTTGTTATGAAAATTCGTAATGGTTTTGTGAGCAATTCATCATCAAGTTCTTTTCTTATCTATGGATTTTATTTTGAAGATAAGAAATCTTTTAATAAAGTGTTTGAAGAAGAGATTAAAAAGTTTCTTGATGATGGTGAAGATTCTGGAGACTTTGATGTGGAGGAAATCGATTGGTGCGAGCCCTGTATTGATGGCATGAAAATACATGCTCCTGGAGAATGGTACAATATTTATGTAGGTCAGTCCTGGGACAGTATCGGTGATGATGAGACTGGCAGAGCATTCAAGCAAAAGATTGCTAAATGGGGTGAAAAATATGGTTTAATTGAACCAAATACTTTTGCTAAAGCATGGTATAATTGATTCGAAGGTCTCAACTTTGGTGTCTTAATTTAAGAGGAACTTAGGTTCCTCTTTTTATTTTATAGGTATAGGTAGATAAATGGCTAAAAGAGTTAAGGTAGTAGAAGAGTGTGAAGAGAGTTGCGATTGTGGTTATTACTCTGTTGAGATTCCTGAACCCATCCATGGATGTAAGATTACTTACTCAACTGAAGGTGTTTCTGATGACATATTATGGGTTCATCCAGCAGAAGGCTATGTTTTAGTTGAACCTGTTGACCTAGATGAGCAGGATGAACTAACAGCTCCTTTTATTTTTGGCGACAAACCTGTTTACCGAGTACTTGATGTTGGTTCTCAGGAATATACTTTCTTTGGACCTGATGATCTTGTAGTAATGACCGAGGGCATCGGACCAGAACTAGAATTTACAGATGAAAATGATGATGAATATCTTCTTTTTGCTTTTTGGGATATTGTTTGTACTATTAAATAAATATTGGTAAAGGGTTAAAGTCCATGGATAAGTGTGGCACTTGCGGTTTGGTTATAGATGGCTTAGACGGTTGCTGGGGCCATAATTTGAGCATTAGACCTTCTGCTATAACAGATTTTGCTTGGTCTATGAAGCCATTTTATTTTAAAGGATATAATTTATCTGGCATGGATCATGTAAATGTAAGAGCTTGGTTGATTGATCTTGAACACCAAGAAGAAATCTTGAGAACTAGAAAGGTGTCCCCTAGATATTTTATAGAATATTATGAGAATTTAATTAAAGCTAGTTATGGCGAATATTTTCCTTTAGTTAAAGATGATGAGAATCTTTATTGGAGTTTTGGGAGAGACAAAATCTGGCAAATGATGATAAAGAAAAGAAATGGTGATTTTGTTTTAGCTTAAAGGAACCGAGACATGAATAGTAAATGTGGAATTTGTGGTGGATTGCTCAGGGCTTTAGATGGTTGTTGGGGCCATCAGTTTTCTAAAACTGAACCTATTTCGGTAAAATGGTTTAGTTGGGTAAGACAACAAAATCTTATTCTAATCTTTAATGAAAAATATTGTTACGAAGATGCGATAATTAATACCTGGATGTCTTCTGCTGATTTTAAAAAAAGTGTTTTAGAATCTAAGAAGGTTTTGCCTGAACATTTAGTGGCATATTCTTTGTGTTTATCAAAAGAAGATTGTGGTCAATATTACAATATAATCGAAGATGATGATGGCGATGTTTGGTATTATGGCTTTGACAGAATCTGGCGTTTGGCAGAGAAAAATTCAAAAGGTGATTTTATAAGATGCGTTTAGAGTTAACTGGAAAAGGAAAAGAAAATGAAATTTCTTTATTAGAAGAAAAAGCAAAGAGATGTAAGCTCTGTCCTTTGGCTTTAATTTTAGGAAGTGATTATGGAACTGCTTTTTGGGATGGCTCTTTTAATGCTAAGATGATGCTCCTTGGGGAGGCTCCTGGTAAAGATGAATGTATAGCTGGTAAACCTTTTGTTGGGCGCGCTGGTAAGTTGCTTAATAATATTCTTCAGTATGGCGGG
>Ga0209518_1002794_pt1 | contig 15773 bp, 16 predicted proteins | sample RifGroB1_FD_183993 | JGI IMG/M metagenome (GOLD analysis project Ga0209518, IMG submission 183993) | Groundwater microbial communities from Rifle, Colorado, USA - Groundwater B1 (SPAdes) (version 2) | ecosystem: Environmental > Aquatic > Deep subsurface > Groundwater | place: Rifle, Colorado...
AGAGGCCATTCGTGATGGGTGTCCCACCGATGGCGAAGGTCGTGGTGGCCGCGTCGCCGGTGTAGGTGTTCCGGGCCATCTTGAGGGACAGCCCGGTGCCCGCGCCGCCCTGGATACCTCCGGAGGCACCCACGACGTCGGAGTTGAGCATGGCCTTCGTGACGCCCCCAGCGTCGATCTTCAGGCCCGTGCCGCTGACCGCCAGGCCGCTGCCGCTGTCGAGGAGGACGGCCAGCGAGCCGCTCGACTTGGAGAGCCCGTTGCCCGCGGCATACTGCTCGCTGAAGGTGATCGAGGTGGTGTTGAGCGTCGTCACGGCGCCGCAGGCGAAGACCTTGCCGCCATTCGCCGTGCCGCCGCCCACAGGGACGTAGGCACCCTGGGCGACGTCGCCCGTCTCATCGAAGTCGGAGGCGCGCTTCAGCTCGAATGCCGTGGAGCCGTCGCCCAGGACGGTGATGACGTAGACCCCGTTGTCCGCGTCGGCCGCCCCGTTCTTCAGGAGGATCCGCTGCCCTGCGCCCATCGAGGTGCTGTCGATGCTGGGGAGGGCGCCGAGCGCGTCGGCCAGGATGGTGTTGCCCGTCCGCGTGTAGGCGGGGAGGGCGGTGGTCGTGGCACGGCGGACCGGGCCCTTCCAGGGGTTCGCGCGGATGACCCCCATCGGGGCCGTGCCGCTGTTGGAGGACGCCGCCGCGCCGGTGGTCACGTCCGTCGGCGAAGGCACGTCGGTGTTCAGGAGCTTGGAGAAGGCGATGCTGCCCGCGAGCTTCCCGTTCGACACCGCGAGGTCGGCGATGTACTGCTCGATGACGCCGCTGTTCTTGATCGACAGGTTGCCGGAGCCGTCGAACTCGAACGCCGACGAGTTGGCGCGGAAGGCGAGCTGCCCGCCGCTGATGTAGACCGGCTGGGTGCTGGCGATGTCGAGGTTGAGCGTGTTGCCGGACTTGTTGATGCCGTCGCCGCCCGTGACCTGGCCGAGCGCGTTGTACTGCTGGAAGACGACGTTGTCGGTGCCCAGCACGGGGGAGTTCGAGGTCATGTACCACGCGGTGTCGGCGTTGTTCGTGCCTTCCTCGACGAAGACGTAGGTGCTGGCGATCTCCGCAGAGCTGTTGTTGTCGGACGCCCGCGTCCACACGCCGTCCGCACCGGTGCCGAGCGTGGTGACGACGTAGATGCCGTTCTGGGTGGCGTCGGTCTGATCCTTGACCAGGACGCGATCGTTCGCCTCCAGGCTGACGCCGTCCAGCGTGTCGGGCGCCGCGGTGGCGAGGTTGCCGATGTTCGCGGTCGTCGCGGCGATGACGGGGAGCTTGAGGTTCGCCCCCTGGGCCACACTCTGGACGTAGGACTCGGTCGCGACAGCGGCACCGCCGCTCTGCAGCCCGCCGGTAAAGTTGAACGCCTGGGAGAGGTCGATCTTCGCAGGCGCTACGCTGGTCGACATGAGTCTTGCACCATTTACGAGCGTTGACATGGATGGGTGGAACTCCTTCCCTTGAATCAGGCTGGAATGGATATTCTAGACGTAGGCGTCCACCCCTGTTACGGAGTGGTCCATTCGTAGTCGGCAGTCAGTTCGCTCTCGGCAGTCGGCAGCGGATTCACCAGGAGGGTCGCCGTAGCCCCAGCCATGGTGTAGTCGGTCCCACGCACCAGGCGCAGGCCTTCCAAGAAGATCCGCTCCGTCGCCGTATCGGGTGCCTGGCCGAACGTGAAGTCGGCGTTGACCCCGTTTTTCGTTCCACCGAGCTCCTCGCCAAAGACTCGGTTAACGGCCTCGATGGCGTTGACGGCCGTATGCACCTGTTGAAGGTGCGCGGCCATGATGAGGATCTGGACATGCGGCGTCCCGGGATGGGCCTTCGGATCGGACCTCGTGAGGGTCACTCCGTCGCCGACTCGAAGGGTCCCGACGGCCACCTCCATGTCCACGTCGAGGAACGGGTTCTCCATCGGGAACGCGTCGTCGTGGATCGTGACGATGCAGGGGAAGTCGTCCCCCAGGCGGGCGCCCTCGCCCGTGGTCACATCGAAGGTGATCTCGGCGTCGACGTTGTTCAGGGAATCGAGCGTAGCCTTCGTGTACCCGTTGTCGACCACGCCCCAGAATGCGGTAAGGCTCATGCCGCGTCGTCTCCTTTGATCATCACCACGGGGAACGTGTATCCCACAGGGGAAAGCAGCCGCGCCTTCCGCGTGAAGCGGTACCAGAATCCGATCGCCTGGGTCGGCCCGAGGACGGCCGGCCCGACAATCGAGGTCGCCTCGTTCCACGCGAGGGAGAAGGCCACATCCGCCGGGTCAGACAATCGGTTCGCGGCCTGCACCGTCCCGTCGACGGTCGGATCTAGGCCGAGCTCGAACTCCCCGGTTGCATGCATCAGGCCCTGCGGGATCACGCCTTGGAGGCTGTCGCGGTACAGGGACACGTTCCCGATCGCCGCCTGCAGGACGCCGGCCGCGGACAGGCGCTGCGCCCGGATGAACGAGTCCTCGTCCCAGGTCTCGCCACCGTAGACCAGCGTGGTCCCGTTGATGTTGATGTCTTCGAACCACGGCGCCCCGAGCTTGAAGCCAAAGACGCGCACCTTCCCCGTGACCTCCGTCGGATCGTCGGACCGGATCGCGACGGTGCCGGAGGCGTGGTCCACCTTCAGGCCATTCCGCATCCACGCCTTGAGCAGGTACAGGGAATCGGTCGCGTGGACGTTCTTGCGGAAGGCCTTGTAGCGCCACACCTCGTCGTCCGTCAGCGGCACGGACTTTGTCGGGATGAGGGCCGCCGTGTACTGGTCCGTCAGGATCGCGGAGTCGTCGATCCCGCCGCCACTCGGATCGGTGTCGTTGTCGGGAACGAGGAGGCTCGGAAACGTCAGCAGGTCGTCTGTCGTGACGGGCATTCGCGCGAGCTCCTCAAAGTTTCTGGACGATGTTGAACTTCATCGTTACGCGGTAGAATCCTGGGAATCCCGGCACCGGCTTCGGATCGAGCGACCGCCCAGCCTGCCAGCTCACCTTCCACACGTTGATCCCGTCGTCGGGCGAGTATCGGATCGCGTCGAGCGAGGCATACTTCAGGTTGAGGGACGCGAGGAGGTCCTCATCCACCAGCGGCACGATGATCTCCACCTGGCCGGCGCTCTCGTGCGTCCCGGCGTCCTGGTGGATCACGCGGCCCGGCACCTTGTTCGCGCCGTCCCACCCGAGGATCATCCGGTCGGACGAGCCCGCGCGCTCGTATCCGCGATCGGGCACCTCAGGCCACGGCGCATGCGGAGCGTCGAGGTATACCAGGTTCGAACCGTCGTTGTTTGCCAGGTACACGCGGGGCATGGCTTTACGTCCTCCCGAGCCTGTTCGGCCTGTCGCCCAAGATTCGCGCCTCGAGCCCGATGTCCCCCACCACGCCCTCCGCGGTCTTCTGGGACAGAGGCCCCTTCGCGACCTCCACCTTCCCGTCGACGTTGAACCGGATCTCCACAATCTGCGGGCCCATCTCGATCTTCGCCCCGGCCCCGCCGGGCGCGGCCCCGCCCGCGACGTTCGACACGAGGGAAGGGCTTCCACCCACCAGCGCTCCGGCGGCAGCCTCGGCCTTCCCTCCACCGGCCACGGCAGCTCCTCCGGCAGGCGCCACGGTGGCCGCCCCGCCGCCAGCGATGGTCGCCTTCGCTGCGGCGTCCCCCGCTGCCCTCGTCGTGTCGATCTGGGTCGTCGTCTTGATCTCTCCCTTCCCCACGCCGAGCGATCCCAGGCGGGACTCGACCTGCGAATCCGTGAGGTCCCCGGCGGCCGGCGCGCCTCCGACGCCGGGCTGCTCGGACGTCTTCCCGAACAGGTTGTCGCTCATGGATTTCGCCATCTCCTCGAGCGACATCGGACCGCTGCCGAACCCCGTCTGCTTCGCTGCGTTGAGGTCGTCGACGGCGCCCTTCTCCTTCTTGAGTAGATCCATCTTCTTGGCGGCCACCCACTGGGCGATGGTCGCCTCGTCGACGCCGGCCTGCCGCGCCGCCGCGACCCTGTCCTCGATGTCCATCACGGCGGATTCCCGGCTCCGCCCGAGGGTCTCCAGGATCTCCTTCTGCATCGAGCGGCGCGCGTCGGTCACGGCCTTGATCTGCTCCTGCTCCTTCGCGGCCGTCCACGCGGCGATCTGCGCCACGGACGCCCCCGCCTTCCTCGCGTCTTCGACCTGCTTCGCGCGCTCCATCGCCTTCGCGAAGGTGTCGCCCTTCGTGATGCGGACGATCTCGATCTGCATCGAACGCTCCTGATCGATCTTGCGCTGGTCGAGCTGCTGGCGCCTGGCCATCTCCTCGGCCTCGGCGTTCGCCTTGATGTTCCGCTCCTCGAGTACGGACTTGCGGATGATCGCCGCCCGCTCCTCGCCGCTCTTGGCGGACGCGAGGGCGGCCTGCACCTCGGCGTTGTGCCCCTCCATGGTCAGGCGCAGGCGCTCCTGCACGGCGGCCCTGTATTCGGCCTCCACGTCCATGCCCTGGCTCCGCTGGACGTCGAGCACGCGCATCCGGGTGTTCGCGGCTTCCACCTCAAGGGTCGCCACTTCGCGGGTGGACTGGAGCATGAGGAGATGTCTCGCCTTCTCCTTGTCCGCCAGCTCCTGCCGAATCGCTCCGACCTTGTTCGCGTGGTCGCCCTCGATCGCCGTCCGCTCCGCGGCGAACGCGCGATCCTGATCCACGGTCAGCGCGCCGCCTTCCTTCGCCTTGTCGATCTTCGCCTGGAGCGCCGCCAGGGCCGCGGCCTTCTCCTGGTCCGCCGCCGAGATCCCCGCCGCGGCCACGGCTTGATGGTTCGCGATCGTGGCATCGCCGGCCGCCTCCGCCTGCGCCAGCGCCAATTTCGCGGTGTCCACCCGGACGCCCGCCACCTTCGCTTCCGCGGCGACCGCCTCCACGGCCATTTGCCGCTGCTCCTGGGCCGACTCGCGGAGGAGGCGGACACGCTCCTGCTGCGCCTCCTTCCAGGCCGGCGTTCCCTTCTTCAGGTGGGAGGTCACCTCGTCGAGCGCGGCCAGCTCCTGGGTCTTCGTCGCGTAGATCCCGGCCTCGCGGGTCTTCTTGAAGTCCTCCCAGATCTTCACGGTCTCCTGCGCGGCCTTCGCGTTCGCCTTGATCGTCTGCTCCTTCTCGGTCTTCTCCTTGGCGACGATCGCGGTGCCCTCTTCCGCGAACTTGCTCTTGAGCGCGCGCAGGCGGTTGACCTCGGCCTCCTGTTCCGAGAAGTCGAGCCCCTCCTTCTTGCGGCTCTCGATTACTTCCTGGAGCCCGATGATGGCGGCGCTGATCTTCTCGGTCGCCTCCTGCGAGGTGATGCCCATCTTGCGGATCTCGGCCTCGGTCTTCCCGATCATGCCCTTGCCCTGGCCGAGCAGTACGGCCCGCCGGTTCTCTACTTCAATGAGGTCGTTCTGCGCCTTGATCTGCTCCTCGGTGATCTTGACCCACTCGAGGGCGGCCGCGATTGCCACAGCCCCCGCAGCGACCAGGAGACCGATGCTGGCGACCGTCCCGAGGAGCGCCGTGTTCCAGCCCCAGGTTGCCACAGTTGCAACTTCCTCAGCAACCGCAGCCTCACCCACGCTCACGGCCATGCCGGTGGATGCAACGGCGACGGCCCCCTCCGCGCCGGCCGTCGCCACCAGACTGGTGGTCAGGCCGGTAGAGGTGACGGTTGCGGCCAGTTCTTCGCCGGCCATCGCGGTCAGGCTGATGCCGAGGGCAGTCGAAGCTACGCCCGCGCCGGCCATCCCGGCTAGGCTCGCGGCCAAGCTAGTGGTTAAGGCAGCCGTGGTGACAGTTGCGGTCCCCTCCGCAACCGCAGTCGCCCCCAGAGTCGTGGCCAGACCAACCGATGCCACGCCTGCCGCCACCTCCGCGCCGGCCGTTGCGCCCAGGCTTGTGGCCAGGAACGCCTGCGTGGCGGCGAACGCCATACCCATCATCTTCGCCATGGTGAAGGCCTTGTTGATTGTCCACACGCCAGCGGCCACGGCAGCCATGGTTCCAATCGCACCCGTCACGCTGGAGGGGAACGAGTTGAACCACGAGAGGAGACCGTTGAGCCCCTGGAGGACGCCGTTGATGGCGGGCAGAGTCGTGTTCAGGAGGCCCACGCCAGCAGCTTCCGCCTGCGCCTTGAAGATCGTCCATTGGTTCGCCGCGGCCTTATTCTGCTCGTTCATGGACGCGAGGGAGGAGCCACCAGCACGGCCCACCTGCTTGATAGCGGATACAGCTGCATCTCCCCCATCGGACATCAGGGACATCGCTCCGGTCACGCCCTGGATGTCGCCGATGATCCGCATCATCGCGTCCTTCGATCCACCCGTCGCGATAGTAATCTCCTGGAGCACTCCGACGAGGCCCTTCTGCTTGAGCGTATTCTCATCGATCTCCAGGCCGTACTCGGCCATGGCGTCCTTCTGCATCTGCGTCGGCGCCATGAGCTTCGCGATCGCGGACTTCATCGCGGTGAAGGCGATGTCAGTCTTCATGCCGCGCGTGGTGAGGACCGCCACGCTGGCAGACAACTCATCGAAGGAGATACCTGCGGCAGACGCGATCGCGAGGGTCGAGCCCATGTGCTGAGACAGCTCTGGGAAGGTGGTTACTCCGATCTCCACGACCTTGAATAACTTGTCGGAGACCTCGGCCGCGCTCATCGCTCCCTGGCCGTAAGCGTTCATCACGGCGGTAATGGCGCCGGCCGCCGTCTTCGCATCCGTCATCCCAGCGGTCGCCGCGACCATCGACGCCTTGAGAACGTCTGTCGCGCTGGCGGCATCCGTGAACCCGCTCGAGGCGATGTCGTACATCGCGGCCGCGGCTTCGGTAGGGCCGACCGCCGTCCCCATCTCCGCGGTCATCTTGCGGATCCCGTCGGACGTTACGGCGAAGTCGCCCTCGCTCATCTTCAGGATGCTGTTGACGTTCCGCATTTGCTGCTCGAAGCGCGCGGCCATCGCGGTCATCGCCACGAACGGCGCGAGGACGGCGGCGATCTTACCGAACTCCATCATGGCCGTCCCGAACTTCTCCGCCATCACGGAGGCGTCGCCCAGGCTCTTGCCCGCCAGCTCCGCCTTCTTGTCGATGTCCCCGAGCTTCTTCTCCGCCTTGCCCGTCAGGACATCGACGATGCCGTACACGCTGAACACGCTTGCGCCCACGTCAGACCTCCGCTCCGAACGCCCTCAGGACGTCCGCTGCATTCGCCCTCGCCCTGGCCACCTCCACAGCAGCCACCGCCGCCGTGGGTCCTCTGCGCTTCTCCGCCAGGCCGAACTGTCCGAGCCACTCCTCGAACGAAAGATGGCGCCGGGGCCGAAGGTGGGATTGCCATCCCACGAACGCCGCCCGACGCCACCCGTCGCGATCCTCCCGCTCCTGCGCTCCCCTCGCGTTCCTGGCGGCCTGTACGAGGCGGGCGTACCACATCCGGGATACGTCCTCGTCAGACCACCCGTAACGCGATTGGATCAGGTCGAGGAGCTGTCCGAAACCATCTTGAAGAAGCGGCTCCGCGCCTCTTCTCCCGTCGCCTTCATCCTGAAAAAAAAAGCGACGATGTCCGGGTGCTTCACCACGGCCTCTACCGCGTCGACGAGGCACGGCAGGGGGAAGTCGTCTTCGCTTCGGATCTTGTCGGGCCCGATCTGGAGCACGTCCCCGAGCCAGTCCAGGATCTCCTTCTCGGCATGGCCCAGGCCGACGAGGATCATCGCTCTGGTGGTTTCCATGTCGGTCGGGTCCACGTTGATGAACCGGCTCATCAGGTCCGCACCGCCCTGCATCATCAGGGTGCGCAGGATGCGGGTAAGGGAGAAGACGTCCCCGGCGCGCATCCTGCGCATCGTGAACGTCTTCCCGTCTTCCGTCTTGAACTCCAGGCCCGTCGACGCGAAGGGGAGGACCCCTGTCGTCGCGCTCTCGGTCGTCGTCATCTTGCTCTCTCCCGTCGTCCCGCTGTCCCCGCGCGCGGCCCGTTACGACCCGGCTTCGGCGATCGGCACGTACCAGCTGAAGGGCGAGTCGTGCGGCGCGCTCAGGAGGGCGTGGCCGAGGAACTTGACCTCCACCACGGCCTCGTTCTTGTCCTCGAACGAGACCTCGAACGACTCCACGACCAGGACGTTTCGCAGGACGAGGATGCCCGGCGTCTGGGAGAGGGTGTGCTTGGCGACGAGGGCGACGTTGTCGACGTAGTCCGCGTCGTCGACCTCGACGCTCAGCTGATACTCGTCGTGCAGCTGGTGGGTCGTCTTCACGTACGAGGCCAGCATCCTCTGGAGGTTCTCCCGGTCGCCCACTTCCAGGAGGCTCATGGTCAGCGTCGGCGCGTACGCGTCGATCCGCTGCAGGCCCTTGACGGGGAACCGGATGCCGTCCGCCTCGACGGGACGGTTCTCCTTGTTCGACGCGAAGGACGCCCCGCCACGGGTCGCGCCCGCCTTCGATCCGGCGGCCAGCGCGTCGGTCACGCTGGCGACGGCCGGCAGCACGGCCTTGAGCTTGCTCTCGTCGATGTTGAAGTAGACGATTCCCGCGTCGAGGACGAGGTTGTCCGGCGTCTCCGCGCGCAGCCCGTGAAACCCCTGGCCCATGCTCATCTTGCTATGCTCCTTCTCTGCCCGTCAGGGCGTCCACATGGGCGTTCGCGGTGACGCGCACGCCGAACCTCAGGCTTCGCCGCTGGATCCTCTCCGAGTCCTCGGAAAGATCGTCGTCGGACTTCCACCAGATTCGCGCAGAGGAGAAGGCGGATCCTGCCGAGGTCTCCTCGTAAAAGCGCCGATCGTACATCGCCTTGAGCCTGTCGGCCGTCCGGATCGTCGTCGCGGCGTCGGGTCCGTAGTCCCACGCGTCCACGATCCATTCGCCGGCCCACACCCCCGGCGTGTCCGTTTCCTCGAGCTTGAGCAGGTGGACGAGGTACGGGAACTTGTCGTCCGGGCGCGCGCGCCGGTACCTCATCCGGATCTGCTCCTGGTCGGGCTCCGACGCGAGGAGGGCGAGGAGCTCCGCGTCGGCCACGGCGATCCCGTACAGGTGCTCCACGAGATCCAGGGTCACACTGGCGCTCATCCGATCGGCCACCTTTCACCGAGGATCCGCTGGATCGCCGGCAGCGCGTTCCGGATGGCCATCGTGATCCACGGCCTGGCGGCCATCCGCGGAGTGCCCTCTTCGAGGAACAGACCATACAGCAGGTGCGACCCGATCAACGCGCGCGCCACGGCTCCCGTGGAGGTGAACGCCTCCACCTCCACGATGACACGGACGGACGTCCTCAGCGCGCCGGTCCTCACGGCCGGGAACTCGCCCGGCGCCGACGCCGTGTAATACCGCCGCTTCGTCCCGGGCACCTTGTACCTGAGCCCATGCTTCGGCCCGCGCATCCCCTTCAGCGCCTCGGTGCGCACCTCGTTTCCGCAGCGGTATGCACGGCGCGAGGCCTCGTCCTTGAAGTCCTTCACGAACTCGTCCATCCGCGACGAGAAGGCGATCTTGCCGAAGAAACGGTTACGCGCCATCAGGAGACCTCGTCTTCGGCGGCATCCTCCGGGGACAGGCGCACGGGGACGGCCGAGAAGGACTGGCGGTTCGCGATCGGCTCAGGCGGTTCCGCCGGCACCAGGACGCGGCCGCGCCACTTGAAGCGATGCTCCCCGAGGGTCAGCTCCACGGCCTCGCGTAGGACGACTCGATGGGTCACGATCGAATCGCGCTGCGCGTACTCGAACCGCATGCGGGAGGACATCGGAGCCACGACGGCCCACCTCGTTTCCACGTCCTCCCACGCCTCCACGTCGCCCGTGGCGGACTGGGTCGCGGTCCTCCGTTGGATCGTCACCCGCTCGGTGAAGCGGCCCGCATGGATCATCAGAAGCCCACGAACTTCCGATTGCCGAACAGCAGGCTCGTGTCCATGTCGCCCCAGGTCGTCGAGCCCAGCATGGACATGGCCTCGTTCGTCTTGCCGGACGCCCTGAGCTCGTACCACCGGCCCACGGCTTGGAGGACCCACATCCCGACGTCCTCCGGGATCTCCGCGTCTTCCCCGTCGTCGTCGAGGTACTCCTTGTTCACGATCCGGTCGGCACACCTCTTGGCGGCGTTCAACGCGAGGGTGAGGGTAACGTCTTCCGCCGACCCGTCCACGCGGAGGAACTCCTTCACGACCTCGAGGTTCGTCTTGCTCTCGCTCGGGTCCAGCTGGAGGCGGTCGTAGATCGCGGTCGGCATGGCTTACTTGCCCTCCGAGTGGAAGCGATCATGGTGCTTGCTCAGACTGGCCGGCGAGGCAAATCCACGGCCGCACTTCTTGCACTTGTTCTTGCCGCCGCCGGCGAACGAATAGGCCTCCGGCGGATCCGCCTTCTTCTTGGGCTCCGGCTTCGGCGCTGCGTCCACCAGGTCGCCATCCTCCGGCTCGTCGTCGGGAAGGCGCAGGCGGCGGGTCTTGAACTCGGAAGGTCCGTCCATCGGGGTCTCGATCACGCCCGGGGGGGGCATGGCCGTTTCCCCGTCGGCCGACGGGTTCTCGATCGCCTCGCTGAAGGAGTGGCGGCGGTCTTCCTTCTCGTCGGAAAGCATCTCCTCCAGCGTCCACCCTGCAGGCGCCGGAGGCATCGCCTTCGCCTCCACGTTGGAAACGGGTACGGCCAGGCTTCCGCCGGCCGCGCGCACGAACCCCTTCTTGCGGAGCGCCTCGAACCTGGGCAGCGTCATGTCCACGACAGCGCCGGTCGCGATCATGCCCTCGTCGCCGCGGAACGGCCGTATCGCCTTCGCCCGCACGGTGTCCGCCGGCTTCGGCTCGTTCATGATCTTGGCGGCCCGCTTCACGACCCGCCCGTCGTCCAACCGGATCCGGTCGTTCATCGGCGACCCTTCCTCTCCCGCTTCTTCTTGGGCTTCCCCGCCGTCGTCTTGGCCTCCGGCTCGGGCTCCGGTTCCGGCAGAGGATCCGGCTCGGGCTCAGGCTCCATCAGAAGGTCCGGCATGAGCTCCGCCACGGGGGACGGTTCGACCACCGGCTCCACGGCCAGTTCGTCAGCATGCGCCCTGTCCATCGCCTCGACGTTGGCGTCCGTGAACAGGATGTCGTCATGCTCGACGACGGGGGGATCCGCTTCCTTCAGAGGCTCGGACGCGGCCGCCGCCTTCACGGCCACGGGCGCGGGCGCGGCCGGCTCGACCACCTCTTCCACGAACCTCCGCGACTTCAGCTGCATGAACCTGTCCCGCGACACCGTCAGGACGTCCCCACGGACACGCAGGCCCTCGTCGCCCTGGTACGTCTTGAGCACTCTGATCCGAACGTTGTTGTCGTCCACCTTCTTGAACCCTCCTTCGCTCGGCACGGGCCGACCGTTCCGCCCGTTGTACGCCGACGCCGTAGACTGCTCGAGCGTCCACGCTCCGGCCCGCTTCACATAGTCGAGCCTCTTGATCGCCGTTTTCGACGGGTGGAGGTCGCGCCCCTCGTTGAAGTGCAGGCACTGGATCGTCCAGTCCCCGAGGCAAAGGGCTCCACGCGAGGAGGCCGCCAGCACGTGCGAAACGTCTGGCCCCAGGGGCGGGTCGCGTCGGCATTCGAGGTCGGCCTCCATGACCATGTCGGCGGTCGCGGCGAAACAGTACCATCCTCCGCCGTCGATCCGCTGCAGGGCGTCGCCGGAGTACGACCCCGACGAGATCTTCTCGATCCGTCCGTCCGTAGACCGGTGGGCCCTCCAATGCGGCACGTAGGGGACGGCCCACCGGCCGACTTCCGTCCCCTGCACGAACGCGGCCCCATGGCGCTCGAGGAGGTCCGTCAATCGGAGATACGCGTCGGGATCCGGCAGCGTATCGTCCTCGGCTCCCAGGACGATGCCGCCTGAGATTTCGGTCTGGTACCATCTCCAGTTCCGGACGATGCGGGCGCGGCGCTCCCTCACCCTGGCCGTCTGGGGTAGCGCCTGCTGCCCCGTGAACAGGATGCGGATCCCGTCGGTCCGGTCCCGCCACTCCGACAGGCCCCTCCGCACCTCGTTCCCGAACGCCGGATCGTGATGGTCCACCACGGCCAGGACTTGGACGCGAGGAGGCAGGCGGACGCCGCGGAACCACTCGCGCCACCTCGCCCACGCCCACGGCCTGGAGAAGGAACACAGGAGGGTGTGCTCGGGCTTCCCGGCCGTCTTGAACAGGCTCTCCGCCCCGTTCCCCACGGCCTTTGCTCGCTCCGCATGCGGGGTCATCTTCTGCTCCCCGTATACGGACGACTCGGAGGCGAACGTCATCTCCGTCCCCGCGCGGAAACCGTTATACTTCCGCTTGTTCGCCAGCCTCCCATCGAGGTGGTGCTGGCGCAGGTTGATGAGGGTGATCGGCACGTCGGCATGGCGGTACCCGGCGCCCTTGTGCTGGTCGGACGTGACGAGATTCCGCTTCCCATCGAAGATCCAATGGTGGCGGCCCGCATAGTGCAGGCCGGGGACGTGCCGGATGAGGCGGGCCGTGCGGTATCGGTCACGGTAGAGGTTGCTCTGCGTCCACATCCATCCGACGTCGAACGAGTCGAGGTCGAGCTCGCGCAGGCGCCACGGTTGAGCGATCCAATGGTCGGCGTCCAGCGGCAGCCAGAAGTCGCCGGGCTTGCCGCCGACGAACATCGCGCTACGCTTGCGCACCTGGTCGCGGTGCCCGCTCGCGTCCACGACCTCGACGCCCAGGCGGGCCAGGATCTCCAGCGTCCCGTCCGTCGATCGGCGGGATCCGCCCTCCATGGGGAAGTCCCCGTAGGCGCCGTCGTAGGCCACGACGCGATCCACCCACGGCATGATCCTGGAGACCACCCGCTCGACGGTCCGCGCCCCGTTGTAGCAGTTGACCACGGCCACGATCCTGCTCACAGGAACGCCTCCCACTCCTCGCGTTGAGACTCCATCGCGAGGCTCCCGCGGGCGTCCCGGATCCGGCCCCTCGCCTCGGCCCACAGGCCATCGTCCCCGGCGATCTTCACGACGTCCTCCGCGTTCCTGGCCACAACGCCACACCCGGTCGCCCGGACCACCTCCGCGACGCCGGGATGGTTGAGCACGATCGGCACGCACCCGGCGGCGAGGTAGTCCCAATACTTGTTGCTCATGCTGCGCGCCATCGAAGGATTGCTGCTCGGGCTCCCGGCCAGGCCCCACTTGGCGCGCGAGCACGCGTCCAGCACCTTCGAATAGTACCTCGTCGGCTCCACGTCCCCGAAGCGGGAAAGGTCGCCGCCATGGTTCACGATCGACGGCATCACGCGGACCCGGTGCCCGTCCTCACGGAGGAGCTCGAAGACGCCTCCCCAGGAGTCGTTCACGCGCCCCTGGTAGATCGCCCCTTCGCACCTGTCCCGCCACAGGTAATGCTTCGCCGGGACCCGCTGGTGCTGAACGAGGGTCTTCGTCCCCCGCGCCAGGTACCCGGCCACGGCGTCCCGCATGGGTGCCGACGGGAAGACGATCCTGCGCGCCCTCCCGATCAACGTCCGTTCGGCGCCGGCCCCGGGCCGATCCGCCAGGCCGAGATGGTGCAGATCGTGGACCACCAGGATCGCGTCAGGGAACGCCGCCAGGACGTGAAGCGGCGTCTTGTTGCCATAGTTGTGGGTGGCCACGGTCCGGGGCCGCGACACCTTCGCCCGCTCGAGGATGGACACGAGGCGGCTCGGCGTGTCGAACCAATGCAGGTCCACCAGGTCTCGCCAATCGCGGTTCGGCAGCTGGTTGACGATGAGGCTTACCCGTCCGCGATACAGTCCTTCGACCTGCTTCCTCTGCCAGATCCCGGAGTAGTCGCACGCCACGATGTCGGGCTCGAAGGAGTGGTCACATTCGGACGTTCCGAGGCCCACCTTCCCGCACTCCGCGCACCATGTCGACGGCGGTCCGTTGTCGCATTGCATCAGGATCACAGGATCTCCACCTCATACCTCGCGTACAGGCTTCCGGTCCTCGTCCCCTTCAGGGGGTGGGGGAACCTCTCCACGCGGATATTCTTGCCCATCGCCGCCGCCGCTTCGGCCAGCATCTCCGGGTAGTCCCAGGCCCAGGTGAACGGTACCGGTTCCACTCCATGCCGCGCGTCAATCACGCCCACGTATCCGGGCACCTCCGGCTCGAGGAGGAGGAGCCGGCTCCGGGCCGACGCGAGGAGGGCCGCGATCGCCTTCCTCGGCTCCTGTACGTGGTTGACACAGGAGACCGTGAACGCCACGTCGTGCCCGCCCCTCGGCAGCTCCTCCAGCGCTTCAACGCCTCCCAGGCGCAGGTCCAGGCCCCATTCCAGGCGCCCCCATCGGACCGCGTCCGGCGCGATGTCGATCCCGAGGAGGCGCACCTCCGGCAGGCGCTCCCTCACGGCCCGAAGGTTCCGTCCGGCCGCGCACCCGAGCTCCACCACCGAGGCCGGTTCCCATTTCGCGATCGCGGCCGCGACCTCCGCGTTCCACGGCCGCGGCTTCGCATAGTCGAGCCCCTTCGTCTTCGTCCAGAAGGCGTCCGCTGCGCCCGTCACGCCGCCCCCTTCGGTTTGAACACAGCCAAGCCCGCGCCGTACCGCTTGCGGTCCACCACGGCCACGGACTCCACGAGCTCGAACTTCTCCAGGATCCGCCGGTAGTGGGGCCTGAGCCGGTCGTGCCAATCGTGCACGACGACGACGCCGCCGGACGCGAGGAAGGGGAGGATCGCCACGGCGCACTCCGGCCGCGCGCGCCCGTCGATCAGCGCCAGGTCGAAGACGTTCCCGCGGAACCGCCATGGCGCCTGGATGTAGGACATCCACTCCGACTCCACGCTCGGGCGCCTCGGGTTCGGCACCTCCGCCGGGACGTGGAAGACACGCGCGGACGGCGCTTCCCTCCGCACCTTCTCGGCCCATTCCGGATCGTGCTCCACCGTGTACCATCGGGCGGCCAGCGGAGAGAGGACCACGGTCGAACCTCCGGCTCCCCATTCGACGACCACGGATTCAGGCCGCAGGCGCTTTCGGATGCAGGCGAGATCCGCCGGCGACATCCACGGTTGGAGGCTCATCGCCCATCCCCCAGGCGGACCAGGGTCGAGCCTTCCACGGCCCACCACTCCGGGAACGCGCGGCAGAAGTCGAAGATCATCCGTACGCCCGCGAACGTCGCCGGCGACAGCGCGGCGTATCTCCTGTGTCGCACGGTCACGACGGCGGCCTGAGCCCCGTCCAACGCCTGGCCGAGGGATACCCCGCCTGGTGCGTACGGGTCGTGCGTCGCCACGGTCATGCCTGCACCCTTCAACCACTCGACAATGACGTTCGACGGGGATTCCCTCCTGTCGTCCGTGTCAGGCTTGTACGCGAGGCCGAGGACCGCCACCTTGTCGCCCTTCCGGCAGGCCGCCGCCACCCGCATCGCCAGCTCCATCGGGCGGTGCTCGTTCCGCGTCATCGCCATGCGGATGATCGGCGCGTCCAGGCCGTCCACCAGCATCCACGGATCGAGCGGGATGCAATGCCCGCCGACGCCGGAGCCAGGCCGCAGGTACTCCACCCGCGGATGGCGGTTGGCGATGTCGATGACCTCGGCGACGTCCACGCCGATCCGCTCGCACAGGTCCGCCAGCTCGTTCGCCAGGGCCAGGTTCACGGCCCGGAACGTGTTCTCCGCGACCTTCACGACCTCGGCCGTCTTCAGGCCGGTGAACTTCAGTCCGGGGACCATCGGCTCGTACA
>Ga0209518_1002796_pt1 | contig 15764 bp, 30 predicted proteins | sample RifGroB1_FD_183993 | JGI IMG/M metagenome (GOLD analysis project Ga0209518, IMG submission 183993) | Groundwater microbial communities from Rifle, Colorado, USA - Groundwater B1 (SPAdes) (version 2) | ecosystem: Environmental > Aquatic > Deep subsurface > Groundwater | place: Rifle, Colorado...
CGAGCTGACGTGGCAGACGACGGCGGGCGGGATCATCACGTTCATCAACGCGGGCGGGCAGGACCTCGCGTGGCAGACGCAGGGGCCGACCGCCTCGCGGGTGCGGAGCGCGATGTACGGGACCTACATCGGCTGGACTTATCAAGTCACCGGGCCGCCGCATCGGGTGCAGAAGTTCGCGCTCGAAGTGGTGCCGGCCCGGGTGACGGAGACGAGGCAGAAATGAGGCGCTGGGGACTCGCCGCACTGAGCGTCGTGGGCCTGCTGACGCTGCTGCTCCGGCCGCCCGCGCTCCTCGGCCAGTCGGGCGGGCCGTTCATCCGCGCGACCTGCTCGCAGATCAACAGCCCGACGACGGGCGAATCGGTCTGCTTCAACTCGACGCGCGGGGAATGGCAGGTCTGGACCGGTAGCGCGTGGGTCGCGATCTCCGGGGCCAGTAACAGCGTCACGAACGGTGTCTTGTTCGCGACCGCGACCGGCACGACGACGAACGCCAACTTCACGTTTACCGGCACAGCGCTGACGCTGGCGGGGAGCACTGCACACCTTCTCGTCGGCATCCTCCCCAACCCTATTGCGAGCGACGAACAGCTCGCGGTGTCTGGGGCCGGCACGCAGGTGCTGATGATCAACAGCACCGACAACGGCTACGCTGGGCTCTCGCTCAGGAACGCGAACGATCCGCAGCAACAGTGGGACATCGCCACCAACGGCTCGCCGTGGGACCTGAACTTCCTGAACCAGAACCGCGGCACCATGATGAGTCTCAGCTACGAGGGGAAGCTGTCGCTGACTCCCTCGCCGTACCTGACGGGGCCGACGCTCGTCGTCGGGGGCACGACGTCGGGCGCGGGGGTCTCCATCGCGGCCGCCTCGGTGACCGCTGGCAGCGGCACGGGCGTCACCGTCAACGCGACGGGACTCGTCCAGGCCCTCGTCTATAAAGTGACCGTGCTCTCGACCAACTGCGTCGCCGCCGCGACGACCTGCGATCTGACCATCGCCACGCTGCCCGCCAAGACGTTCCTCAAGGCCGTGATCGCGGATCTGACGACGACCTACGCCTGCACCGCCGTCTGCACGACGGCCACGCTCTCGGGCACGCTCGGCACCAGCGCGGGCGGCACGGAGCTCCTCGCCTCGATGGACCTCGACGCCGCGGCCGCGCAGTTCGGCGACGCGGACGCAGAGTTGGGCGCCTCGCTGAACGCCGCGGCCCGCACGGCGAACGGCGCGCTGTTCAACGGCGTCTTGATGTCGTGGGCCTCGACGACCACCGTGACGTACCGCATCACGAGCGGCACGGGCAACCTCGGGAACGGCGCGGCGACGAATCTGAGCCAGGGCACGATGGTCTTTTATTTGGTGACTGAGGTTTTTCCATAACCATGCCCTACAAAGATTCCGAAAAGAGAAGACAACATAACAAGCTCTACGCGCGGCAGTATCGCCGCGATCATCCCTGGGAGGCGTCGCAATACATGCGCCGATGGAGGCTCAGGAAGACCGAGGAACAGCGCCGTGCAATGGCGGAACGGTCTAGGGCCTACATTGCCGCCATTCGAGCGACGGCATTAGAAGTGTATTCGCATGGCACGATGACGTGTCTTGGTTGTGGCTTCGACAACGTCGATGCACTGTGTATCGACCACATCGAGAACAACGGGAAAGTGCATCGAAAAGAAACTGGCGGTGGACCCGGATTCTGGCTCTGGCTCAAGCGGAATCACTATCCGACCGGCTTCCAGGTGCTCTGCCATAACTGCAACTTCTTGAAAGAGGTTGCGCGGCGGCGCGCCACAGCGCCCTTGACTGGCGCGCTCGTCACGGAGGTGTTCCCATGAGACGCGGGCTCCTCGCATGCCTCCTGATCGTCCTCGCCGCGCCCGCCTGGGCCGGCTCCTACACCGTCACGACGACGGGGGCCCAGGACCGCGCACTCGCGGCGCGCGCGGCGCGCCTCGGCATCACGGCGGACGAGTTGGTGCGCGCCCATGTGCTCAACGGGCTCGTGAACCCGGCGCTCGCCGAGCATCGGCAAGCGCGCGAGCGTGCGTACCGCGAGGCGCTCGACGCGCTGGCCCCCGCGGCCCGCGCCCGCGCCCTGCACGATCTGGGAGTGAACGAGTGAGTGGCCTCGACCGCTGGGAGCTCGCGCGCTGGCGCTGGCGCGGTGGCCTGTTCCTGCTGGTCTCGCTCCTCCTGGTCGGGTGCGCCCCGCCAGCGTGGCAGAAAGCGCCCGTCAGCGAGACGCCCTACGACCAGCAACTCGACGAGCTGAACGCGCAGCTCTGCAAGGAGCGCGGCGGCCAGTGGGTCCGCGTCGATCCCGGCGGGCGGTGGGACTGCCTCGTCCTGGACCAGCACACCCCGCCGGCGTGGCGGAAGGGCACCCCGCTGCGCCTGACGCCGAACCTCTCGTGGACGATCCACGGTCGGCCGGGCGGTGACACCACGCTCACGGGGTCGAGCATCGCGCGCCCTGGGGATCGCCGGCCATGACGCCGCTCGACGCGCTCCGCCAGGCCGTCCTCGAGTGCCAGCAGTTCCCGTACCGGGCGGAGAAGCCCGGCAGCGACCTCTGGCAGAGCCCGAAAGAGACGGAGCACTACGGCAACGGCGATTGCGAGGACGCGGCCATCTGGACGATCATCCGCACCTGGGCGCTCACCGAGGGCGCGGAGCTCTTCCTCGTCGCCGGCGTGCTCGAGGGCGGCGTCGGCCACGCCTGGGTCGAGCTCGTGGAGGGCGCCGAGACCTGGTGGGCGGACCCGACGCCCGGATGGGGCGCGCTCGTCCACCCGCCAGGATGGTTCAAGAACCGCACACCCCTCTTCGCATTCCGCTGGACCGGGAGCCTGTTCCTCGACAAGTTCGCCTACGAGAGGGTCGCGTGACAGTCGTCGAGCGCTGGCTCTTGCGCACGGTGGCCGTCGCGTTGCTCCTCGCGGCCGTCTACGTCACGGCGCGTGAGATGGCCGACTGGATCATCTGGCGCCGGGATGTGAACGCGGCGATTCAACAACTCGCGCAGCGCCTGGCCGCGCCACCGCCGGGAGGGACGAAGTGATGCGACGCTACTGGCCGCTCTGGCTCCTGCTCCTGGCGCTGCCATTCCGGGCGGACGCGACCGGCACGTTGGCGGTGCCGAACACCTTTGGCTCGCTCGCGGCCGGCGCCCACAACGTCTCGCTGATCGACGATAATTTCACCTCCGTCGAGAACTACGTCAACAATCGCGAGGTCACCGCCGATGTCCTCGCCAATCGCCCCGCGGCGTCCACGGCAGGCCGCTGGTACTTCGCCACGGACACCTCCACGCTCTACCTCGACACGGGCTCGACGTGGCTGACGATCTCGCAGGCCAGCACCGTCTCGGGCATCTACCGCGTGGCGAGTCTGACGGGCACCAACAACGCGGGGACGCCGGCCAGCCAGTACGACTTGACGGCCGGCGCGGTGGTGCTCCGGAACCCCACGGATGGCTCGATCGTCGTGCGGACCAACCCCGGGACACTCACGGTCAATCTCGCCACGACCGGCGCCAACGGACTCGACACGGGCGCGCAGACGACGGCCTTCTACAACCTCTATTACATCTGGAACGGCACAACGCTCGCGACGGTCGCCTCACTCGCGGACGCGAGCGCTGGCCCGTCGCTGCCCTCCGGCTACACGTTCTGGGCCTGGGCCACCACGATCCGCTCGACGGCCTCGCTCGCCAACAGCTACGTGCGCGGCTGCCAGGTCTACTGGCAGGAGGCGCGGCAGCTCATCATCAACAGCACGGGGACCGGCGAGACGACGGTCAGCGTCGCGACGCTCACCGCGCCGAACGCGAAGAGTACCGCGTTGTTCCTGGACGCCGCGTCCGGGGGCGGCACCTCCACCACGTTCCTCCGGCTCGTCACGGGCGTCAACTTCATGCAGGCCAGTCGCTATGCGGCGGCCGGCGGCTTCAACGCCCAGGTCTGGCTCCCGAACGTGGCCCAGACATTCCTCTACCAGCGCGGCGCCGGGGACGCGTTCGATATTTGGCATGCCGGGTATGGATTCTGCGATGATTGAGCGACGTGCTGACCGGACTCCTCGCGCTGCTCCTGGCAGGAGGACTCATGGCTGACAGCCTCTTCGGTGATCTCGGCCTGGACGAGCAGACGCCCAACGTTCTCGACTTCCTCGGCCAGGAAGTCCCGCTGGCGTTTCGCGCCGAGCCCGCATTGCCCACGGGTGGCCCCGTCGCGGGCGGCGCCGCGCCGGCCACGATCGGCGGCGAGGGCACGGTGCCGGCCGGCGAGGCGGGCGGCGCCGCGGCGGGGGGACTGCTGCGGCGAGCCGGCGAGGGGGGCGACACGTCGCTCCAGTCGATTCTCAAGGGGCTGGAGGCGGCGAGCGATCCGACCATCCGCCAGTTACTCTCCGCGTTCTTCGCGGACCGCTTCCCGTCGTATTACGATCCGAACGCGCCCACCATGATCGTGCCGCCGGAGGGCGGCGATTTCAGCGAGGGCGCCAACATCGTCCGCAATCCCGGGTTTGTCGAGGGCTCTGAGGGCCTAGCCTTCGCCTCCTCCTTCGACCCGTCGGCTCCGTTTTGGACAGTCCCGCCAGCGGGCGGCTCGTTCGCCGAGGGTGCGAACCTCGTGACGCCGCCGGCCACGGGCGCCATGACGGCCAGCCAGTTGGCCGCGTCCGTGGTGCCGTATCTCGGCGCCGCCGCGGGCGGGGCCATGTCCGGCGGCGAGCCGACGCAGGCCATCCTCATGTCTGAATTGCTGGGGATGCTGAACGTCGTGCCCGGTCTCGGCGTCGCGGCCGGTGCCGGCGCCACGCTCGCCGAAGCGCTCGACCTGAACAAGGTCAGGCCATCCGCCATGCAGAAGAAGCAGATGAACACGCAGTTTGCGTCCGACCTCGGCAAGCAGATGATCGTGGATCTCCAGGAGGCGACGACGCCGGAGGAGTTGGCGCAGGTGCTCCAGTCCTACAGCTCCGGCCAGTACCCGGTGACGTTCCGCTCGGTGCTCGGCGGGGAGAACGTGCCCACGGTGGACCTGGATCAGATCCTCGGCCCGAATTTCGGGATCGGCGTCGAGGGTATCAACATGGGGGACCTGGGCGGGCAGATCGGCCCCTCGATCGCCAATATGGTCCGGTCCAACGCGCAGCTCCTGAAGGCGGCGCAGGCCGGAGACCCGGAGGCGGTCGCGCAAATCCAGGGGCGCACGGCGCAGAAGGCGCGCTACCACTCCGGGATCAAGGCGATCCAGGACGCCGGTATCCCGATCACGCAGGAGATGCTTCGCGGCATCTACATGAACGCGATCGGGGACAACGCCTTCCCGTTCACCGACCGGGCCGGGGCGCTCCAGCGCGTCTCGGAGACGAACCTCATGGATCCGACGCTGGCGGGGCCGGCGTTCGCGGCGCTGAACGCCATGGGCGTCCCGATGCCGGCGGGCCAGCGCACGGCGGCCGAGACTCTGGCGCGCACGGCGGTGGGCTCGGCGGCCGGCGGCTTCACGGGTCCCGACGTCGAGCGCGCCCTGCGGGAGTACCAGACGGCGCTCGGGGCCACGGAACGCGCGGGCACGGAGGGCCTGTCCTGGGATCAGGCGCTCGAGGCGCAGCGGGCGTGGGAGGATCTGATGCGGTCGGGGAGCGCGTGATGGCCTGGACAGACAAGCCGCTCCAGCGCATCAAGGATAGCCGGCAATACCCGATCGTCGAGATCACATGGCGCGATGCTGCGTGCTACGGTGGCTGGGACTGGGTCGCTCCCTATCGCAAGAAGGGCACGAAAGAGTGCCGCAGTGTTGGCCGCCTGATTCGAGCCGACCGCAAAGAGCTTGTGATTGTCCAGAGCATTGATGCTGAAGGTCGGGTCTCCGACGGGATCAGCATCCCGCGTTCCTGGACAAGTCGCGTGAGGCGGCTCCGTGCTTGATCCGATCTTGATCGCCTCGGTCCCGCACCGGAACCTGACCGCGTTCCGGGACCTCAGCGGCACCATCGAATCCATGCACCGGGCGATCGCCCAAGCCGCCTTCGGGCTCACCGGGACGGCCTACCGCATCCTGCCACTGGGGGACGGGCGCGGGGACGCCTCCTGGCTCCAGGCGCTCCAGGCCCAGCACGAGGCGGCGGCGCAGGCCCTCAGCCTGACGCCCCCGGCGGACCTCTCGTCCTACGATCTGCGGGAGGCGGACCAGTGGGCGAGCTTTACATGGGTGCTCTCCCAGGACCTAATTCGCTTGCGGGACGCGGCGGGGGTGACCTAGGATGGGTTGGGGCGGAAAGTCGTCTTCTCGGGGCCATTCCGGCCCTCAGGCGGGGGATTAAGGCATGGCCTGGTGGGACATCGGCGGTGACCTGACGAACCTCGCACAGCGCGCGTTCGGCTCCACGCCCGAGGCCGGCTACTACATCGCGGCGCCGGCCGCAGCCGCTGCGGCGCCAGCGTCAAGCGGTGGGTGGTGGGACAGCCTCAAGAGCTTCCTCACGCCGGTCGGCGAGGGCCTCCAGGCGGCCGGCGGTGTCGCTAAGGCCGTCTCCCCGCTCGTCAATCTCGCGACCGGCGCCATGGGCATCTACGGCGGCGTCAAGGGCGCCCAGCAGCTCGCGGAGCAGACGAAGATCGCCCGGGAGTCCCAGCGGACGGGGCAGCGGATGGCCGAAGGGGCAGCCGGCGCGGCGGCCCCGCTCGTCGGCTACGGCAAGGAGCAACTGGCGCTCGTTGAGGCGGGCAAGCTCCCCGAGTCCATCGAGTCCGAAATCGCCCTCTGGATTCAGGGCGCCAAGCAGCGGGCGCGCGACTTCTACGCGCGGATCGGCCAGGGCGACTCGGACACGCTCCGCACGATGGAGGATCTCATCGACCAGCGGGCGATCAGCATGCGCGCCGCGGCGCTCCAGGACCAGGCGCGGCTCGGGATCGGCTCGCTCTCGTCCGGGGCCGGGGCCTACGGCACCGGGGGAGGCATCGCGGGGCAGGCCGGGGCGACGGCGACGGCGCAGGGGCAGAGCATCGAGGAATTGATCCGACAGGCGAACGAGGCCATGGCGGCGCTGAGTGGCGGAGCGGCTTAATGCGGCTCCTGATACTGACGAGAGATATGGATTTCCCGGGTCAGAAGCTACCCGAATGCTTACGGGCGGAAGATATCCAATTTGTCGTGCCGATTTCGACAAACGAGGTGCTCGCAGAAGATACAGCAGCGCCACGTGCTGTCGTAGAAAGAATCAGGGGTGCCGGGCTCTCGCTAGCTCAAGAGTACGAGAATACCGCGGGGGGATGGCTTATCGATGCGGGAACGCTGCCTGGGGCCGACGAATAATGGCCCGCATCTCGAACGCCGACTTCGGACAGATGTTGGAGGAGGAACGCGCCACCATCGGCTACCCCTTCGCAGTCGCGTTCAGCGAGGACGAGCCGACGTGTCCAACGTGTCGCGGCGTCCGCTGGGTCTCACGGGAGGCCGACTTCCTCGTGTTCTACAAGAAGGCGCTGCAATCGGTCGTCGAGGAGCCCGAGCAGGTCCGCCCCATCCTGCGCATGATCCTGCGACGCGAGAAGGCGGCGCTGGAGCCGGTCGATGGCTGACACCGCGATGATCCCGTGGTCTCCCGAAGTCCTGGAGGGCGCGCAGCCCGTCCAGCCCGCGCAGGCGTTCTCGCCACTGACTGACGTGGCGCAGGCGATTCCGCAGATCAAGGCGAAGCAGGCCGAGTTGCAGCGCGCCCGTGACGCCGAGCAGGCGACGCTCGCCGCCAGCGCCGCCGCGCAGCGCCCGAAGATCGAGGCGGCGCAGACGGCGCTCGCGCAGCCGATGCCGACGCCGCCGACGGCGCCGCCGATCACCGAGCCGCCATCGCGCGGTCTGACGCCCTTCCTCGCGCCCATCGACGGGGAGCCCGCAGAGACGAGCATCGCGAAGCTCCTGCAAGGGATCGGCCTGCTCGCCACCGGGATCAGCGGGTTCGCCCGCGGCGATGCCCGCGCGGCGCTCGCGTCGATGCAGGGCGCCCTCACGGGCTGGCAGGCCGGGGACACGATCCGGGCGGATCGCCACTTCGCCGACTGGAAGGCCGCGACCGACGCGATGCTCGCCAAGTGGGACGTTGAGCACAAGACATACAAGGACCTGATGGAGCAGCGCGGGAAGTCGGTAGAGGAATTGCTGACGGACGCCAAGCTCGAGGCGCTGAAGCAGGGGAACGAGACGGCCGTGGCGGCGTTCGCCAGCGGGAGCGTCGAGAAAGCGCTCAACTTCCTGACGCAGCAGCAGACTCACGGGGACGCGGTCATGCTCAAGACCGCGCAACTCGCCGCCGCGGACGCCTCGCGCAAGACCACCGAGGCGATCCGACTCCAGGGCCTCGACATGCAGCGCGAGGGGACCGCGCAGCGAGAGCGTGACGTGGCGCGACGGGAGCGCGAGGAGACGTTCTATCACGACCTCCTGACGCGCTTCGGTTTCGGGGGGCCGGCGCCGACGGGAACTGGTGCGCCGAGCGCGGGTCCGTCCAGCCTAGCCACGCCGAGCGGCGCCGTCATGGAGCCGCCGACCGTCTCCGTGGGCAAGGGCGGGATCGGCCTGCAATTCGAGCCGCGCAAACTCGGCGAGCAGGAGAAGACGGCGCTCAAGACCTACGACGCGATCCTCGCGACCGTCAACGAGCTGAACGAGTTCAAGGCGCCGGAAATCGCGCAGTATGTCGGGCTGATGAATCGCCCCGTCCAGGAGGCGAAGCGCTGGATTCCAGGGCTCGCCAGTGACCGTTACGAGCACTTCCGCTCCATCGTGATGCGGCTCAAGAGTTCAGCATTCGGCGAGGGCGGCAAGCAGTTGACGCCATTCGAGTACGGCGTCGTCTCCGGCTTCACGCCGACGGGCGATGAGCCGAGCATTGAAGCCTTCCTCCAGAAGGTTGGCGGTCTGCGCCGCTTCACCACGATCAGGCGGAACCTCGTTGCCTACTATTCGCGGCAGGGCATCGACGCGAGTCAGGTGCCGGAAACGCAGTGGGATCAGGCCATGAAGCTCGGTCTGGGCAGCGTGCCGACGGGTCCCACGGCGGGTCCCACCGTCCCCGAGCGCTGGGAGCGCGGGCCTGATGGCACGCTCCGGAGGATCCCATAGTGCCGCGCACCATCAGCTTCGAGGGGCAGACCCACCAGTTCCCGGACGATGCGACGGATGCGGAGATCGCCTCCGCGCTCGGCCCACAGGCCAAGCCGACGCCGCCCGATACGCGCGGCGTCGTGTCCGGCGCGATTGCCGACACGTTCGGACTGAGCGGACGGCGCGGAGCGGTGCCGCTGACCGGCGTGCCAGGCACCAAGACGCCAGCGGGGGTCCTCCTCAACCCGCAGACGCCGCTGGAACATCTCGCGCGGTTTGCTATGGCTGCCCCAGCGATCGGGCTTGCGGGCGCCGGCGCCGGCGCGGCCGTGCCGGCGGCGCTCTCCCCGGCTGCGGCGATTGCCGTGCGGATCGCCGCGAGTGGGGCACTTGGCGCCGGCACGGCGGCAGCCAAGGGAGAGTCGGTCACGCGGGGCGCAGCGATGGACGCCGCCCTAGCCGCACTAACCGAGGGCGCGGCGGGCATGATTCCGCGCCTCGGCTGGCGCAGCTACAGCCTCAAGGGCGCCGCGGCGCCGATCAAGGCCGGGCGCGAGATGCCAGCCAAGGCGGCCGAGCAGCTCGTCACCAAGGCGAATCTCTCGCCGGGGCGCTACCTCGATATCCCGGCGCTGGCGCCCGGCAAGTTGACGCTCCGCGAGGCGGCCAGTCTGCTGAGCCAGAAGACCGGCATGGACTACGACCAAGCCCTCGTCGCGCTCATGAAAGAGTTGGCGCGGACGCCTGCCGCGCGCAAGGCCGGCGCCGCGCAGCTCTGGTCCCGCTGGGCACCGCCTCAGGTGCCAGACAGCCGGATGCGGGAACTGGCGTACTGGCTGACGCGAGGCGCCCGCCCCGGCGAAATCGCGCCGATCCGCGCGGCGCTCCAGGGGGCCGGCACGGCGCCGGTCGGTGAGCCCTCGGTGCCTGTCGGTATTCCGGCGGCGATCCTCGGCGCGCAGGCAGGGTACAATCGCTTGCCCTGGATGCGGCCATGAAGCGCCGCCCCGGTCGGCCGCGGCGCGCCGTCGTCCAGGTCGGGCTCCCGTCCGACGTCGATCTCGACGCCGTGGTGCGCCACGCCGCCGCAGTCACGCGCGAGTATGAGGCCGTCCACAAGCCGGCGACGAACGGGCAGGCGGCCACGGTCGCTCCCGCCCGACCCGCGCCGCCCGTGTTCGACGCCTCCGTGCCGTTCGAGGCGCGCGTGGATTCGGCCTTGACGCGGCTCCTCGGCATGATCGAGGCGGCCACGGTCGCTCCCGCCCGACCCGCGCCGCCCGTGTTCGACGCCTCCGTGCCGTTCGAGGCGCGCGTGGATTCGGCCTTGACGCGGCTCCTCGGCATGATCGAGAATCCCGAAGATGGCGCCAAGCTGGCGGATCTCGTCAAAGCGGCCGAGGCGGCAATAAAATGGGTGACCGTGAAACACGGGCTGGAAGAGGGGCGCGGCTGGGGCGGGAAGCTGGGAGGCGACGCGCTATGACCATCGAGAACGGCACGCCGAAAGTGTTGGCGGAACTCCGGATCGCCCTCGTCGAAGGCGGACAGATCCAGTTCGCGTGCCCGCCTGACGAGATGCTGAGCCGCGCGCTCATCAGCAAGGCGCTGGCGATGCTGGAGGAGACGCTCCGCCAGCAGCAGGCGCCGCGCGTCGTGCCGGCGGTGGCCTTCTCGCGCGCGCCGATGCCGCCGATCTGAGACAGGAGGGGACCATGCACATGACGGAGGAGTTCCTGGGCGGGGCGCCGGGCAACCTGGGCGGGGAGCGGGAGTACGCACAGCAGCGCCAGCAGGTCGAGCGTGACGCGCGCATGGCGTGGATTCATTTGTTCAACGCGCTGGCGCTCCGCATGGCGCGCTGGGTGGCGCTCGCCATGAGCTTCGCGCTGTTCGCCTACACGGTCTGGCAGCCGGACTGGACGAGGCTGGCCGCGGCTGGGGCCTTCTCGGTGATCTGCAATCTGCCGCTGTGGCTGAAGAAGGAGCGGTGATGCAACAGCAGCAGCCGAGATTCGATCCGTTTGTCCAGTCGCAGCCATTCTCGGGGAATATGTGGGAATTCGTTTCGCATCTGCGCCAGCAGGCACAGCGCGAGACACAGGCGCAAGCAGACGCAGCCAGCGCCTACTACGCGCAGAAGGCCGTGAGCGAGATGCGGATTATCGACATGGTGCAGGGGCGCGACGGCGTGTGGCGGGTAGCGTGATGCCCGGCGAGTCTCGCGCCCATCTGCACGCGTCAATCGTCCACGATGCCCAGTTCGTCGCGGCGTGTGCGTGCGGTTTCGCCTACGACTCGCCGGAAGCGACACCCGCGGCGGCCATCGCGGCGGTCGCGGCGACGCACCGACACCCGAACGCGGAGTTCCGCGCGTACCCGGTCGATTACACAGCACACCCGCTCTACACGAGGGAGGCCCCATGGCACAGAGACCACCGGAAGGCAAAGGCAAAGAAGGGCTCGTGAAGCCGCCCGAGCAGCCGCGGGGCTGGCCGGCGGTCGATACGCAGGCGCTGCGGAAGAGCGAGGCGCACGGGGACATGGACATGCAGTCCATGGAGGCGTACCAAGCGCGCATGAAGGCGCAGGAGGCCCTGGTGCGCCGCGGGCAGTCGCAGGGCGTGCATCGCTACGACGACGCGACCACGATCACCGGCGCGGTGACGTCGAAGGAGTAGACGATGCCCGCCGCGAGCGTCGGCGCCGAGATCCGCCACCTGAGCCGGAAGCCCGGGTACTCGCAGCGGCGCGCGGTGGCGGCGTCGCTGAACATGGCCCGCGCCGGACGCTTCGGGCGGAAGGCCCAGCGCTCGGCGCGGCGGGGACGAAGGGAGCGGTAGTGCGCGTGTCCGATCAGGGCCGTGCGCAGATCGCCCGGGACGAGGGCGGGATGCGCTTGCAGATGTACCAGGACTCGCGAGGCGTGCCCACCATCGGCATCGGCCACAACCTGCGCGACAAGCCCATCCCGCACGCGGCGGCGCTCCTCATCTTCGAGCGTGACGTGGCCGACGTGGAAGCCGACCTCAAGCGCCTGCTCCCTTGGGCTGAGGGAGTCAGCCCCGCGCGCTACGACGCGCTCGCGAACATGCTCTTCAACCTGGGCAGCGGCGGACTCCTGACCTTCGTGAAAATGCTGCGGGCGGCCGAGGCGGGGCGCTGGCAGGAGGCCGCCGACGAGGTGCTCGCCTCCGTCTATCACGCGCAAGTCGGCACGCGCGCCGTGCGCCTGGCACAGCAGATGGCCGAGGACCGATGGATCTAGGGCATGGGCGATGACCGGGTGGATCGGCCGCGCACGAACGGGCGCGAGTACATCACGACGCGCTGGGTGCTGGGCGTGGCCGGGACGCTGATCTTCCTGCTGCTCACGACGGGCGCGGGCATGTTCCACGCGCGCATGGTGGCGCTGGAAACGGCGAACACCAAGACGCAGCAGCAGACGGCCGAGACGGACGCCAAGGTGCGCGTCCTCGAGGAAGGCGTCAAGACGATCAAGGAGCGCGTCGGCGAGATCCGCGACGAGCAGCGCGAGCAGGGCCGTGAGCAGCAACGGAAGCTGGACGAGCTGCTGCGGAGAACGAAGTGAGCGTCTGGGTGTTCGTCCTGATCCTCCAGTTGCCGAGCTTCGGTGGTGCCGTGACGGCGACCGTGACAGCGCAGACCTATGACGCATGCGTCAAGCTCCGGACCCTCGTGCTCGACAACCTCGGCGGCAGGGAGGAGAACCTCCGCGGCTCGCTGTCGCCGTGCGCGGTGGCGGCCCCGGCGCGGCCGCAGGGCGAGCCATGACGCGCCCGGCCAAGTGCCCGGCGTGCCGGCGGCGGACGTACCGTTTCATCACGGAACGCGGGCGCTGGATCTGCGCGGCGTGCGGGTACACGGACCGACCCACGGGAGGTAGCCGATGAGATGGGTGGAAGCGCTCCAGGCGGCAACGCGCCCGATCGTGACGCTCGCGCTCGTCGGCGCGCTGGTCTACGGATTCGTGACGACGCTCGTCAACGCCGAGGCGTTTCTCTCCGTCGTCGGCATGGTTGTGACTTTTTGGTTCTCGCAGCGGCAGATGGGACGTGCGGAAGGGACGCTGCCGCCCACGGTGGCCCCGAGACAGGAGAAGCCATGAGCGACCGAACTCGCCCGCCGCGCATCTTCCGGCGCCGTGCCCGCTTCTCTCGGAGCAACATATGAGAGCGGCGCTCCTCGCCCTGAGTGTGCTCACGCTCGCCGGCTGCGCGACCTCCGGCGCCACGATGAGCGTCAACCGCGTGCAGGTCGCGCTCCTGCTCGGCGACGTCAAGGCGCAGTACGTCCGCGTCTCGACGCTGCTCGCCCAGGCGTGCGAGGCCAAGACGCTCGACCCGGCAACCTGCGCGAGCCTGGACGCCGCGCGGAAGGAGGCGGCGCGCGTCGAGCGGAGTGTGCGCCGCGCGCTCGTGGCGCCGCCCTCGAATGACCTCGACATGGAGCAGCTCATGGAGTACCTGGGCGTGGTGATGCAGCTCGCGGGGAAGGCGGCGCTGTAGGGTGGCTGAGGTCGGGGACGTTATCCATCGCTTACCAGCCCCCACGCCGGCTAGACCTCGCGCCGACTTCGCGCTGTGCCGATGGCGGCGCCTGCACACCCCAGCACTGCGAGTGTAGCATGGCCTTCCTCACGCCGCTTCGTCTCGAGTGGATCGGCGTCCGCGCGGGGCGCGACCGCTGGCGCCTCCTCGCGCCGCTCAGGTACCGCACGGAGTCGGGTGAGGTCTACACGGTCCCCGACGGGTACGAGACGGACGGCGAGTCGCGTCCGCCCCTGACGATGCCGCTCTCCGGCCCGCCCTGCACGCGCTCGGGCGTGCTCCACGACTGGCTCGGCGACCGGATCGGCGTGCCGGTCGAGCAGGCCCACGCGCTCTACCGCGAGGCGCTGTTGAGCGAGGGGCTCGATCCTGTGTGGGCCGAGCAGCGGTTCGCCGCCGTCAGCTACTGGGACCAGCGGACGCGGGCGTGATGTGTACGCTCGCCGAACCCTGCGGGGGCCAAGTCATGCTCGACCGGGAGCATCTTGCGCGCGCCGCCATGGATCTCGACCTCCCGATGGAGGACGTCATCGCCCAGGCCAAGGCGGGCCGGCTGGCCATCCCGCTGCTGTTCCACTGCACGGGGAGCGGGCATACGTTCAGCCTCGCGCCCACGCCGACCCGGCCGCGGCGCGGGCCACGCTTCGTGCCGGCGTGCGCGATCTGCGGGCGCCCCGTGGTCACGAACATTCCGCAGGGGGCGCGCCGGTATCATGCCCGATGTGAGCTGGAGGCGGGCCGGCGGCGCGCGAGAGGCTGGCGACCCGGCCCACGCGAGTATGTCGATCTGGAGGGGCGCGCCTTGTGAGCCAGGTCATGCTGGCGCTGTGGACGCTGATCGGCCTGGGGCTGCTGCTCGCCTTCATGGCGAGCGCCCTCTGGCTCTGCGCCACAACGCCCCGGCGCGAGGGGGACGGCCCGCCGCGCGGCGTCGTCGTCACCTGGGTCGTCCTGGCCCTCCTCCTCCTCCTCTGGCTCCGGGCGGGATGAGCGGATGAGCACGCTCACGCGCGATGACGTCAGACGGCGCTGGCGCCGGCCCTGGATCTCGCGCATCCCCGATCTCGGGCTCTGGCGGCCAGCGCGACCGTGCCGGGCGCGCCCGCGCGCATCGCTCTGGCGCCACCCGACGGAGACGGGACAGATCGATCTCCGCGCGCTCGTGGGCGTCACACCGCTCGACCTGTTCCGCGCCGGATGGCGTCCGGCCGACTGGCGCGCTGGCATGACCCTGATCTTCGATGCGGACGGCCACCTGAGCTCGGTGAACACATGCCCGGAGGACCACAGCATGCATGAACCCGGAAGGGTGACGCGATGAGTGGAGCGATCGTCCGGTGCCGCTGAGCAGCTCGCGGCTGGAGATGCGTTCGCATCGGCGTCGCAAACATAGGAACGCCGCGCGACCCGTTGAACCGCGCGGCGTTCGAGGCACCCCCAGCACCGTTCCCACCAACGGGCAAGAGGAGCAGTACCCTCTGGGGGTATAAGGTAGCACAGGCCCTTGCTCAAAGCAAGGGCGGGCGCGGGTGACCCAGGCGCGAGAGTTCATCGGGACGGCGGAGCATGCTGCTGTCACCAAACGCTCGAGCTTCGGCCGCAGACACCGGCCTCTGAGCAGAGCGACCACATGCGGGGGGAAGGCGATCACCACGGGACCTCCCCGGGGGACGGGGAACTCGTGGTCTACCCAGGCGCCGAGACGACGCTGCACCGCGCCAGGCGAGCGCAACCCCCGTGGAGCGAGCCGCCCTGGCGCGGGTCGCGAAGCGACCGACTCGGCGCCGCCTCACCACCAAGCCCCTGCATATGGCGAGGTCTGCCAGTAACACCTACGGGTGAGAGAGCACACCGCATACCCCCACCCGGTATCTGCTGAAACCCGCTGAAACTCCACGACGCTGAAACACGCTGAAACCTGACAGGATGGCTGACAGGTCGGACCAGTGCGATTTCGCTTGACAAGGCCGGTGATGCGCAGGGAAACTCAGGGGCGCCGAGGAAGCTACTGTTGCTGAAACCCGCTGAAACTGCTCATCCATGTTCGAATAAGGTTGAGCAGTTT
>Ga0209518_1002801_pt1 | contig 15747 bp, 15 predicted proteins | sample RifGroB1_FD_183993 | JGI IMG/M metagenome (GOLD analysis project Ga0209518, IMG submission 183993) | Groundwater microbial communities from Rifle, Colorado, USA - Groundwater B1 (SPAdes) (version 2) | ecosystem: Environmental > Aquatic > Deep subsurface > Groundwater | place: Rifle, Colorado...
TTCGGCAATATTTGTTTCAGAAGGAACAGATTCAATATTTGAAACTAAATCTTCCTTATCTTCCGTAGTCTCACCTCCATCGGAGGGGCGTGCTACAAAGGAGGAATCCATTTTTTCTTCAGAATCCAGCTCTTCAACTTCAGTTTCATCTTCAACTTTTTCTTCCGATATTTTATTCTCTGCCACATCCCCCACCACAAATCCAAAATCTACCTGGCGGTCAAAGACTCCGGCAACAAGCTAAACATTGTCAAATCGGCAGACAACGGGCTAACCTGGGAAAGCACGCAGTTTGACCTAACAACGTTCGATGGAATTGTCACGGATATATCCTGGTTGTTTTCAATCCCGGAATACTTATTTATAACTGTGGCAAATATTGGGACATACAGATACCAAATACCGCAACCCGAAATTGAGACTTTCCGGTTTTTAAACCCGCCATGGGATATGCAAAACCAGCAGGAGCTAATTGAGAAAATTTATTCTTTTTTTGACCATGAATATCCCCTGCTCGGCTACCCGTACCACACCGAACCGGCCAACACAGGTAATACCACGCTCAACTTTCTCGGAGACAGAAACACCCAGCCTTACATGTACTACAGCAGCCACGACGGGTACGATTTCTCATTACGGGAAAGCACGCCGGTTTTGGCGTCGGCGGGCGGTATTGCCCACTATGAATTTCAGCCAAACGGGCTGGGGCACTCAATTACCATAGACCATCAAAACGGCTACCAAACAATTTACGGACACATGCAAAGCAGCGGGTTGATCGCTGGGACGAATGATGTAATGGTAAACACCGGCGATGTTATCGGCTTTGTGGGAAACAGCGGGAATTCTACCGGCCCGCATCTGCATTTCGCCGTAACCAAAACCGGCAGCCCAAGCGCCAGAGTTGACCCGTACGCTTGGCAAGCCGAAATATTTTCCGCCGGCCCCAAACCCGACCCGTGGGAAAATTACGCCTGGACCGATCAAACCGGTCCGCACACCGGCAGCAAAAGCCCGTACCTTTGGAACACAACAACGAACACCGTGACAAAATACATATCTCCGGTTGAACAGAGCACGCTTGCGCTTGGAAATAGAAATTTGATTATGGACAAAGATACAAGCTACGGCGGATTTACAATTTATATAAGCCCGGGCTTTACACCACGCGTTACGGACGCGCTGCTCTCCTATATCGCCGGCACATCAACAATCATAAACGCATACGAAAATTTGGGCGGGCCAATTGCGGCCTTTCTCAAACCTATAACCATAGAGATCGATTTGACAAACGCAAACCTGGACGATGTTAAACAAAACACCTTGAGCATCTATTTCTGGAATGATTCGACCCAAAGGTGGGAGGCTCTCCAAAGTTTTTTCAACTTGGATGACAAAAAGATAACCGCACAGACATTCCATTTCTCACACTTTGCCGTAATGGGAGAAGTGAAAAATGCATTTGAAGACGCCGCGGCTGTTAAAAACGCAACGTTTACCGTGCAATAACTGCGCCGCCAAGAACCATATCCCCATCATAGAATACAGCGCTTTGACCGGGCGCAACGCCAAACATCTCACTGGCCAAAGTAACCTGCAAGTTCTCGGATAGTGTGGCCGGATACAACTCTCCCAAGTGTCTTATGCGCACATCGCAACGTACCGGCAACTTTGGTGCGCAGTTTATCCAGTGCAAATCCCCAACTTCAAAACTCTCCCGCAGACCGTCTTTGCCAAAGCCTACAATCAATTCGTTTTTTTCCACATTTTTGCCAATCACATACAACGGCAATCCGTGATAGCGTACAACCCTAAATCCGTGGCGCTGACCTATTGTGTAAAACTCAACTCCGTCGTGCTCGCCAAGCACTTCGCCGATTTTATTGACCACATTACCTTTGTGCTCCTTTATCCGCTTTCTCAAAAAATCGCGATTATCTACTTCGCCAATAAAACAAATGCCAACGCTGTCTGGCTTGCCTGCTGTATGCAACCCCGCTTCCCGCGCAATTTTGCGAACAGCGATTTTCTTCATTTCCCCTAACGGGAAAATGAGCTTCTCAAGTTGTTCGCTGGTTAATACGTACAGAAAGTACGATTGGTCTTTGCCGGCGTCAACGCCCTTTAGCAACCGCCCGGCAACTGCGCGAGCATAATGCCCGGTGGCCACGCGGTCAAAACCATTACGCAAAGCCCACTCAAAGAACATACCAAACTTTATCTCCTTGTTGCACATTACATCGGGATTTGGCGTGCGTCCGGCTGCGTGTTCTTTATAGAAATAATCAATCACCTTTTCTTTGTATTCTTTTTCAAAGTGTAAATGGTCAAAGGGTATACCAAGGTACGCCGCCACTTTTACGGCGTCGGCGCGATCCTCATCGGCTTTGCACCCGTCGGCTTTGGAGTTCCAACACTGCATGTAAACGCCCGTAACACCGTGCCCTTGTTCTTTGAGTAAATAGGCCGCCACCGACGAGTCCACGCCGCCGGAAAGCCCAACCGCAATTTTCACATGGGTGATTATACAGCCTGAAGGCTGCCAATGGCGGTTTCCATTGCAGCCAGAATCTCGCTCACCAACAAAACGGCCTCGTCATAGCTAAGTTTTCTCAAATTGTGCGGGTAGTAGTGAAACACCTGATTTCTACCTTTTTTCCAAATGTCCCACAAAAGGCCGGCTAACTGCCTTCCGGCCCGCTTGCTCTCGGCGAGAGATTCGTACACGGAGTCTTTGTCGCGGTAGTGCGGGTTTAGAATGCGGCCAATTCTTATATCATCGCCAAAGTAGTCCTGCTCTTTAATCAAACCCAAATCCAGAAAAAGTTGTTTTAGGAAACCTTCATATGCTTTGGCAAACGGGAAGACCGCAAAAGAAAAATCCGACACGCCGGCAAAGTGCGCGACATCGGCTAAAACCGCTTCTCCGTCGGCAATTAAGCTTTTCTGATACTGGGACAAATACTTCCAAAGACCGGAATTTCTTTCTACCTTGATCACATTCATATATTAAAGGTTTTTACCCAACCTTATCAAACCTCTCTCGGGACACCCACTTTCCCAACTCAACCAAAACAAACATCATCCCCGAAATGCCAATCACGTAATACCAAAGCCCGCCCAACGGCTCAATTCCAAACAGCGTCTGCAGCGACTCAAAAACAAACGGCGACATCTGCAACACAAACCCAACAAAAACTGCAAAAATCAACCATTTGTTCGCAAACACGTTGCTCTTCCAAACCGGCTCGGTGAGCGTTCGAATTGAAAAAACATAAAAAAGAGTATTTATGCCCAAAACCGCAAAGGTGGCCGAACGCGCCAGCTCCGCGTTCCCCGTTGTCTTATACACATAAACAAAGAGCAAAAACCCGGCCATCCCGCCGATCAGCGAAACCATGAGGATCATCCACCTCATCCAGTTTGTGAACAACGGTTCTTTTGGCGATCTGGGAGGGGCAAGCATTAATCCTTTGCGTTTTGGGTCAACCGTCAGCGCAAGGTCCGGAAAGCCGTCGGACACAAGGTTGATCCACAAGACTTGCGCGGCGCTAACCGGCAGCGGGTACTTGAGAATGAGAGAAAGAAAAACGGCGACTATAATTTGGAACGCGTCACTCATTAGGTACAAAAGCACTTTTCTTATATTGTCAAAAATCCCCCGCCCTTCCTCAATTGCGGCCACAATGGTTGAAAAGCTTGAATCCAGCAAAATCAGGTCCGCCGACTCTTTGGCCACTTCGGTTGCCTCGCCAACGACAATGCCTATGTCGGCCTTGGCCAAGGCGGGCGCGTCGTTCACGCCGTCTCCAGTCATTGCAACCACTTCGTTGTTTAGCTTGAGCGCGCTGACTATTTTGAGCTTTTGATCCGGGCTTGTTCTGGCAAACAGCATTGTCCCAACCAACCCCTTCAACCTAGCCGCTAACTCGCCAACAGACAAATGCTCTATTTCCTTCCCCAACATAATGTGCGACTGTTCAACGCGCAAACCCAGTTGGCGCATCACAAAGATTGCGGTTCTTGAGTAGTCGCCTGTAATCACCGCAAGCTTAATACCGGCGTCGCGCGCCTTGACCAACGCCGCTTTAACATCCGGGCGTACGGGATCCGAAAATGCAAGTAGCCCTACCCAAGCCAAATCTTTCTCCACCAACCGGTAGTCGGCTTTGTCAACGGAGTGCGGCACAACCTTTTGCGCAAGCCCCAAAAGCCTTTTACCCTGCGATGAAAGCTCCTCAATCTTTTGATGCAAAAACTCGCGCTCGGCTTGCGTAACCGTTGACCTAGCCAACAATTCCTCGGGCGCGCCGTTAAGGTAGAAGACTCGTTGGTGGTCGGTTAGCCTGTTTAGGCTTACAAACACCCTGTGGGCAGAGGAAAACGGAATGCTGTCAATTTGCCAGTGACCCTCCAAAATCTGCCGCGTGTCCTCCAGCTTCTCATTCGCCCACTCCCAGGCCGCCACCACTATTGGGTCGTCGCGGTCGTTGGCTATTAACACCTGCTTTGCAATGGCCATTTCGTCGCCAATCACATCTACAACCCGCATTTCCCCAAGGGTTAGCGTTCCGGTTTTGTCCGTGCAAATGGTGGTAACGTCGCCAAGCGTTTCGGCCGACACCAAGTTTCTCACCAGCCCTTTCTGCTTTAATATCCGCTGCATGCCGATGGCGAGTATTACGGTAAGCCCAACCAGCAAACCCTCCGGAATGGCGGCAACGGCCAGAGCCACCGCCGTGGTAAACATTTCAACCGGTTCCTTTCCAAGCGCAAGCCCGGCCAAAAAGACAAAAAGCGTTAGGGCCAACACAAGCACCGAAAGTTGCTTGCTAAACCTTGCGAGCTGTTTTTTGAGAGGAGTTTCCTGCGAGATGCTTTGCACTTCACCGGCAATTTTTCCCATTTGAGCCTGCGCGCCTACTTTCTCAACAAGCATTGCGCCGTTGCCGGACACAACTATTGTGCCCATGTACAGCATGTCATCAACGAGCTTTTGAACGGGCACAGACTCGCCGGTTAGTATGGCCTCGGAAATGTGAAGGCGGTTGGCCTTTACGGCGCGCCCGTCGGCACAGATCCTATCGCCTTGGTTGAGAACAACCCAATCCCCCGGCACAACTTCCCTTGCGGCTATCCCAACCTGAATGCCGTCGCGCACAACGGTGGCTATTGGTTGCAACATCTTTTTTAGCGCATCCAGCGCCCTCCCCGCCTTTCTCTCCTGCACAAAGCCCAAAACGGTGTTCAACAAAATTGCAACAAAAATAACCAACGTATCCGTTTTTGACTGGAAAATAAACGTTACAAAGGCAGCGGCGATTAGAACATAAACCAGAGGATTCTTCAGCTGCGACAAAAAAATGGACGCGTCGCTTTGTTGCCGTTTCTCGGGCAACGAATTGGGACCAAACTGTGCAAGCAGTGTGCGCGCTTCCTGCGCAGATAAGCCTTGGGCAGACATCTAATCAAGTATACCCTATGCTATCATTTCTCCAGTGCCCTACCTCTCGCTCATCACAGTAGCAATAGCCGGCGTCATATTAATAAAATCCGTCGGCTGGTTTATAGACTCGTCGTCAAAACTGGCAACGCGTTTTAACGTGTCTTATTATTCGGCGAGTATTTTTGTGGTAGCCGTTGCAACATCGCTGCCGGAGATTGTTGTTGCCGTTACCTCCGCACTTGGCAAAAACTCCATTTTATCCTTTGGCAATGCAATAGGCGCAAACATTTCGCTGCTAACTTTTGTAACGGCGCTGCCCATTTTAGTAGGAACATCAATTGCAACCAGAACAATAATTCACAACAAAGACATTTACCTTGCGGTTGCGTTTTGCACAATTCCCCTTCTGCTTGGGTTAGACCAAACGTTGTCGCGCGCGGACGGTGCGGTGCTTCTTGCCTGCTATGCGGCTTACACAACTTATGTAATGCGGCGACGAGACAACGCGGGCAAGGCCAATGGTGCGCTCGAACAAACTCCCATTAACACGTGGAAGCAAGGATTCTTGTTTCTGGTCTCGATCTTCTTGCTTTTGGTTGCAAGCGAGTTAATCGTTAAATCGGCACTAACCCTGAGCAACGACTTTAAAGTGTCACTTGGGTTTGTTGGCCTTTCAATCACAGCCGTGGGCACCACGTTGCCGGAGATAGCTTTTTCGCTTGGCGCAATTAAGAAAAGGCACCAGTTTGAAATTTTAGGAAACGTGGTTGGAAGCATTGTGGCAAACTCCGGATTCGTGCTTGGCATAGCCGCGGTCATACATCCAATAGAACTAGGGCAGTTTGAGGCGGGCACAATCTCAATGCTCGTTTTAATATTTATCCTTTTGTTGTACCTAAGGTTTTCCAAAACAAAAGAGAAGCTGGACAAATTTGAGGCAATAATAATGCTTGCAATATACTTTGCGTTTATTGCTGGGGTGTTTTATCTTCAGCAAAGCTAGCCGATTTGTAAAATGCGCTCAGCACCGGGGTTACAGGAGATACAACCGTTTGATAGATTTTCCCGTTTTCAGTAATTTCGTGGATTTGCGAGCCGGGTATTTTACCAAGGTCAGTTACTTTGTAAGACAGGCCGGGAGTTAACCACCCGGGTTTGACATAGTATTTTATATACGAGTATTTACTCCAGTCTTCGGTAGCTTCAACTATAACTTCGTGAGAACCGTCACCGCCGCCGCTTACAGATCCCAACCGCTTCCCGGACGTTAAAGAGCTTGTACATTCCGAAAGCGACACACAAAGATATTCAACCAAATCCCACGTGCCCAAAGAAGAATTTACAATTACGCTAAAGCCCAAACTCGGAACCGCGGAAATTGCGCTACCTTTAACGTTTGTGCTTCCAAACGAAAAGTTGGTTGAAACGGCCCAGAATATAAGGGGTAGAGCAGCGAGCGTTAAGACTAGTATAAGGACTGTAGGCATTGTAAATCCTCGCTGCATGAGTTAATGAACGCACAAACCCAATGCACAAGTCAAGAGTTTTTTTTGCATCGGGCGCAAGCGCCGCCCGTGCGATATAATTGGTGCCATGAAGTCTCCCAAAGTTGCCATAGTCCATGATTATTTAGTAGCGCGGGGCGGCGCGGAAAAGGTTGTTGAGGCCATTTCCGAAATATTTCCGCAGGCGCCGGTTTATACCGGGATTTACAAATCACACGCATTCACTCCAACAATTACAAGCAAACAAGTAATCACGCATGGGCAACCGGCCAATTTTATACTCAACGCGCTCCCTAAACATCTCACGTTTCTTATGCCCGCTTTATTTGAAAACTTTGATTTGCACGAATACGACATAGTGATTTCAAGCAGCAGCTCTTACGCCAAGGGAGTGCTCACAAAACCCGGGCAATTGCACATAAGCTACATGCACACTCCGCCGCGTTTCTTGTACAAGTATTCGGTTGAAAGCACACAAAGAGACAAATGGTACTACAAACCGGCCGTTTCATACGTAGACAATTATTTGAGAATCTGGGATTATCTTGCCGCACAAAGGCCGGACTTTATTGTGACTAATTCGGAGAATGTACGGGAACGCATTAGAAAGTTTTACAGAAGAGATGCCCGCGTAATATACCCGCCAATTGACAAGGTTGACCCCAAGCAAGAACAAAAAGACAATCTATCAAATCCATACTATCTTGCCGTGGGCAGATTATCACAATATAAAAACTTCGATCTGTTGATAAACGCATTTAACCTCACCGGATTAAGTCTTGTGATTGTTGGCAACGGAAAAGAATTTTCCAGATTAAAGAGGTTGGCCAAAAGCAACGTAAAGATAATGCAAGGCATAACAGACAATCACAAACACACGCTTTGGGAAAATAGCCTGGGTTTTATTTTTCCGGTTGTGGATGAGGATTTTGGCATTGTCGTAATTGAATCGTTGCTGCATGGTAAACCGGTGCTTGCACACAAATCCGGCGGGCCTCTGGAAATAATCGACGAGGGTGTTTCGGGACTGTTTTTTGAGGATGTAAGCCTTGAAGGATTTATTTCAAAGCTGAAAGAATTTGACCAAATGATTGGCGAAAAAAAGTTTGATAGCGGTCACATAAAAAAGTCGGCTGAGAGATTTACCAATAGAGATTTTAAGAAAGAGTTTGAAAAATTTGTGTTTGAAAAGTGGGAACAACATGCCAGAGCTTCCGGAAATAATTACAATTAGAAACGATTTGCAGAAGGAGTTGGTCGGCAAGAGGATTGTTTCTGTGGAGTTTGCAAAAAACTACAAAACCGCCGCAGGTTTCGCAGCTGGGTTGGAAAATACAACCGTTGTTGGTATTTCAAACGTTGCAAAATTAATAGTCATTCATCTCTCAAACAAGAAGTTCATAGCTTCGCATCTGAACATGTCGGGGTTGCTTTTGTACAATGCGCCGGATCAATACGTAAAGATCGCACTTGCATTTGACACGCGCGACAAACTTTATTACTCGGATACTCGGTTATTCGGATATTTTGAATGCTGGGATGAAGTAAAACTCACCGCGTATAAAAAGCGACACGGCACTGAGGCCCTGGACCAATCACTTACACCAAGCATATTTGCCAACACACTTAAGAAAAGAAAAACAAGCATAAAAGCCGCGCTTATGGATCAAACATTAATAAGCGGAATCGGAAATATCTATGCAAATGACTCGCTATTTATGAGCTGTATAAATCCATGGACAAAAACAACCGAGTTGACGGATGCCCGGTATAAAATGCTCCTCAAAAATATTAGAGAGGTTTTGAGTGAGGGTGTTACACACAGGGGAAGCAGCATAGACAGGTACAGAGATATTTACAACAAACCCGGAACACAACAGAATCACTTTAGAATTTACGGCAAAGCCGGAAGGAACTGTAACACCTGCGGAACAAGAATCGTTTTTGAAAAAATACAAGGAAGGTCTACATACATCTGCCCAAAGTGTCAGCCCAAATGATAATGCACACACTTACACTCTCCAATTTTCGCAACCACAAGAACTTCACAATTGATTTTAACGGCGACTCTGTGCTAATTGTTGGACCAAACGGTTCGGGTAAGAGTAATATTTTGGAAGCTATTCACTATTTGTCTACCACAAAATCACTCAGGGTGAGGTTTGATAAAGAACTCATTTCTCATAACGAGAACATTATGCGCATTGAAGCCGGAGCGAAAATAAGCGGTGATCTAACCAACTTGGAGCTTGTGCTGGTGGCCAGCGCTGTTTTTGAAAATGCGGCAACAAAAAAAGTTAAAATAAACAAAGTAAGCAAAACACTTCAAAAGTTCGCCGGAACAATTACAAGCGTTTTATTTTCGCCGCCGGACATTGAGCTTTTTTCCGGCCCCCCGTCAAGAAGAAGAAGATACATGGATCAAGTACTTTATCAAACCAATCACTCTTATAAACGTGCACACGCACAATACACACGCGTGCTCAAACAAAGAAACAAAGTCTTATGGCAGGTCAAAGAAAAGAAAGCCAACATTTCACAACTTGATTTCTGGAACGCTGCCATGATCCAGACCGCAAGTATTCTTCACGAAAAAAGGCAGGAATATTTTGACTTCATTAACGCTAATATATCCCGTTACGCGAAAGAGTTAAACGGAACCGATTTCACATATGACCTTATATACACAAAAAGCGAATTATCCAACGAGAGACTTCAGCAATACATAGACAGGGAAATAGCAGCAAGAACGACTTTGCTTGGTCCGCACAGAGATGACTTTAGAGTTGTACTAAGCAAATACGATATTGCAACGTTCGGATCCAGGGGACAACAAAGATCAACGTTGTTGGCGCTTAAACTCTGCGAATTAGACTTCATCACGCAAAAAACGGGCCAACGGCCGATTCTGCTTCTGGACGATATATTCTCGGAACTTGACGAAAAACACAGAAAGGCAGTTACGGAAATTGTGGGCATGCAGCAAACCATCATCACAAGCGCCGATGCTATGAAGACGCTGCCCGGAACTGCAAATACAATGAAGGTGATTAAACTCTAGTTCTATACACTTTGCGGGAATTGTGCGACTATTATTTGTGTTCGTACCGGAATATACAATCACCGCCGCCACACTTGCATCAATTGCGTCCATAGAATATGCCCGTTCGATAATAGAAAATACGGTTGTTCTTCCCGTATGGCAAAAACAACTCGCCAAAGACTCTTTGATAAAAGCAACAAAGAGTGCGCTGGAAATATACGGTTATAACACGAGCACAGAACTAATAAAAAAGTTCGTAAACGGTATAGAAAAGAAAACGGACACAGAAGTTAAAAACTACATAAATGTCCGCAGCTACATTAATCAAAAGTCAAAATCAAAAGAAATAGACGAACAAAACTTAAAGGAATTACACGCAAAAGTTGCCAATGGCATTTTGCCCGCATCAAAATGTAAAACATACAGAAGTAAAAAGACCGAAAGCCAAATTCAACCGGAAGAGATTTTAGCTAAAACAACAGAACTCATGGATTGGTATAACGGGTTGGACGCTCAGGAAACTCACATAGTAATCACAGCCGGAATACTAAAAGCACAACTTGAGCTAATTGAGCCGTTTGAGTTGACAAACAAACTTGTATCAAACTTGGCGGTTTATTTGATCTTATCATCGCGGGGGTACGACATGCGTGGGTATTTATGTCTTGAGGAATATTACATTCAAAGCAGGAATCGCTACGATGTGGCAATTATGTCAATTACAGACACGGGCGGTGATATAACCAAATGGCTGGAATATTTTACAGAGGGATTTGCACACGAGGTGTCAAAGATAAAAGAAAATATTGTGCTTCTGGCAAAAGACACCAAACTCGCAAAAGTATCCGGACGCAGTCAACTCACGGAACGCCAGGAAAAAATAATTGAATTTCTCCAAGACTATGGACTACTAACAAACAGCGGTTTCCAAAGGCTGTTCCCGGACATATCCGAGGATTCAGTCTTGCGCGATTTAAAAACTTTGGCCGACTCCGGCATTGTAGTTAAAAAAGGACAAACCAAGTCGGCTAGGTACGAGCTTAAATAGGATTGTCCTTGGTATAATGCTTACGTGCAATTTAAAAGATTCTCGCAATACCTCCAAAGGCTGGAAGAAACTACAAAAAGGCTTGAAATCACAGGTATACTTACCGAACTCATAAAAGAACTCACATCTGAAGAAACGGACAAGGCAATTTACCTCTCCTTGGGTTACTTGAGAGCCCCATACGAAACGCAAATATTCGGCATGGCGGACAAAATGGTTATGACGGCGCTCGAACAAACCTTTGGCGTAAAAAGACCCACCATTGAAGGCGTTTATAAAAAGGAGGGAGATTTGGGCGATGTCGCCTACACGCTGGCAGTCAATTCCCATAACGGGATTTTGAGTATAACGGAGGTATACGACAAACTGCTCGAAATTGCCAAAAGTACAGGCAGCGGGTCGCAAGAAAGGAAAATTGCAAAGTTGGCCGAGCTGCTAAAACACCTGGGTGATGTATCGTCAAAGTATGTGATTCGAATGGTCCTTGGGACAACCCGCCTTGGTTTCACAGAGCTAACGGTGATAGACGCGCTTTCAAATTTTCTGGCGGGCGACAAGTCGCTAAAGAGCAGCATTGAATCAAAACACAACGCACGCCCCGACGTGGCGTACATCGCCAAAAAAATAAAACAATACGGCGCCAAGGGCATTGAGAAAATAGACATTGAATTGGGCATTCCAATTAGGCCGCAATTAGCACAAAGGGCGGCCGATACAAATGAGATTCTTGAAAGAATGACAGAGACGTGGGTTGAATACAAATTCGACGGCACGCGCGTTCAACTGCACATGGACAAAAACCGGCCGGCGCAGGAACCTTTAGAACAACAACCGCTTTTGGAAAACGGGGTGCCGGACTTTTTCGTCAAAACGTACACGCGAAATCTCAACGAAACTACGCACCAATTCCCGGACATCATTGAAGCGGCAAAAACTCAAATAAACGCGGAATCGGTAATACTTGACGGTGAGGCAATTGGTTATGACAAAATAACCGGCCGGTTTCTGCCGCTTCAGGAAACAATTCAGAGAAAAAGAAAACACGACGTGCTGGAGCTGTCAAAGCAGATACCGTTGAAATATGTGGTGTTTGACCTTATTTACCACAACGGAAAATCGCTCATAAATACTCCGCTGGCGGAGAGACGCAAATTTTTGGACGATATAATAAAGCCCGGAAGCGTGCTGGAAATTGCACCGCACATACTTACCAAAGACGAAAAGGAACTGGCACACTTTTTCAAAAAAGCAAAAAGCGAGAGTTTTGAAGGTATAGTGGCAAAAAACCCGGCTTCGGGTTACGAGGCCGGCGCGCGCGCTTACTCTTGGATAAAGCTAAAACGCGAGGAAAGCGAAAACTTGGATGATACGGTGGATTGCGTGGTCTTGGGTTATTACTTTGGCAAAGGCGCGCGCGCCGTCTTTGGTATCGGCGGTTTTTTGGTTGGTGTATACGACTCAAAAGAAGACGTATTTAAAACCGTCTCAAAAATAGGTACGGGCCTGAAAGATGACGAATGGGTATACCTAAGAAAAGAGTGCAACAAAATAAAAGTAAAACAGCCGCCAAAAAATGTTGTGGTCGCTAAGGCACTTTATCCGAACGTCTGGACACAGCCAAAAATAGTTGTGGCAGCAAGAGCCGACGAGATAACAACCTCATCCGTACATACGGCCGGCCACGCACTGCGCAACCCGCGCCTAATGGCCTTCCGCACCGACAAAGCGGCGCGGGACGCAACAACCCTTGACGAACTAAACAAGTTGTACAAATTACAAAAACATGTGGTACCATTAGACCATGCATGAAAACGAAAAACCCGTAAACACAAAACCGTATAATCTTGCGCCAAACGTAGAAGCGGCGCTGGCATACTTGCTTACCCCAATAACGGGCGTCATAGTTTTGCTGGCGGAAAAAGACAACAAGTTTGTACGATTTCACGCAATGCAATCCATACTCTTTGGCGTAGTGGTTTTTGCAGCGTCTTTTATAGCCAGCGTCCTCACCATTGTGCTAATAGGCATCATTTTGATCCCGGTGGTTACCATTGCTTCCGTTGTGTTGTGGCTACTCCTAATGTGGAAAGCCTACAACAACGTTGAATACGAATTGCCAATACTGGGCAAGATCGCACACAATCAAGTCAACAAGTGAAAAGCATCGCCGAAATTATAAAAGCCAGACAGCTTGTATCTGATCCCAGAAACAAATATGAATATCAGGCATACGGCAATCGCCTGGCCGAAGAGTTTGGTGACCAGCAACACAGGGCTCTATACATAAAGCTTGCAAAAAAAGAATCCCGCAGTTTGCTCGAAGCAGCCAGAGAATTTGTTTTGGGCGCTGAAAAAGTAAAACCCAAAGGCAAGCTTTTCATGTGGAAACTTACCCAATTGAAAAAGGAAAACCAAAATGTAGAATTAACACAATGAGGACAAAAATCATTTCAATATACAAAATACCCCTTCTCCTTTCGCTAACACTCACAATAGTTCTGCTCGCGCTTAAACTCCAAGCCAATGCCCTGGCTTTTGCATACATAATTCTTGGCGGTTTTGCCGGAACCTTTCTTTTGGACTTGGACTACATTGTCTACGCATACTTTCTCGAACCGACGGCAGACTTCTCAAAAACGATAAAGGGGTTTTTGAGCCATTTTGACCCGGCAAACGCTCTGGCCTTTTCCCACTTCAACAAGCACAACATAGAAGAGAAAACGCTAAACAGCGTATTGTTCCAGATAGTGTTGGGGGCTGCCGCGATTTTGGTTTGCATATCAAGCGCCAATCTACTCGCCAAAGCATTTTTACTATCGGCGTTTGTAAACTCCGCGTATAGGCTTTCGGAATTTTATTTTGACGATAAAACGAGCGATTGGTTTTGGATGCTAAAGGCAAAACCCGACAAAAAAGCCTTGGGTCTGTACGTAGCCGGGCTTGTTGCAGTTCTAATTTTTAGCCTGCGCTTCTTTTAAATGTACGGCATCATCATCTCCGCAGCGATGTTGCTGGCGATTTTATTCGCGCAATACGTTGTACACAAAGAAAACAAAGATGATCAATTGTTGTGGGGAGCAACTTTTTGGGCGCTCCTCGCCGGAATTGTTGGGGCGCGCATTTATCACGTGATTGACTTTTGGGATCTGTACTCGGAGAATCTTTGGCTTATTCCTCAAACCTGGCTTGGCGGAATGGGAATTTACGGCGGGCTACTAGCCGGAAGTGTGACCTTTGCGGCGTATGTGCGTTTAAAAAAACAAAAAGTACTTGAGTGGCTGGATATTGCCGGATACGCGCTTCCGTTGGCGCAAGCGGTTGGGCGCTGGGGCAACTATTTCAACAAGGAACTTTTGCCATACTCGGTGTATGAATCGGCGGCGGATGCGCTACTTTTCATCGCCTTGTATTTTGTGTGGCCGCACAAGCGCAAGTTGCACTCCGGGTCGATTTTTCTAATTTACGCTCTGGGCTACGGAATGATCAGATTTCTTCTGGAGATTTTTAGACAAGATAGCTGGAGCATAGCCGGCATAAATGTAGCCCAGGCAATTTCGGTATCGGCGATTGCATCATCGCTGGTTGCGTTATTCATCATCAACCGAAAACACAACAAAAAAATTGCCGAAACACTGTGCGTATTTGGAATCGGGCTGTCGCTTTATTTAACATACGTCAAGCTGTCGGCAAACCCAACCGCCTGTGTATTCCTGGAATGCGAGAAAGTTTCGCAAAGCCCGTACGCGCAATTTCTTGGCATCCCCGTGGCACTTTTGGGCGTAATTTATTATCTCGCGCTGTTTCTGCTCATCACCAAAAACCTGCAGAAGTACATGATTGGCTGGTTGGCGTGGGGCATAGCTTTTTCGACATATTTAACATATCTTGAGCTATTTGTGATAAAAGCCGTTTGTGGATGGTGTGTGGTAAGCTTTGTTAATATTGTACTAATATCGCTATGCTATACCTTGCTGCCGACCACGCCGGATTTGAACTTAAAAACAAAATTAAAAAACACCTTGAGGAAAACGGGATTGAAGTTGTAGACGTTGGCCCCTTTGTCTTTGACCCAACCGATGATTATCCGGATTATGTTATACCGGCAATGAACAGGCTGCTGGGCGACCCCGCAGGGGGCGCCATTCTTGTTTGCAGAAACGGCGTGGGAGTGAGCATGTTGGCAAATAAGTTTGATGGTGTGCGCGCCGCGCTTTCCTGGTCCGCGGCACACGCGGCGTCTTCGCGAACCGACGACAACAGCAACGTGCTTGCCCTGCCGGCAGACTATATAACCGAGGATGTGACCAACGAGGTTGTTGACGCGTGGCTGAGCACAGACTTTAGCAACGAGGAGCGTCACAAGCGGAGGTTGCAGAAATGGACCGGCCTTCCTCGGGTTGGTCCTGCTGGAGGATCGCCCCTATGATAATTCCGGCGATTTTGGAAAAGGATATAGAAAAGATAAGGGAGAGGGTGGCCGCGTTGGCCAACGCGGCCACCCTCATTCAAATCGACGTACTGGAATCCGCCTTCGCGGATATTGAAAAACTGGACACGTTAAAAACATCGACGCAGTTTGAAATCCACCTAATGGTGAAAAACCCGCTTGATTTCCTCAACAACAAAGTAGAAAAGGCCGCAAGAATAATCGCGCACGTAGAATCGCAAAATGTAACTGAGTTTATAAAGAAGGCAAAAGGCTTGG
>Ga0209518_1002802_pt1 | contig 15744 bp, 21 predicted proteins | sample RifGroB1_FD_183993 | JGI IMG/M metagenome (GOLD analysis project Ga0209518, IMG submission 183993) | Groundwater microbial communities from Rifle, Colorado, USA - Groundwater B1 (SPAdes) (version 2) | ecosystem: Environmental > Aquatic > Deep subsurface > Groundwater | place: Rifle, Colorado...
CCGCCATTGTTTGTAGCAGCCTGTATGATGATGTTATTCATTGAGCTTGTGGTTGAATTTGTTCTGTCATCTGCAACCAAGAATGCGTCATAGGCAGAGTTCGGCGGATTGTTTGGAGCAGCTGTGAATGTGCAGGTGCTTCCGCTTAATGCCATTGGGAGCTTCTCAACATTCGGACCGCCAAATTGGATAAAACATCTGTTAGCAGTTTCCCTGTCAATTGTTGCTGTTATTGTCTCCCCATTCTTGACTGGATTTAAAAAGGTGATTGCGCTTGGTGCTGACGGGTCTGTCCTATCAATAGTTACTCCTGTTGTAGTAGCTGATTGCGTGAATTCAGGTGCTCCGCCTACCCCAGTGCTATTATGGTAGCAGATTGCATAGATGGAATAATCATTTGAATCTTCGAGAATTATGTTGTTTCCAAAGGTCAGGTTTGTGGTTACTCTCCTTGATGTATTTGTGGCATTAGCAAATGGCAGAGCTGTGCTATTCCTTGTGCTGGATGATGAAGCAAAGAAAGCAACGGAATATCCTACTGAACCAACAGATGCGTTATAGGAGGCATTAATCTGTGAACGGTTGCCTATTGGGTTTGGAACAGTTAAATTGCAGTCTATTGCTGCATAAGCAGAAAACATCCCAAGCACCATCATAAAAAGCAAAATTGTAATTATTTTTTTCATTTTCCTTTACCTCCCGAATATTAAAGCCATCCCATTCCAACCAATATGAGTATAATTTGCAGGCTCAATCTCCCTGAATTTGCCGACCATATAAAGGCTGATTACCGCAAACAAAAAGGTGATTGCTAAATCCAAATTGTTGTTGACACCTCGAACTTTCAAATGAAAATACATAAACAGGGAAGCTATAATCCCTATTAATGCCCATGTTCTGTGACTTCTGAAATCACCTATTTGTATGCTGAATATTTTGGCTACAAGACCATATAATCTTGATATGGTGATTGTTTCCGTAAGTGGAATCACTATGGCAAACAAAAATATATTGCCAAGCGGACTTTTTGTGAAGTCTATGTCATACGTTCCAAATTTTGTGAATGATTGGAATACTGTCTGGAATACTGTCTGCGTTGCCTGCGCATCTGTGACGCTAAACGGTAGTGATGATTGCCTGAAAAAGTAAACAAAAACCTGGTATATTATGAATAAAATAAATATACCAATTCCAGCAATAGTCATTGACTTTGCTGTGTTTCCGCTTACGCTTCCTACTTCGGAACCGATTTTTGTTCCGAAATACCACAAGGCGAATGCCCCTAGGAGCATATAGCCATATATTGTGATTATCTCAGTCCCTAATGCAGTGGGAGTTAGTAACTTGACTAAAAGTAATGACGTGAATAGGAATGCAAATATTGCTGGCTCGCTTGTCAGCTTTTTGATTTGGTCTGTTGGCATTTTTCATTTTGATTAAAAATTAAAATAAAAAAGAAAAAAATAGAGTAGTTTTATTCTACTCCTATTACAAAGTCAAAGAGGCTGTTTGCTGCTCCTACATCGGCATTGGTGTCTCTGTTCTCAGTATCCACAACCCACTTTCCATCTACTTGTCTTTTGTAGTAGTTGGTGTCGAATACTGTGCAGTTGACCCTATCAATAAATGCTGCTGGCTCATGGTTCTGGTCAGCTGTTATAACCATTGCTCCAGAAATTATTGTATTAGCCATTCCATCAATTCCAGGGAACTTAAACGATTTTACTGTGTTGTTTGCCTGGTATAATACGAACTGTTGGCTTGATGGGTTCTTGTCTGCTGCTGTCAAAGTTTGTCCTGCAACCGTTATGGAGATTGGGTTTGTTGAATCATAGATTGCACTTGGGAACTGGCAAGACATGATGTTTCCACCGATTGGTCCCCAGGCTTCCTTAGATGGAACTTTAAATTGTAACTGGACTGAGCCTATACTTCCTTGTGATATTGACAAGTTCTCAAATCCTCCTGCTGACCCTATGTTTCCTGTTCCGTCTTGGGCATCAGACTGGAAATCGTTGGTTATTGATACAACTGGACCAGTAGACATCAAGTAGACTTTGTTAGAAACCTGTGGTGCTGATACTCCTGCTCCACCTGGAGAGTCATCCTTGACTACAGTAAACTGCGGGTTTGCTGTTGATGCTCCTGCTGTGCATGTTGCAAGTTCTCCCTTGAAGTGGTTTGCATAATAGGTTGTGCTGTACAATGCTGGATACAACTCAATTTTTTGTCCATTCTTTCCAGACTGGACTGTGGTTGTTCCACCGTTACCTATTGTCTTCAATTCGCTTCCGTCAACATAGACTGTCGTGTTTTCTGATGTAAGTAATGCATCAGTATACAACCTTAGAATGTTGCCTGTAAGGGTTGTGCCCTGGGTGCAATCGCTTGCAATATTCAGGGTGTTTGTAGTTCCAGTGCTTCCACTAGAACCAGTTGTTGGTGTTCCACCTGTTGATGCTGCTGGGGTAAAGCCTGGGATAAGCCCCTGACTGTAAGCCATATAGCCTACAATAGCCAAGATAGCCCAAGCAAATTTACTCATTTCTGCTCGTTTAGAATTTAACATTTTAGCTAACCTCCGATTATGTTTGTTTTTCTGACAATTCAGAGTTTCGGAAGTTCGCTATTTTAATCGTAATATGAAATTTCAGATGTGACAAATAATTGCCATAAAAAGTCTTATAACGTAGCTTATATATAAATGTTTGTAGAAATGTTTATATATCACTTATTTAAGTTCTTTTCCTTCGATGTATTCTATTTTGTAATATTCCTTCCATTTCCCGTCGACACGAAACTTGTAGTAATAGGAAATAAGAACTAGCAGCAAAGTTATTCTCAAGATGTAGTTTCCAGTATTCCTGTAAATCATCAGGAAAAAAACAAAGGCGACAAACCAGAATAAAAGAGTGGAATCATAATGCCCACTGATGAGTCTTTTAATCTCGATAAAGGGGTCTCTTAGCATGTAGATAAATATTACCTTTTCCCTCTTTAGGAAGTTCCTTGCATTGAATTTCCATTCCTTTTTATCCATTTTATTTTGACATTCCTGAAATTTCCTTCTTTACCCTAAACCATGACTTCAATGTGTCCTCAGTTATATACTTTAAGTCTGACTCATTGCCGCAGTTAGGGCACCTGTCTTTATCACTTAATGGTCCAGTTGTTGGGTAAAACCCATCCCACAATCTTTTCCATGGCTCATACCATGCCTTGTAATAGTAATCTAGGTTCTGTGAATGGTTCTTCACAATCACGCAAAATACATATCTGAATTCTTTTCTTTCTGTGCCTACAGATAAGTATCTGGTAAAAAAATGAGGTGATATTATTATTTCAGTTGTATCCGTCAAGGGTATGGTTGTGCCATCAGCAAGAGGTATGTTTTTTAATTCCTTTAATTGGATTGCCAAGTCATCCATAGCCTCTTTTGGAGTTGCTCTCAACAATTCCGAAATTTTTGCCTGAAACAATAAAAACAGGCAAAGCACAAAAATTATTATGCCAAAAGCTGTTTGCGAATTGGAAACATTTGATTTTGGGACGAATGGCGTTTGCTGTGTGTATGTGTATGTGTTTGTGGAGTTATTGAAATTAGGGACTAGTTTTGTAGACTGGTTAAGATAAATAATGAATGCTATGACTGCGAATATTGCAAACCTTTGCATCCATGTTGTTTTCTTGAGGTGACTCCATGTCGACGAGGTTTTCGGGAATTCTTCAGCCATTTTTATTTTTTTATAGTAAGATTATTTTGCTCCCTGTAAGTTATCAGTTTTGGGTGCAACTCCCATTTTATTGATACCCATCTTGTGTTTTGGTTGAAATTTTTTGGGGAATTGACAAAGTAAAACTCCCTATTATTGTAAGGCTCAACAATACCGTATGGTTTTATCATCTCTAAAATTTCAGCTGCCTTTGCCATCCTATCTGGATATGCTGGAGTCTTGATGAAAATAAATTCATTGTTGCTTAATTTTGTCAGGACTGCAATGAGATATGGGGCAATTAATTCATGGTTCTTCATGGGTATTTTTAGTTCATGGTTGCATTCTGTACAAATGACTTTTCTGATATCCATATTTTTTCCGAGATATACCTCATTATTGTTTATTTCAGTCTTTTCAATTATTGACCACCTCCTTTTCGTTTATAAACAGGGATGATGGGCTTGTCTGCTGGAATTCATTTTCTTTCTGAATTTTTTTCTGCTTCCTCTGCTCAGATGCTCTTCTGTTAGATATTAGGTATTCGTTTGTAAGCTCGTGTAGTATATCGTCCATGAACACCAGCTTTTCGTTGGTATTTGCTGACAAGTCCAGCTTTTCGAGGTAGATATTTGCTTCCAGCATTTTTCCGTTATTTTTGTATTGCTTGTAGGCAAGACCATATCTCCTGGTAATTGAGTTAAGTTCTTCTCTTTCTGTCTCGCTCATAAGGACTTCATTTTCTTTAACATACATGAACCTTGTTGTTGGTTTTGTAAGGCTGTTTGTCTGCTCTATTGTTTTTATGTATGCATCAACAACAATCTTCAGCTGCTGTTCTTTCAGGAGCATATAATTTTTTATCTGCATCAAATATTGCCTGAAAATCAAGGTTAATTCGTCGTCTTCAAAACTCTCGCTGTTCATTATGAAGTCTATATCATCCTCAAGGCTTTTTAGTGTTTTTACCGTCAGTGCTATATTTAGTATGGATGTATCCAACTGCCCAATAAGGATATTTTTTGTTTCATTTATTAGCGGGTCAAGAGATATCTTCTGTTGGAGCCTTCCTAAATATCCTTTTACAACTATTAACTTTTCTTCATCTTCAGTGGTTATTTTTGATGATTCCATTTGACTCCGAACAAAAACATCAAAAAACCCCATGTATGTTTTGGAAGTATTGGATGAGGGGTTAGGTTGTATTTTCCAAAATTCTTCTTACAAAGAAAATATGTAAATTTAGTGATAAACCTCATCATTAAAATTACAGATGTCCAGCCAAGGATATGATTTAGTATCATTTTCCTTCACTAACTTCCTCTATAAGCTTTTTCTTTAATGTGGGATAACGATGCCCTTCTTTCTCCTTGAGAGTTGCCCATTCAAACAATTCTTTTGCATATTGTTTTCTGCCTTCTTTTCTTGTTCCCTGTTCTTTTACAAATTTTATAAATCCCTTTATTGCGCCTTGCATCGTAACATGAATTAGACGTGCAACTTCTATCTTTGAAAAATTGTTCTTATTTAATAAGTCTCCATATAAGGACAATACCCCCTCATCAGTTATTGTTTTTTTAGTCATTCTGTCTGGTTATCCATCTGCGGCTCTTTCTGGATTATGATTTCCTTTGTTGCGTTGGATGCGTTAAATCTCTTGACCCTCTCAAGGAATTTAAGCTCTTCCTGGTCTGGATGCATCGCATCAACTGCCGATTTCGCCCTGATTCTATTAAGCTTTATCTCATCTATGACTGTCTTCCTTTTTAAATCCCTTATGGTTTTGATGTAGTCGCCAAAAATTCGCATTGCTGGAGTGTCCTCACTCCCCCTATAATTACATAATAACAGCCATGTTGGAAAGTCTGGACTGTCATTTAATGGGATGCATAAATCCCTTTTGTATATTTTCTTAATGAGCCTATCATATATATCATATTCCCAATCCTGTATCTGCTTGGAGTATTTCATTTTATCAAGCGGCTTGAATATTAATAAGTCATATCCTTTGTCCTGAGCCATCTGCTTGTCCAAAAATAATGCCATATCTCCATCTCCAAAGATTAGTATTCCTTCTCTGTTTATTGGTTTAGGGATGTAGGTCATAATAAGTTAATTATTGTTTTTATTATAGCATATAAAATAACGGCTATTGCTACCATAACAAAAAATAATCCAAATTTTACCTGAGTCTTCACACTTACATCATACAATTGTTGGTCTGTTACTGCCAATCCCTTTTTTGCAAATTCTGCTGTATCCTGTGAACATATTATTCTTACTTGCCTTTCATATAGCTTGATGTATATTTTTTTAAGTGGATTCATTTGTATCACCTTCTGTAGAGTTATAATTATGTGTGTTCACAAAACATACTGGAAATTTGTTGACAGCTGGCTGGAACACATTCTGAAATACCCTTGCCAACTCTTCTTTCTCCCCAAGGATGCATGTGAATGACATAGGGATATCATCTGTCGCTATTGGGCTATAAGCTATTTTTTCAAAATCATACTTTTGGATATAACTGTCAAACAATTTTTCCATACTCTTGTTCTCAAGATATTTTCCCCACATTGCCCCCAAAACAAAGCTGCAAGCAATGATTGAAAATATCACAATCCATTTTCCATAATCTTTCTTTTCCATTGTTATCTCCTGGCAGTTCCTGCCAATCCAGTTTCCCTGTCTTTTTGAGTTATTGGGTTTCTTGACCTATCCCTCCAAAAAGCTATTCCACCAACTATAGCTGCCCCGACCAGTATCCATATAACTTTTCCTTTTTTTGATTTTTCCAAGTCCTGGTTGCATGAAGAGGCATTAGTCTGTAGTTTTGGCAATACTATTGAATTAAGGTTGTTAAGATTAGAATTGCATGAATTCAGATTTGTTGAGCATGTATCAAAATTTGTTTTTACCCCAGTCAATTCTGTAATCTTTGTATCCCTATCAGCTTTATCTCTTTTGCACAGTTCATTTTCAGTATTGCATGTAGCATAATTTTTGTAATATGTATTTGCATCACCATATTGCTGGGAAATTGAATTGCATGTGCTTACTATATTGTTGCATGTGCCTGAAAGTGAATCCATCTTAGAAGATAGGTTGTTTATGTAGGACATATCGCAGTTATTAACTTGAGTTGCATTTTCCAGATGGTTGAATGTAAAGGAGTTGGTTGAATTGCCAAGACAGTTGTAATAGTGCTCATTCTCCTCTGTTGTTACATTCACGTTGCATGTAACGTTGTCAGTGATGACCCTCACAGAAACTATTGTTGGAAAATTTATCTCTGCGATTGCTATTGGTAAGGTTAATAATAAAACTAATAAGATTATTCCCTTCATTTTCCCTAAGCACCCCTATACATACCCATTATATACCAAATACACTATAATTAATATTATGACTATGACTATCAAAAAAAAGTAATCTCTTTTTAATCTCATAAAAAAATTGATTTCTGGTGTAGGTATAGTTTCCCTTTCAACGACTTTTGGCTCCCGTGATTTGATTAAATCTTCCTCGCTTGGCTCAGTCAAATCCCTTTTCTTGTAAAAAATATAAAATTCTTCACGAAGGTCAATTGGAAAAAATCCAGTCACTACTTTCCTCTCTTTTTTCATTTTTTCCAATGCGCTGATGATGCTTGATTCAGTCAGTGGATGAAACCTTTCCACCCCTTCATATTTTGTTTCTTCTCTTGATTTTTCTTCCATTTTAGTTTCCTACCTTTTTTGGGGCAGAATGCTGAGACACTGAAGGGAGCATATGTCCCTGGAATGTCTCTGCACCCTCTATCACTTGCCTCCTCCCATCTGTATGGTATACTACCAAATTATCGCCGCCAATCATACAATGAAACCTTGGCAGCTTCACTAATTCCTTTTCCTTATGTTTTAAAATATCATAATTGGAGCAGATATATTTTGCCTCATCCGAGTTTTGTGCGAAGGATATTACATAGTCTGTTGTAAGCCAGATATCCTTTGGGATGCTTCCTACATACTGGGTGGCATATACTATTCCTATCCTCTGGAACCTTCCCTGCTTGTTGACAACCCTGAAGCTTTCAAGGAAAGGGGCATAGCTAAGAAGCCCCTCCAGCTCGTCAATGAACATCCAAACTTCAAGCTCATTCTTCCTTATTATCTCATTTTTTTTCTGGTTCTCAAAAATATCATCCATGATAAATCTCATAATCTGGGGAAGCCATTTTGTCTTTGCCAAATCATGTGTCATTATCACAGGAACTAAATCGCAGTATAGGCAGGCATCCCAAGGATAAAATGGATATTTCTGCCCATCAATATCTACAATCCATTTTGATGGGATATTTGTGTTAGCATCAAAAATCTGGCTATTCATCAGTTCTTTCAGAAGGCTAAAAATTTTTCCCCTTGATAGGTCTGATGGAATCCTAAAAGCTTCCTGCCTGTCAACAAGGACACTTCCACCAACTTGCTTTTGAGTGTCTATCCATATTCTTTCATTGACAATCTGCTTTATGTCATTGATGGTTTTTGCATAAAGCAACCCATCTGTCCTTATTTTATCCTCATCATCCATTACCAAATCGTGAAGGTACTTTCCTGATTTGCCTAGCTCCTCATCGGTGCCTTCAAACATCAGCATCGGGTTTTTCATTATCTCACGGAATGGAAGTGAAAATTTATAGCTGACATCATTTTCCAATTCAACTTCCTGCATATCGGAAACATTAGGATGAAGACAAACACAAGGGAGAGGTCTTGTGGATTCACCAATCTGGTTAAGCCAATTCGTAAAAAAAGAGTGCCCTTCCTGATTAGGGTTCCAAGGAAGGCTCCAGCTTTTAGTCTGGAAAGAAAGCCCATCATTCATTATTATGCATCTTGCGTTCCATTTGTGATGTACCCTATCGACCAACCCATGCATCAGTAAAGTTTTTCCACGCCCCTTCTTTCCAAGAATTCCTATTGTTGGGTTGTCTTTCATCCTCTGGATGCATACCAATTTTCCATCGGCAGTAATTAGTATGGGTATTTCTTCTATAGGTATTATTTCTTCTTTATCAATGTAAGTATAAGGGGAGATGTCCTGGAAATAAGACTCGTATTGTGAATGGATATTGTCTTCGGCACTATCATAATTGTAAAGGTCTACTGGCTTTCCGCCTGCACCCTTATGCTTGGCATTCAGATAAACCTTCCTTGGTCTGCAATTTGGACCAACTAGTTTTATCCAGTTCTCTGATGAGTTATGTTCTATCTGGTGCCCAGGAGGTATGAAGTTAGTATGTGTTAGATTGGAGTAAGACTTGATTAAAAAATATTCTACTTTCTGTCCTCTGAAAGATGAGTAGGATGGTTTTTTTCTTGAAATCTGAAAACCGAGTTTCATTAAATCTTCATAGTTTCTTATGAGCATGCTTTTGTTATTCCCTATCGAGATATGTTTATGTAAGGTAAAACTTGTTGTAAAATTCTTATCGAGGTATTCCTTTTCCAGGATAGGATTTTCCACCTGAAGGATTTGATTCTCGCCAGAGAATATTTTGATATTATTCTTTGCCAAAACTTGCTGTGCGAATGAATGTTTGCTCATTTTTCGGTTGTTTCGTTATTGCAGTTATGTTTTATTTTTGGGATGTGGTGTTTATAAAGGTTTCTAATTTAAGGTTCATTTTGGAGATGATTTTTTTGACTTCTTCCAGAGTTTTGGCTTTCTCCCATTTGTTCATTGTCATCCTTCTTTGGATTCCATGAGTCCCGTAATTGAATATCTCTGAATTTAATAAGAAGTTTTCCATTGATGATACACAATAAAAAGAAAGCTCATTTTTGAAGTTAGTAACTAAGATTGAAATAAATTTGATGTTGTTCTTCGCAAGCTGTGAAAGAACAAATCTGTCAATTGCCAATGGGTTTCCAGAGATGTATTTAAAAACCTGATTTTGGTTGTTATCCCTTTGAGTGTGATAGATTGATTTTTCAATATCTATATTTCCAACCCATTCTCCTTTTGAGCTATATATTTTTTTAATCATATCTTTTCCTTAAACATTTTTTACATGTAGTTTTATCCCAATTATATGCTAATTTGTCAATATTAACAAAAGGGACAGGATAACATAAATAATTTTCTTCTTCTGGTTTCCCATATTTTGCCATTGATACTGCCATATGTTTTATCATTTTTCTTTATGTTCTTTTGTTTTTTCTTCTATGAAATCTGCAATGTCCCTCAAGCACTTATACTCATAGAGTGTCCCAACTTTCTCGTCTGGCTGGAATGAATAACACCTCCAGGGAGGATGCCATTTAACAAATCCCAATAAGTAACCGTCAAGATTACTGACGAGCCAGATATTGGTCTTTCCAGACTTTGATTTTTCCTTGAAATGAAATTCCAGATAACCTTTGATTGTTGTTTCATTTGTCATTGGAATGACCTATGTTCGTAATTTGTCCCATTTATTGCTATTAAAATATCCCCATCAGTAACCATCAAAGTTTCATAATCAAGGTTTTTGACACGGCTTAAAACTTCAGGGCATGGGTTTGCAGAAAAGATGACTAAGTTTGGGCTTACCTGTTTTAAGAATCCGTATGTCAAGGAATCACAATTACCATTGCTTATCAAAATGTCGGAATCAACATTGGAAATTCTTGATTCACAATCCACTCGGCAGTCTGTTGTTATTAGGATTTTCTGGTCACCATAATTGATTTTTAAACTAATAGTTGTATCATTGGTTAGTGACTGTCCGTCGTCATATGGGACTATCAGATTGATGATTGAGTCTCCAAAAGCAAATGAGTAATCATTAGGAGTGATGGAGATGTTTGGTGATAAAGAGAGATATTCTTTGTATTCCTTTTTTAATGAGGGGATACCACTGTTGATGGTATGATTTGAGTTAAATCTAAGTATCATTGTTGGAGCACCTTCTATGTTTCCCTCTTCATCATTTGTGAGAATAAAATAATCGAGATGGTTTATGCCAAGATTTTTCATAATTTTTAATAACCTTAATCCGTCTGAACCACCAGGAGAATTGACTAATATTGATTTGTTTTCAGTTGTAATTACAAAAGAGCCTCTTCCAGAATTGTGGAGGATATAGACTGCCAATTTGGTTTCTACTGGTTTGATTGTCGGTTCTATTGTCGTGTTTGTCATGTTGATGATATTTGTATTGTTTACAGCAGAAATATTATTTGGAACGATGGTTGGTGTTATGTTAGAGATTGGTGCAGGTTGAGCTGGTGGCAATTGGCAGCCTACTAGAAGTATGATTAATATTAATAATCCTGCTAGCACCTTCAAACTCTATCACCTATCTATTTTAATAACTTTACGTCGTGGACAACCTCTATATGTTGCCCATTTGCAAACTTTTTAAAATCTCTTTCATTAAGCTGCACTATCTTATTTTCATTGTAAACATAATAATTATTGATTACCTTTGTTTCTGGTAATGGTCTATTGTCATACTCAAATCCGAATGCTGGAGCATTAAGAAGACTGTCCCAGAATGATTTTTTGTTTTCTGTCATTTTATTCTATTTTCCCTAACATATATATTGCCTAATATAATTTTTCCGCAAGATTTAAAAATCCCCATCGGATTTTCCCGACGGGGTGGAGATGTTGTCACGGAGATGAGCTACTATCCCTCAGCGACTTTAACTCCATCACTCTCTGTTTCTCCAAATTCAAGGAGCTTGTGGTTCTTCATCGTTTCCCTGAACCTGATTTTGTTTTTTCTGCTCAATTGTTGCATTTCTTGTAATCCTCGAATTGATTTGCCTAATTGTTTCTACTTTTGTTCTTTTGTAATATTTCAATTTCTTTACTTCTACGTTGAGTTCTTTCAATCTTGTATTTATCTTCTCAAGGTCTTTTTTTAAAAGGGATAATATTTCCCCGTCGGTTGATTCATACATTTTTCACTCCTTGATGGATTTCATGCCCCATCTTCTTTTATCATTTTTTATCAGCTTGTCTTTTTCATACTTCATGTTCTGGACGAAAAATTTATGGAATGCATCATCCCTTGATTCTTCGTCATTAAAAAAACCTATTGGAATATTATTTTCAACTATGGTATATATAGTGTTCATTTATGCTCCCTCACTTATGCTAATTTCTCGTCGGTGGATATCTTGTGACCAATGAATGGTGATATGGGCACAAAGGAACTACATTCTGGTCTGAGTGGTCTCCTCCATTGGAATATTGTTTTCTATGATGGTATTCCATAACCTTCTTGTTATTTTCTGGGCACACTGCGCACATCCCAAAATATCTATCCAATACTCTTTGTTTTACATGCTCTGGGATGTAACGGCTCCGCTTCTCCTTAAATTGCTTGAATAACCTGTAAATCAGGTAAGCAATTCCTATATAAACAATAATAGTGAATAGGCTCATTTAATTTATTTAACTTCTGGTATATAAGCTTTTTGGTTTTAAATTTTTCAACCTTAACTTTTCTTTCTTCCAGCGGAGCTTCCATGCTTCATGGGTAGTCCTAGTTTTTATACCTAACTTTTGGAATGTGCAATAAACATATGTCAGATTGGTGCCACCTTCTTTTGCTATCTCTCTTAAAGATTTTTTGTCGTCCCAATATTTTTTGATGTACTCCTTTCTAAGAAATTCCCTTGATTCTTCTGTCTCGTAATCCATTTTTGTCCATACCTCGTTTGTTTTGTTGTTAAACTATTACGTTTTATTATTTCAAAAATTATTTATTTTACCCTAATTTTTTCCATATAAAAGGGTATAATCTTATTTGAGTTATATCTTCATTACATATCCGTTCCTGGGTTCAAATATTTCGCCATGACGCTTGAGTTCATCAATAACCTTGTCCACTTCAAAATCCTTGTGGTCGGGGATTGAAGTTATTATATCAATCCTTGGTATCTCCTTGAACTTGATGGAAAGCTCATTTATTGCGTCACGCACTTTGTAGATGAGATGCCTTTTCTCCGATGATATTCCAGTCTCAATCTTATCTATGTCTACCATTCCTTCAGAGCCAGCAATCTCCTGCAATGAGTACTGGACCAAATTTTTTGCAACCTCTAAATCATCTTCATTACAATCTCTTAAATGTATTCGAGCAGATGATTCCATAAACCTTTTGATTGCCTGCCCTTGTCGTGGAGTTATTGAGATAACTAATTCATCATCTTTTATTTTGCTCTTGCTTCTTATTTCTGAATACATTGTTGCAATCTTTCTCATTAAGCTATCTGGGACTTGTGGGTTGAACTGTGAAGCGTGAATTATATATTTATGAAACAAGTCATAAGAAATTTTTTCCAATTCATCATTGGAGTCTGTAACTCCAAAAGAAGCTAAGATGACTTTTTCATCTCTTTCTTTTTCTGGGATATCAATAAACTTCCCAAACCAATCAAATCTTGAAATCAAAGAATCAGGCAAATTGATTTGGGAATATATTGGCTCATGCTGGTTGTATCTTGACCCTTTCCAATTAGCACAACACAACAATTTAGTTTGGGATGTTAGGTTTCTATGGATGTTTGCCTTATTGACTGGGATTATCTGTTCTTCCATTCCTGTATGTAAAGCGGAAGTATCTTCATCAGATATCTTATCGAATTCATCCATGACGCAGTTGTGGACAGGAATGAAGTTAGCTATATAGTTTGGTTCAAATCCGTCTGATTGAACTTCAAGATTGTAAACATCTTCTTGTTGTGTCAGTTTGGATATACTAACAATTTCATTGAAGTAATAATCTCCAAAAGCAATCTTATTTAATATTTTGAGTTCTTCGGATTTTTGCATGTAGTCTAGATTGTTAACTTGAATAAGAAATTTTTTAAGGGTTTGATTTCTGATGCCAAAACCCTTCTTGTTTAGGGAGGTCCTAACACTATTTAGATACATAAATTGTTTGTGGGTATGTTTAAGTTGCAGGCGGATTGTATCCAGTAATTTGTAGATATTAGGAATTTTGCCAGATTTGTCTTGCCTATCTTTGATTATTAGAATATTTTTGAGTTTGTAACTTATTAGTCTATTATCAATAAGTTTAGATATGTTGTTTATTCCAGTTATGTCCACAGAATAATTTATATAATTTTTGGTAGGTCTGTTCAAAAGTTTACCCATCCCAGTTTGTTTCATTGTGGAAACATAAGATATCACCCCTATCTTTCTCAATAACTTTCTATATTCTTCTGAGGTGCTAAGGTTTCCACAAGAAATATTTATTTTACCTCCACCTTTCCTGTTTGATATACTCCCATCACCATTTATTAATCCAATTAGGAATGATTTGATATCATTGTGCCCCATATCCAGTATTGGTGATAAATCCATAAATGTTTTTGATTTGTTACCCTTAACAATTCCTAAACTTTGTAACCTTTCCTTTAAGGATTTTGAACAAGCAACAGCTACATTAAGCCCCCTGTTATCTTTATAAGTTCTAGGGATAACACTTAATTTTTGACAAAGTTCTATAAATCTTTGTATTAATTCTTGGGAGGAAGAATAGAAGTAGATGGAATTTTTTTTAGGTGGTAAATGACCATCAGATATCACCAATCCTGCAAGTTCCATAAAATCCTTATTATTGTCCTGTGATGGAAACAAAAATTTGTTGCAGCAGAATATGTAGTCCCCTTCTTTAAGGTCTGATATTTTTGTCCATACAATTCCATTATCCCATTTTGGAAGTGGGTGGTTATCAGTTATTTTTAATGAATCCCCTGACTTGGTTTTGATTAACATAACATTTTGTTTTTCTGTTTTCATTAATTTTTGGACTATAATTGGTTGTAAAACAAGTTCTTTATTCATTGATGCTACATATGGTGAACCCCTTTGATTGTATATTTCATCTATTCTTTTGAAACTTCCATCCCCCATCTGGATTAAGGTATCCCCAGTTACACAAATTCCACCAGATGCCATGACAAAAGCCCCAGCTTCAACCGTCCATGTTTTTATAAAATCATCCTTTGAAACCATATAAGTCAGCCCAGCTTTTGATGAAGAAGTCCCTGCGCAGTATTGATATTTTAATGCTAGTTTTTCTGTTGCCTTTGCCAACTGGGTTTTTCCCAACCCAGGGTCACCAATTAAAAGTATATGTGAGTTACCTCTTTCCATTCTCTGGGTTTTATCATTCCATTTGGTGACTCCCCCAAATAGCTGGAGGACGATTGCTTTTTTTATTTCTTGATAACCATAAATACCAGGGGCAAAACTATTAGTTAAAATTTCCAATATGTGAGTCTTTTTGCTTAGTTCTTTTATTTGGTTTAGGTCATCTTCTGAAATCACAACATCTTTGTATTTTTCCTCGAGAGACCTTATAAAATTAGCTTCCATGTAAGGGGTGGATTCTGTTGAAATCCTCCCTTTGTCTAAAACTGGTTTTTCCATTATAATTCCAGATATACAAACTCTAGCTCCAAGATTTAGTCTCTTCTCAATCTTCTTCGTTGTCAGACCTTCGAGTAAAACCACATCAAGCTTGTTTGGCTGCTGTGTGTTTTCGAGACCTTCCAAATCTTCCTCTATCACTAATTTCTGAACATCAATTTTAGTTTCGTCTAACATATGGAATTTTCCTTTCCTCTCACAGCTGCATTTGGAAGGCTCCCTCCTTTCAGAAAATCTCTTCTGTAAAACATGAAGAATATTTCCGCAAGAAGGACATTCAAACTTGATTGAAACCGTTTCAATCAAGACAGAAGAAATACTTTTGATAGTTCCAGATACACACTTGAATTGCCCCAATATATCAACTCGGATATCCCTAATCATTATATTGTTTGTTTTGATTGTATCCACATTCATAAACCTGGCACGCACTGTTGGCTTGTCCTCCTCGACATCACGCCTTAGCACTTCAATCACTTTATCAAATATTGCCAGGGTATCTTTTGGATTTGTTGTTAATTCCTGACCAAGGTCTGGGTCAAACTTAATTAGGTCTAAATAATCAACTACAAGGTTTTGATTTTCTTTTTGGACGGATTGTATTAATTGCCTT
>Ga0209518_1002816_pt1 | contig 15677 bp, 11 predicted proteins | sample RifGroB1_FD_183993 | JGI IMG/M metagenome (GOLD analysis project Ga0209518, IMG submission 183993) | Groundwater microbial communities from Rifle, Colorado, USA - Groundwater B1 (SPAdes) (version 2) | ecosystem: Environmental > Aquatic > Deep subsurface > Groundwater | place: Rifle, Colorado...
TGCGATTCCTAATAATCTAAGCGATTGGCCAACTTACGTTGACGGTATGCTTAGTCTTCGGAAAAGCCTAGACTCAAGCTTTTATTGGAGCCGGTGGCTCTGCAAGTACCCCATTGATAAGAACTTTCAAAGCCTTACGGCTTTGGCTCGCTAAGGCGAGAGTTCTTGGCCAATTTGCTTTCGCAATTTGGTAGAGGGTAGAGAAACGAAAATACAGTAGTAAGAAGTATGATGTTAGATGTTAGGAAAACAAAATTTCGTTAAGGACGCACCTTGCATTCGCAAGGAACGTCCTTTGTTGACTTACTGTGTCCAAGCCTACATCTTACATCTGATCGCTTACATCTAATTCTCGTCTCTGTACCCTCTACCAATCCCACACGTCTTAGCACTCAGCTTTTCAATACTATTCGTATACGCTTCGTGCTGCGACAATTGAGGGACCTTCGTCCCGCTGTGCGAGACTCCGGGAGGTTTGGTTTTTTACCCTTTATTTTCTAACAAGGGGTGCTTTGAAGATACGTGTTATTGACTAAACAACTTCCGTAATTTATAAATAGTAATATGTCAAAAATAAAACCAACTCTTAATTCAGCTGACATCGAACTTCTCGAAAAAAACTTTGCAACTAAAGATGATCTTAAGAATCTGGTTACCAGAGATGATGCAAAAAACTTTGCAACTAAAGATGATCTTAAGAATCTGGTTACCAGAGATGATGCAAAAAACTTTGCAACTAAAGATGATCTTAAGAATCTGGTTACCAGAGATGATGCAAAAAACTTTGCAACTAAAGATGATCTTAAGAATCTGGTTACCAGAGATGATGCAAAAAACTTTGCAACTAAAGATGATCTTAAAACCCTTGCGACCAAAAAGGGCATCAAGCGTATAGAGAATAAATTTGACTATATGTTTAAGTTTTTTGACAAACACCATATAGTCAAACTTGAAAAGCGTGTTAAGACGATTGAGAATCATTTAAGAATTCCCACTCCGGAATTTTGATTAATCCCTATTGATAACTTCTGATGTCTTTTGTCTTCTTTACAAGGTTTTGGAATTCTAGTAATTTGTTTTTACTGCCTTTTTCTTCCTGCCTTCCAACTATTATGTCCACAGTGAGCTTTTGCGACTTTTGTAATAAAAAAATAGAGAAGTTTTCTTTTAAGAAAGAATATGCCAGTGTTTATGTAAACTGGGGTGGACCAAGATACGACTTGTGTATCAGTTGTTGGACAGATAAGAAAAACTGGCCAAAGATTCATAAAGTTTCTAAACTTTCTAAATCTTTTTAATATCTTCAAAGTACCCCCTGCTAGTTTGGGTTAAATCCCGCCTATGCAAAATGCTTCGGCGAGGTAAACAAGGAGATCCTTCGACTTTGCTCAGGATTATAACCTTTAGCCTTTATTCAACCAATTTGTTAATGTGCATCCCGATTAAATCGGGAATAGAAGTATGATGTCAGATGTATGATGTAGGAAGGAGATTATGTTAACTAGCTATTAGTTAATTTATCTTTTCCTACAACTTATATCTTATTTCCTACATCTATCTGGCTAGTAGCCAGTAAACAATGGTCAGTGGGAGAGGGGATTAACCCTGCCACCAACCACTGTTTACTAACTGCTATTGCTATTAATAGTTGTCGACGTTGACAGAAAATATCTTAATGTTTTAATGTACTTTTTTTGGAGATAATTCTCCAAAAAAAACCGCGCCCTTTAGAGGCGCGGATAAATTTCGAAAAGATGTAAGATGTTAGAAGTAAGATGTAAAGCAAAAAATATTTACTTACTTCCTATATCTTATATCCTATATCCTAATGTCGCTTTACCTCTAAAGCTTTCTGTCTAAGATATTATCCTAGAGTGTAAGCACTATAACATAGAGAGTGCCAATTGTCAAGTGCGACTGTGTCGCACTTGACAAGATATAGGATGTAAGATGTAGGAAATAGGATGTAAGCCAGAAAGAAGTTAGATTTAGGATTTAAGATATAGGTACTATAATAGAAAAATGACAGATGCGAAGAGCATAGAAGACATTGAGGTTTATAAGGAATCCTTGTTACTTACTAAGGAAGTATTCAACTTATGTAAACATTATGATCTTAAAAGAGAATATTCACTGTGCGACCAGATTAAGCGGGCGTCGATATCGGTTTGTGCAAATATTTCTGAAGGTTACGGTAGGAGAACAAGAGCTGATTTTAGTCAATTCCTATCAATATCATTAGGTTCTTGTAATGAAGTTTTAGCTTTGCTAGATATCGTCAAGATTAACTTTCCCAAAATTGATACGGATCTATTAAAACAAAGGTACAAAATATTAAGTAAACGGCTGTTTAGCTTCAGACGTAATTTGCAGTGATTCTTACATCCTACATCTTATATCCTAAATCTATTTAGCGGTACAGATAAAACTATTATAAGCAAAGCTTGTAATTTGGCATACAAATTATAGGTTTTTCACAGAGGTGATATCGGAAGCTAGTTTCATGAATTACAGAGTGCCTGTATCAGATTTACCCGCCTGCAAAAGCTATCGCTTTAGCGATTGCGGGCAGGCAACTTTTTAATCTCAATTTTATAAGTTTTTACTAGTTATTGCTATTTATTTTCAAATATCGTTCCTTCATGCTGAGGCTGAGTTTCACTGTTTTCCAAGGGATTGGTTGGTTCCGGTTCAATCTCCTTCTTACTTCCTACATCCAACATCTTACCGCCTGTCTTCCTGGCCCAGCGCTCGCGCGAAACCCGAATGACCTTTTCCCGGTTTTGATTCTTCGAAGCCGGAAGGGGGAGGGTTGTGGCCAGGAAAGGCCTTGTAGTATGACCTTCTATCATTAACTTCAAGGCTATCTGGAAGTTTTGCAGATTCACAAGATCATTTTGCGAAAAGACTTCGGCATATTCCTTAAATATTATCGCCGCATCTTCAGCTCCGACCGCAAACGATATCAAGGTCCCCGCATTCCCAAGAATTGCCTTTTGCACATAGTCGGGAATTTGGCCCATGTACTGATTTGCCAGAGTCAAGGCTAGTCCGTACTTGCGGGCTTCGGAGAGGATTTTGATAAATGAATCTGTCGCAAAATTCTGGAACTCGTCGACATACAGATAAAAGGGCGTTCTTTGTTCTTTGGCTACGTCAACCCTATGCATCGCCGCGAGCTGGAATTTGGTGATGAGCATTGCACCAAGAAGTGCTGCGTTGTCTTCACCAAGTCGGCCTTGAGACAGATTAGCAATTAATATTTTTTGGCCGTTCATCACTTCATCCAATGAAACTGTTGATTTGGGGGAGCCGATGACGCGGCGAACAAGTGGGGAAGTGACGAACTGACCAACCTTGTTTTGTATGGGTGCTATTGCTTCTTTTTGCAGTGCAATCGGCATCTTTTCAAATTCCTCTTTCCAGAAATGGACAAGTGCCCGATCCTCTAATTTTGCCACGATTTTATTTCTGAAAGACTGGTTTACCAAAATTTTCAAAACATCCTCCATGGTCGAGCCGGGAATTTCGGTCAGGGTCATAAAGGAGTTTCTCAGGATATATTCCATCCTTGCCGACCAGACGTTAGCCCAGACTTTTGTAAAAATGCTCATTAAGCCCGATGCAACCAATTCCGCCTCCTCGCGGTTAGTCACTTCCAAGGGATTTAAAATGATCGGGTGCTCACGGTCGGCGGGATTAAAATAAACGGTGTCATTTATACGGGACTTGGGGATATAGTCCAGTAGGTCATCACAAAGATCTCCGTGCGGGTCGATCACGGCTACTCCCCGGCCTTTTTTGAAATCATCAATCGCCATGTTGGCAAGCATGGTGGACTTACCGGTTCCGGTTTTTCCCACGGTCCAGATATGTTTCAGGCGGTCGGGATCCTTGATACCGAAAATTGTCTCGTGATTTTTAAACAGAGTCTTGGCAAAGAAGTTTATTTCCAGTTTTTGCTCATCACTAAGCCCCAGGGAAGTAGGCAAGTTGTTTGGGGGTTCGGATAAAACAGACGAACCCCAGACAATGGAGGGGATCTTTATTTTTTCGGAAGGAAGATGCCAAAGTGTTGCCAGCTCTTGAATATTAAACACCTGTTTATCACTTACCGATCTTTTACGGACGGCGATTTCTTCTTTCTTTCTGTTTAATAAAGGGGGTCTTTTTATGCTTAATGAATTTGCGTCGGAGCGGCTAAAAACTCCATAAGCGGAAGACAGCTCTGTTAGGGCTTTTTTCGTATTGGCAACAATTCGTATAGAGGTATGGAAACCGGGGTAAGATATCTTTTCGTTAATGATATTTTTATCCGATCTGTCGGTATATGTTCCATCAGGGTTTTTGGCACCCTTTGAGGCATAAAGTTCTCCCTGGCCCTGCCAACGACCGTCGGTTGACTCTAAGCAATATTGGATTAAAATTACCTCGTCGGGGCTTAGTGTTTTAGATAAAACCGCCAAAATTGAAGATAGGGGATCAACATCCTGGAATGTATTGTAAATTGCCAGAGGGTAAAAACTTCCGCGTTTTAATTTTAATGATAAATAACTAAAGTCTATCCCTTCCAAGGGATCGTTAATTTTTTCGATTATTGCCAAAGGATAGTTTGACTGGATCTGAGTTTCGATGAACGAGATAAGTGATACGTGAGACGTGATAAGAAAATAGATTTGCTGGTTAACTAAGGCAATTTCCAAAGCAAATGCTGGAGGCCTTCCTCCCATAAGTTTTTGGAAAGCCGACATATAATTGATTTGAGTCAAAGCGGATAGAAAAGTTTGGGCTGCCTCCGGGGTAACCAGAGTGTTGCGGGGAAGTTTTAATAAAAGGGTAGTTAGTTCTGACATACTACATTATTATATAGTGACTGGTGTATGGTGACTAGTGATTAGTGAGTAATAAGAAATAAGAAGTAGGATTTAAGATGTAGGATATTGGATGTAAGAAGTTGGAAGTAAGATTTAAGAATAATTATTTAATTAATTCCTTAAGAGTTTGAAGAGCTTGGCTAAATTCTTCTGGGTTGCGCTCAGCTATATAAGGGATTAGTATGCTAGCCAAACATAGTGTTCCGGCGGGTATACAGCAACAATAAAACATCCAATTCCTGTATCCGGTACGGGTAATGGTATTCGAAGCATCGAAGTATTGTTGAGGTGGAGTTCCTTCTGGTTTTATTTCCACTACGCTTTCAGTAGGGTCGAATCTTTCGCGCCCGTTTCCGCTGAAATCTTCCCCTCTTTCCGACATGATGAAATTATAGGATAGATTGTGTTCGAATTCAAATTATGTTAAATTAGTGAAGCTAGATTGGGGGCAACTAGTTCCCCGAAGAGAGCTCGCTTTTCGCGGGGTTTACATCCTCGCCTCAAAGTGTCGCTTCTACGGGGCAGGCATCGGGTAGAACGCTTACCAACGAAGTTGGCCAAGAAATTTTGATTACGCAAAATTTCTTACCTGATAAGTATTTTTTTTGCGCGAGTGGCTCAGTGGTTAGAGCACCTTCCTGATAAGAAGGGGGTCGCAGGTTCGATTCCTGCCTCGCGCACAAAAAAATCCTTGGCACTGCTTACGCATTGTAAGTAAGAAGTAGATGGAGAATAACCAATTTGATTACAAAATGTCGACTCCATCATCGGCTCACTCAAAGTCGTATGCCTTTCATTGATAGAGGAGATTTTTAGTTGCTGATTTTAAGGCAGAGGTTAGATAACGTTTCGGGCGTCGGCGTCACATTTCTGACGAGAGGGTCGGTTGCCTTTTTTGAAGTTCTGATTAAACCATTGCAGAGCTTACTCCATGCTAAAGTCGTTGATTTACAACTTACTCCGAATTCGTAAGGCTTATTCATAATAATTTCGGTGGTGGAGCTGCAGTCTTTCGACCAATCCGGGACATAACTGTATGAAGGCTGGGGAGTTCTTATTTCGGTTGGTTCAAAGCAAGTTACATGATAATAATTTTGATTAAGCCTGCTTGTTGCCGAATCGACGTAACCTTTACAATTTTGGCTCCAGGCAACCGTGTTATCTTTTCGCAGACACTGGGATTTAATTGCAAGCACACCGTTTATGGTAGTTTTAGTTAATTTAACTTTGTTGGTTGTGCAGTCTTTTTGCCAGGTCAATAAGTAAAGCGATTCTGCAGCTTCGGAGTCTTTTACCTCTTTAGGTTTTTGTGTCCGAGTAAACAATAAATTGAGGGCTACCAGGAAAAAGGCCAGCATTGAAAGATAAAAAAGTGATTTTAATCCGAAGAGTTTTTTTGTTTTCGCCATATTTGAAGGTAACTTCATTTTAGTAATAATTCAGACATGAATACAATAGGTAAATTGAAAGTAGTGTATAATCCTTTAACGAAAATGACTGTCGAAAGTCCAGTGGTAGAAGCTTGTATAAAAGCTGAAGAAACTAGATATTTAGTTGGACAAGAAGGTGGAATACATCAGTGCGTACATCCTAATTGCGGTGCAATTTTTGGAGGAGTGGGTCTAGAAGTAGCTGAAGGAAGGATTTATTGCATAGACGTAATACAAAAATTAGAAAAGGCAAGAATAAAATTAGGAACAATGGAAAAAGGAACTCCCACGGGGAGTGGAGCTGACTCGTTAATAAGAGAAGGATCTGAATATCGACGGAAGCTTAAACAAGGTGAATATGAATCATTAAAAAATCAAGCTGTAAGTTTAGGTGTATATGGTAAACAACCTTAGAGTTGGCTGTTGACCATATTGATAGTCTCTTATATAATATCCTTTGCCAGTAAGGCGAAAGTTACTTGATGAAAATAAATAGAATAATCCTAAATAAGTTTGTACCCACTTTGTGTGGGTAAGTGATTAAAGGATTTTAGCGTCAAGTTGCCCCGCCTTCAGGCGGGATTTTTCGTTTTACAACTTTAACATAATAAAAAATAACAAAACGACCCTGCAGCAAGCGCTCCTCGAGCCGTATTCGAATAGAATTGACCAGCCCGCAATTGCTACGCATAACGTTGCTGGCGGGAAAGGCGAGAGGCAAGCTGCGTAGGGTATGACCTTTAAAATTTACAAAGTACGTTCCGACGCGGGCCTGAAGTTTACCCGGTTTGAACACCTCATTTGCAATGAGGAGGCAGAGGGTTCGATTCCCTCCAGGTCCACCCCAAGCTTTGCTTGGGAATAAGTACCAATAAACAAATAATCCAATGAACAATAAAAATTAATTGAAAATTGGTATTTATTTGACATTTGGAATTGGTAGTTATTTGTAGTTGGTTATTGGTGAATGGGGGTTGGTGAGTGGAGTATCAATATCTCACGAGCCCCCGTCCACCAGTTACTAAACTGGAGTAATTTGAATGTTGCTCCTTAACAATTAAATATTTGTAAAGTTTTTTTGCATGAAGTCAGCGTAAGCTGTACTTCGTGGGGAAAGTAAGGCCGCCTCGTGCATAGCACGAGGGGTAAGTTTGATATTAACGCAGACAGTGGATGACTTGGTATACGTTGCCGAAGAAGGACGCGCATGGCAGCGATATTCGTCGGGTAGGAGCCACGATCCTGTGATCCGGCGGTGTCCGAATGGAGAAATCCGGCCGAGTTCATACTCGGTCACTCCATGGTGAAATCTCCGATTTTTATCGGGGTATAGCTATGGAAGGGGGAACTCGGGGAACTGAAACATCTAAGTACCCGAAGGAAGAGAAATTAACAAAGATTCCGTCAGTAGCGGAGAGCGAAATCGGAAAAGCCCAAACCCTGTCCGTAGGACAGGAATGATAACAATAAATACCAATAAGTACCAATAAATACAAATATCCAATGAATTTGATCGTAATTATTCATTTGTTTTTATTGGAAATTTAAAATTGGTAATTATTTGAAATTTGTCATTCCCGACCTGCGGTCGGGGGGTTGTAGGACCTCGATGTGGGATTCCATCCTTTTAGTGGAATGATCTGGAATGGTCGATCAAAGAGAGTGAAAATCTCGTACACGAAAGAAGGGCGGAACCCTAGAGGTATCCTGAGTACCACGGTATAAATCTTCCGTGGGAAGCTGGGGGATCCATCCTCCAAGGCTAAATACAACGTGTAACCGATAGTGAACTAGTACCGTGAGGGAAAGTCGAAAAGAAGGGCGGGACGCCCAGTGAAATAGAACCTGAAACTGTTTGCGGACAAACCGATAGAGCTTGTGCGTAGCACAAGAATGTCAAATAATTACCAATAATCCAATAAATACCAATTTCCAGTAATATGGCCATTTGTTTTTTTATTTTCCATATTTAATTGGTACTTATTTGTATTTATTTGGAATTGGAAATTTGTCATTCTCGTGCTGTGCACGAGTGATATCGTGCCTATTGAAGAATGAGCCGGCGAGTTTCCGTTGTTTCTTTTTGCTTAAGTCCTTAAATGGATGTAGGCGCAGGGAAACCAAGTGTGAATAGCGCGAATTTAGAAACAATGGAAGACCCGAAACCAGGTGATCTACCCATGAGCAGGGTGAACCCCGTAGAAATACGGGAGAAGGCCCGAACCGATGTTTGTTGCAATAAGCTCGGATGACTTGTGGGTAGCGGTAAAATGCCAATCGAACCTGGAGATAGCTGGTTCTCCCCGAAAGGTCTATAGGGACCGTGGTGTGCAAGGTGTTGCCGATGGTAGAGCTACTGGATGGGCTAGCGAGGGTAACTGAGTTAGTTCAACCAAACTCCGAATAGCGGTGTACATAAACATACTAGACAGCCTCATCGGGCTAAGCTGATGAGGCGAGAGGGAAAAAACCCAGACTCTCAGTTAAGGCCTCTAAATCGCAACTAAGTTTCAAAGGAAGTCGAAAACCTTAGACAGCCAGGAGGTTGGCTTAGAAGCAGCCATCCTTTAAAGAAAGCGTAACAGCTCACTGGTTAAGGTATTCGGCGCCGAAAATGTATCGAGGATAAGTTGCGTGCCGAAACTGGAGATGCTTGTGCTTTGCACAAGAATAATAATTAATAAACAAATAATCGAATAAACAAATGAAATATATAAATTAAATCATTTGAATATTTTTATATTTGAATATTGTATTGTCATTCTCGCGCAGAGCGCGAGTGTGGTAGGGGAGCGTTCCGATGGCGGTGAAGTTTCGCTGTAAAGCGAGGTGGAGCTGTCGGAAGTGAGAATGCCGGCATGAGTAGCGTACTATTGCTGTGAGAATCAGCAACACCGAATGCCCAAGGATTCCGCCCAGACGTTCGTCGGGGGCGGGTAAGTCGGTACCTAACCTGAGGCCATATGGCGTAGGGGATGGATGACTGGTTAAAATTCCAGTATTTGTTTTTTGACGTTATCAACTGGGGAGTGACTGGGTTGGATGTCTGAAGCCCCTTCGTGAAGTGGGGTGTAAACTGTAAGATAGTAGCAGCTGGAAAATCCGCTGAAACGATTAATCGAGCAGTAATACAGAGTCTTAAGCAATTAAGGTAATTTTGAAACATTCAACCTACTAGAAAAGCTTCGCAGTGAGCCAGAAAGCAAGCCGTACCGAAAACCGACACAGGTGGGCTGGTAGAGAATACTAAGGTGATCGAGAGAAAGAGGTTCAAGGAACTCGGCAAACAAACTGGACGTAAGTTCGCAAGATGTCCTACCCCGATTTAATCGGGGTTGCAACAAATGAGTGCTAACCGACTGTTTATCAAAAACACAGGTCCGTGCAAAGAGGAAACTCTAGGTATACGGGCTGACGCCTGCCCAGTGCCGGTAAGTTAAGCGGATGGGTGCCCCGACGCAAGTCGGGATGCTCTGAAGTAAAGCTCCGGTAAACGGCAGCAGTAACTATAACTGTTCTACGGTGGAATACGCGCCGCCGTAGTAAAATTTGACTATATGCTGGAAAGTCCTATGAATCGAGAACTACTATGGTATAATTTTACTGTAGATAAATTATGTCAAGTAACAAAGTTGCTCGTTGGGATAATCAGCAGGAAAGACTTGAAATGATTGGATGGGTAGTAGGATTTATTGATGGAGAGGGTTGTTTTTCAGTTTCTCTTCATAAGAATCCTACAACAAAACTTGGATGGCAGATTATGCCAGAGTTTGTAGCGACTCAGGGTGAGAAGAGCATTCTCGCTTTAAAGAGATTACAATCCTTTTTCGGTTGTGGACGAATATTTGTGAATCGTAGACACGATAATCACAAAGAAAATCTTTATCGATTTTGTGTTCGTTCCTTTACCGATTTAAGGGATAAGATAGTACCCTTTTTTAAAAGATTTAAACTCCAGACTGCAAAAGCAAATGATTTTGAAATTTTTGCAGAAATTATTGATTTCATGAATAAAAGGGAGCATCTTACTGAAGATGGGATAAAAAAGATAATATCTTATGCTACGAAAATGAATACAAGGAGAAGAAAACAATTATTTCAAGAATCCTCAGACACTAATACGTCAGAGGCCGCCTAGCGGTCAAGATAGAGTGCGATCTGTATGGTAACATGCAGGAGAATAATCAGGTGACTGATTATTGTAATAACGATTTAAGCGAAGTTCCTTGTCGGGTAAGTTCCGACCCGCACGAATGGCGTCACGAGTTAGCAACTGTCTCGAACCTTTACTCGGCGAAATTGCGTTGGCTGTGAAGACGCGGCCTACTTCCACCAGGACAAAAAGACCCCGTGGAGCTTTACTGTAGCTTGGCACTGAATTGTGCGTTTTAATTGTTTAGCGTAGGAGGGAGCTTTGGCAATCCTGAAACACCTCCCTTTGGAACGTTGCAAATCTTACTTGAGTCGCCTGCAGACGGCGACAAGGAACATGCTAGGTGGACAGTTTTACTGGGGCGGTACCTTGCCAAAGGGTAACGCAAGGACACAAAGGTTGGCTTAGTACGGATGGACATCGTACCTCAATGTGTAAAGGCATAAGCCAGCTTGACTGCGACACTGACGGGTGGAGCAGGTGCGAAAGCAGGTCTTAGTGATCCTCCGATGCCGTATGGTATGGCACGGAGCTTAATGGATAAAAGCTACCCCGGGGATAACAGAGTAGTCGCGCCCGAGAGTCCAAATCGACGGCGCGGATCGCTACCTCGATGTCGGCTCACCGCATCCTGGGGCTGGAGAAGGTCCCAAGGGTTGGTCTGTTCGCCCATTAAAGCGGCAACGCCGGGTAGCTACATTCCTAAGGGATAACCGCTGAAAGCATCTAAGTGGGAAGCCCACCCTAAGATTAGGACTCGTTATAGATCCCCCGCAGAAGACGGGGTTGTCCGGCAGGCGGTGGAAGGGCAGTAATGTCTTAAGCCTACCTGATACGGATAGATCGATTCAGACTTTTTGGTCCGATTTCCTCATAAAGTGCAGCTTACAGTGATTTCATGAATTGAACTTTACAATATTTTGTGTTTAGAATTCCGGTCTAGATAGCAAAGTGGTACCACCTGACCGTGCCCGCTAGCTTAGCGCAAGCTTTGCAGGCGGGCCCCATTCCGAACTCAGAAGTTAAACGCTTTCGCGCTAACGATAGTGTGAGGGCAACTTCACGCGAAAATAGGTCAAGGCCGGAATTCTGGACATAATTTTAGTTAAACTTAGTCATAATCTTCATAGTTCTATTCTTCATTGCGGGAATTAGAATCAAAGTTTTCAATTAATTAATAATCTATCTCATTCAATTAAGATTTTGTATAATATTCTAAATGGAAGATCAGGGATTACCGGAAAAATATGAAAATGTTATTGATTCCACGAGAGAGGATTTTAAAACAGTCTTTGGGCCAGACGCTCAGATAGAATATCAACCCGACAAGGAAGGCGGATGGGAGTGGCTTATTGAAACAACTCTTACACCTGCAATAACAGAAGGCGGTCAAAAAGTTCGTATCCGGTTAGCAGATCGTCCGGATACTGTTACGTTCGACGACGAAGATAAAGAATTTTTATGTTATCCCACAACTTCATTAGTTGTAAATGGAATAGATTTATCAGAGAAGGTGGCTCCAATTCTATTTACATCCCGCCGACTACCGATGCTAGATAGAGAAAATTTTGACGAGTCGCATCCAATATTACAACAACTTGAACGGGAAAGTGGGGCGACTTCATCAAAACCGCGTAATAAAATATTCTTATCCTCTATGCAATCCAGCGATGACTTAGCGGTTTTATTTCATGGGAATGGACACATACAAACTGGAGGTGAAGCTATTGAGATTCATAGAAACTTTAAATATCTGGTAAAATCTGCTTCCAGGGGAGAAGTGTTACCCCTTAGTGCACGAGATGTTTATCTTAGGATTGTGAGAGATGAAGTTGAAACGGACAAGGTTGCGGTTATAAAAATGCGTAAAGACGATTTAGCGAAAAAACTATATCCAACCGATCCTGAACTTTTTAGGTTTAAAAAAGCTCTACTTACCCGTTTAATGAGTTATGTGAATGCTGCAGGGGGAAAATTTAAAAAATTGGTAGATCCTCAAGTTATTAACGAATTAACCAGTATGGAAGATAATAAATAATGCAAAGAATATGTTATTTGACAAGTTAATAGATGTAATTAAAAGAAACATTAAAAGCGGTAGAGCAAAACTATAAACGTTTTGGTAGCTCAAGGCCCGCCGATGCTAAAGCTTTGGCTAGGCAGGCCGGAATTCTGGACATAATATAAATTAAATATTATGAACCCGTTTCAAAACTCCATTAGTATTTGACAAATAAAAATAGGCAGTGATAGCCTCAAATAGCTTAGAAATGAGGTGATACCACTGCCCAATTTAAATACTACTGACGTTTTAAATATAACTCAATTAGAGTTTCTTGCAGGTAAACTTCCCAAACCTAATGCTCATACAGGCAGACCAAGCTATACAACTTTGGAACTTCTTCCTGGGATATTGAAAGTACTTAGATCCGGAATGAGGTGGAGAGACCTTGATAGAAAAAATTATCCTTCAGGAGTTACCCATTGGAGAAGATTAAGATTTTGGGAACTTAGGTTTGGACTTAAAAAGACTTGGAATTCAATTCTTCAAAAACTTCACAATCTTAAAAGATTGAATCTGAACGTAGCCTTAATCGACGGCTCACTGGTGCCCAGTTTCAATTTTTTAGATACAACAGGATACTCTGGTAAATACAAGAAAACAGGTACGAAAATGTCGGTAATCACGGACTTTTCAGGTACCCCCTTCAATGTTGTTTTTGCTTCAGGCAACAAGCACGATATGCCTCTTGCCATTCCAACCATAGCAAATAATTCCGTTGGAAAACCAAACACGATCTTAGCCGATAAAGGATATGATTCTGATAAATTGAGATATCGTTTAAGTAAGGCTGGGATCGGCACAAACATTCCAATAAGAAATATTAAAAACAGGAAAAAACAAGAAAATTACAACATTCCACTAGGCAAAATGAGGTTTAAAATAGAAAGAACAAACGCCTGGATAAAATCATTCAGAAGACTGCATTTTAGGTTTGACTATACTCTAGCTTCATTCCAAGCCCTGACATACTTGGCTTTAATTGTGGTTTGCATAAGAAAGTTGATTTAGAAACTTCGGTTCTTCAAAGAAGTTTAGCTCACTATCAATTGAGTTTTGAAACCAGTTCTATTACTTCATTCAACATCTACAGTAGAAGCTATTGACCAGGAAGGGTTATCTTTCCCCCTAAGTATTTCTAGTAAATCATCTAATTTTCGAGTTATTATTGTCGGAGGTCGTCCTTCTGGAGGATGGATTTCCGTTAGTTTTACTAATATCACCTTTTTGGGACTAGAGCCTAATTCTGATTCATATGGATCACTTACACTGTAAAGGTCACCACCGTCTCTTTGTCTGATATTAGTAATCAGTGTGTCATCTAGAGTGATACCACTAGGTTTCGAATTTTCGGAATGGGGTAGAGTTCCTTTCAATTTTGAAGGTTCATCTGTCCCTGTCGATGTTAATCTTACTAGATCACCCTTTAAGTTAGATACTTCTTCACCCATTTAAATATATTATATATTATTCAGAATCTTGAAATTTTATCTTTATTGCTTGTTAGTTATTGTATCGGACGGTATAATATGTTTTAACTAAAAAGAAAGGTGGTTATGCTAAGTGGCGCGAAAAATAAAAATAACACAAGCAAAGAATATAAAGAAAGTTAAAGCATCTCCTAGAGCTACTTCAAAGGAGCCTCAGACAATGGAAGAGCTTCTTAGTTTGTATGGAACCAAAGCATCCTTATCAGTAGGCGATCGGGTTAAAGGTCGTATTGTTTCTATGGAGCCCGGACGAATGCTTGTAGATATTGGAGGCAAATCCGAAGGATTATTGGCTGAGAAAGCTTATAAAGAAGCGGAAGGATATATTAAAACCCTGAAAATCGGAGATGAAGTTGATGCCAGAGTAATAGTCCCGGAAACTAGTGATGGTTATACAATACTTACGCTTCGGGAAGCAGTAGAATCAGTCTACTGGGGCAATATTGAAAAGCTTCAGGAGAGTGCGACTCCGGTAAAAGTAGAAGGCAAGGGTGTAAATCCTTCAGGAGTTATGGTCGATGTGTTGGGAATGAGCGGTTTTATTCCTCTTTCACAATTGGGCAAAGAATCATTAAAGAATTCTCAGGCGTTAATTGGAAAAAGATTTGAGGCAATTGTTATCGATTTCGAGAAGCAATCTAAAAAAGTAATACTTTCAGAAAAAGAGGTTAGCGAGAAAGACGAATTGCAAAAAACCCGCAAAGCTCTCAAGGAAATTAAAGAAGGGGATATATATGAAGGCAAAGTAAGCACAATTTATGACTTTGGTTGTTTTGTAAGAATCGAAGTTGGAAAAGACAAACTTCCATTGGAAGGCTTGGTACATATCTCCGAAATTGCATGGGAAAAGGTGGACAATCCAGGCGATTTGGTTTCGGAGGGCGATGAAGTAAAAGTCAAGGTGATTGGCATAAAGAACGAAAAATTAGCCTTTTCTATAAAACAAGCTTTGAAAGATCCCTGGATTGAAGCTGATAAGAAATATGAGATAGATGATAAGGTAAAAGGTAAAGTCATTCGTGTTTCCGACTTCGGATTATTTATTCAGCTTGAACCCGGCGTTGAGGGTCTTTTGCATATAACAAAGATCCCGCCCGGTAAAAATTTATCTCGCGGTGATGAAGTGAATGTGTCCATAGAAGAGGTGGATGCAGAGAATCGCAAAATAGCTTTGGGTTTGGTATTAACTGAAAAACCGGTGGGCTACAAGTAAACACTTCAATTTACAATTATCAATTTTCAATTTACAATTCTTCTTGAGATGGCTAAATTATCCTCGAAATATATCTGTCAACAATGCGCTTATGAGTCAAGTAAATGGTTTGGTCCCACACAATCTTACTTCTCGCCTTTTCAATTCTATTCGAATACGGCTCGAAGAGCGTTTTGTGCGGGGTCTGCGCGCCTGCCAGGACAGGCGCTTGACAAAGTGGTTAGAAGTATATCATTATAATTTTAATGGGAAAAATCAAACTCGCAATACCCCTTTTAGTAGCTCTCTTTTTTTTGACTGCCTCCGGAGCTTTTGCGCATCATAGGGAAAAAGTCCTAGGTGTTTCCACACAGAGTTCCGATTTGTCATTTCCGGAAGAAGTAACTGCAGGGCCCGGCGCAATACTTCCCGACAGCCCATTTTACGTATTGGATACTTTTTGGCAGCAAGTTAAG
>Ga0209518_1002817_pt1 | contig 15675 bp, 11 predicted proteins | sample RifGroB1_FD_183993 | JGI IMG/M metagenome (GOLD analysis project Ga0209518, IMG submission 183993) | Groundwater microbial communities from Rifle, Colorado, USA - Groundwater B1 (SPAdes) (version 2) | ecosystem: Environmental > Aquatic > Deep subsurface > Groundwater | place: Rifle, Colorado...
TATTTCCACCTATAAGCATATTCTCAAATCAAACAAGAGTAAGCCACTTACACCAGATGAAAAGAAGCGCCTAATGGGCAATTTGGCTGGCTACGATATTTCACCTGATATGGTGAAGCTCTCACTTGTGAATATGTATCTACACGGCTTTCCAAGCCCGAATATCCACGAATACGACACGCTGACGAGCGAAGAGAAGTGGAACGAGCGTTTCGATGTAATGATGGCAAATCCACCCTTTATGACACCAAGAGGCGGCATACGCCCCCATAAACGCTTCAGCGTGCAAGCTAATCGCTCTGAGGTGCTTTTCGTGGCATATATAATGGAACATCTAAATAATAAAGGCCGGGCCGGTATAATAGTGCCAGAGGGCATAATTTTTCAATCCAGTAACGCCTATAAACAGCTTCGTAAGATGTTGGTTGAAGATGGACTTTGGTCGGTGGCTTCATTGCCGCAAGGCGCATTCAATCCTTATGCAGGTGTTAAGACCAGTATTTTATTTTTTGATAATACCATTGTGAGACAAACTAAAGAAATTTTGTTCGTTAAAGTTGAAAATGACGGCTTTGACTTGGGCGCGCAAAGAAGACCAATTGATAAAAATGACTTGCCAAAGGCGTTGGCTGTTTTGGAAAAATACAGAAAGACGGTTCAAGGAGGTAAAAAATTTAATTTAGGTAAAGACGAAAAAGTATTTTCCAGCATTGTTAAAAAAGATAAGATTGCAGAAAACGGCGACTATAATCTCTCCGCCGATCGCTATCTTGCCGCAATCGATTACACTAATGTCAAATGGCCGATGATAAGATTAGGGGAATTTATTGGATTTTTACAAAAATCAGATAGAAGGGCTGGCGACGGTATACCAACGGGTAAATATCCCTTTTTCACTTCAGGTCAAAATCAAGATAAATGGTTAGATGCTGTTGATTATAGAGAAGAGGCTTTAATTTTAGGAACAGGTGGCTCCGCGAGTGTTCATATTTCAATTAGTTTTTCTACGTCTGCCGACGTCTTTGTTATAAAAAGTAATTCCGAGAAATTGAATAATAAATTTTTATATTACTTTCTTAAAAATAATATAAACATTCTTAACGCTGGTTTTAGGGGAGTAGGGCTCAAACACCTATCAAGGGAGTATCTAAAACAAATTCAAATTCCCCTTCCTTTAATTGAAGTTCAAAAAGAAATTGTTGCAGAACTTGATGGTTATCAAAAAATCATAGACGGCGCAAAGCAGATAGTAGATAACTACAAACCTACCATTAAAATTGATCCGAAGTGGGAGAAGATTAAACTGGGTAGTGAAATTAAAATAAATAATGGATATGTTCTAACTGAATTTAATGATGATGGTAAGGTAGCGTGTATAAAAGTTAGCGATATGAATTTATCAGAAAATCAAAATGAAATTAGGACTGCAAGTCATTGGATTAGATCAACAAAAAAAGAGCTATTACCAATAGATAGTATTATTTTCCCAAAAAGAGGCGCGGCTATCGCGACAAATAAAAAACGCATAACAAAGATTCCTTGTCTCATTGATAACAATTGTATGGGAATAACAGTGCTTGATAATAATAAACTATACCCTTTGTATTTATACACTTATTTATTGGGCTTTGATTTAACCACGATTTCAAATAGCGCAGGTATTGCCTTGATAAATAATGGAGATATTTCCAATGTTTTAATTCCACTTCCTTCTCTTGAAACTCAAAAGAAAATTGTGGAAAAAATTGAAGAAGAACAAAAAATCATTGAAGCTAATAAAAAACTGATCGACCTTTTTGAGCAAAAAATTAAGGATAAAATCTCCGAACTTTGGGGGGAATAAATATGAAAGAAAAAATTAGGCCAATTTATTCCGAACTACAAGGGTATTTAGCTCAGGCCCCAAAACTCGAAAACCCACTCGACCGCAGCTCAGATAAAACTCTTTGGACTCAAGTTAATAATACTATTAACGAGCTTAATGGTGTTTCTGCTAAAAATTATGACAGTTTTAAGCTTGATCCAGAATTTATGGATCAAAGAGGGATGATTCCACATCATTATATTAAGATATCGGCCTATAGGATGAAATTAGGCGGCTTAATAGCAAGATTACACGCTGAATACTTTTCAGACGAGCCAGCTCCATTTAGCGGGATGCCAACTACAATTATTAGTCAAACCCAACAACAAAATCAATCTTTCCAGATACAAATGCTTCTCGAGATCCAAAGTAGAATAGATGAAAAAATTCCTAAATTTGACGAGGATAGCAAGGAGAAAAAGTTTTTGGAAAAAATTAAAGAATCATTAGCGTCGGTAGGTAATGTTTCTCAATTGATCGCACTTTTATTAAGAGTGGGTAAGGACATTGGCTTAACCGTTGATCAAATTTTTAATATATTCAAATAGTTTAAAGAATAAGCAGGTTATAAAAAATTAAAGACTATGCCAAAAACAGATATTTCAGTCAGAGAATTAGTAGATAAAGTTCAGCACGGAGAATTAACCTTGCCGGAAATGCAGCGCCGTTATGTTTGGCCGGCAACTCGTGTTCGTGATTTGCTTGATTCTTTATACCGTGGTTATCCGTCCGGCACGATTTTAGTTTGGGAGACAGAAGAAGAAATAGAAACAAGGGAACTTGCCGTAAAATCAAGTAAAACTCCGACAAATTCTCAAAAATTACTTTTATTGGATGGACAACAGCGTATCACTTCTCTTGCTGCGATATTAAACGGCGAGCTTGTTCAGGTTAGAAATCGCAGGAAGCCGATTGATATTCTATTTAATTTAGAACACCCCGAAGGCCCTCCAGTTGAAATTACAGAGGTGGAGGAGAATGATTTTACCGCCAACGTTGAAGATGTAGAAGAAGAGGAGGAAGCAGAGCGTGATATTCAAGAAGAAATGCGTAAACGCACTTTTGTTGTGGCCAGTCGTTCTTTACAGAATGATCCACTTTGGGTTCCCGTTTCAGATATTTTTACGAAAGATTTTAGCGAAATACTTGAGAAGGTAGGGATTACCTCCCTACAAGATCCGCGTTACAAAAAGTATTCTAAAAGATTGCAGCAAGTTAAAAACATTGAAAATTATCAGTATGTTATGCAGCGCCTAACACAAGATATGTCTTATGAGGAGGTGACGGATATTTTTGTAAGGGTAAATTCTTTGGGTATCAAATTGCGTGGTTCTGATTTGGCATTGGCACAAATTACGTCTCGCTGGAAGGGCTTTATGAAGTTAATTGAGGATTTTGCCAGTGAGTTTAAGGATGACGCAGAGTATGTTATTGAAACCGGGCTACCTGTTCGTATGATGGTTATTTTTGCAACTCATCAAAGTAGATTTAAGACAGTGGGCAAGATCAGTAAAGAGAAATTAAAAGCATCGTGGCAAGAAGCTATGGAGGGGCTACGTTTCGCAATCAGCTTCGTCCGAAAAAATGCAGACATAGATAATCTTTCTTATCTTTCTTCGCCATTTTTGCTTATTCCAATTTCTATTTTTTGGATCTTAAAAAAGAATGAAGCAATAACGCCAGAGGAAGAGAATAAAATACTAAAATGGTTTTATTTTGCTCATATGCGCGGACATTATAGTATGGGTTCGTCTGAATCAATTCTTGATGCTGACCTGGGGATACTATTCAAGGGTAAAAAGTTTGATGAACTTATTCAGCAGTTATTTTTACACGTTAAAAAGTTTAACGTTGATTCCGAAGATCTCTATAACCGAGGCATTAGAAGTCCATTCTTCTCAATGCTTTATTTTGTTTTGAAGCAAAATGGGGCAAAGGATTGGTGGTCTGGTCTTAAACTTTCGGAGAAACACACGGGAAACGCTCATACAATTCAATACCATCATATTTTTCCAAAATCACTCTTAAAAGATAATTATGACAAAAAAGAAATAAACGAAATTGCTAACTTCGCATTTATTGGTGGTAAAACTAATCGTCAGATTTTGAATAAAGAACCGGTTGTTTATCTTGAAAAAGAAGTTATTGCAAAACGCGGGGAAGAAGCTCTCGTATCTCAACTCATTCCTCTGGAAAAGAAACTTTGGGAAATTTCAAGCTATCGTGATTTTCTCGTTGCTCGCCGCAAAAATATAGCAGAAGCAATTAACAATTTTATGAAAAAATTCGAGTAATAAATTATGGAAGAAAATAATATTAAAAAAGAAGAGCTTGAATTTGTGCACGATAATGACCTGCTCCCAGTCCTTGAAAAACTTGGGCTTAAGGATGACTTTTTGTCTGGGAAAATTAGATGCGCTTTTTGTGGAGAAATTATTACGGATGAAAATCTACACTCATTTTTTGAGGATAATGGCGTGAAGGTGAGTTGCAGCAAGGAAGATTGTATTAAAGAAGTTGAAAAAAAGCAATAACTATGGAAGGCGTAAACACCATAATAATAGCCTGGGGCGGGCTAAAAGTAATATTGCCGTGGAGTGGCTGGCTCCTTCTTCTGGTGTTACTTATTTATCTCTACAAGCATCCAGAAGAATTTGATTCGTGGTTGACAAAAATTGATAGATTTTTACTCAAATTCTGGTCGGGGCGGGAAAAGCAGTTTATACAAAGAGATATAAGGTCACGCATCAATCTTGCATCAAAAAAAATTAACAAAGAGGCGGAGGGCTTAATTACGAAGGGGGTTGATATTGTATGGGTGAACCAGGAAAATATTGAGTCGTTTTTGCGTAAGGGCAAAGTAATTGTCAGGATGCAACATTACGAAAATCACGATAAGAATATTGTTAATGCGGCAACACACTACGTCACAAAAGGCGTTTTGCATACGGCAAAAATATATCTATCGGACGAAATGCAAAAGGCTTTGAATCTTGCTTTAACAAAGAAGATATTGTGCGAGGAGCAGGATAACGGAACGTCAACTGATTATTTTTTCGCCAATGTATTACGCCCAGCATTGAACGCTGATGCTGGCCTGAATAAGACCTATGATGTCATTGAAAAAATGGAGAGAAAGGGCTTGTTCACTCGCATACTCTTACGTGAGATTAGGTTGATGGGGAAAAGGCTCTATCCCAGCGCACCAACAAATCGTGAGTTCCAAGAAACTAAAAATTTCTTTAATTTTCTGGAACCATTTGCGAGCCTTGAATCTGGTGACGATATACGAGATTGGGAATTTGTTCGGGACGACATTAAAATGGGTATACTATTTGTTGCCCAGAAAGGTAAGCTGGAACACGAAGGCTATGCGCCCTATATTAAGCGTATAACTGGTAAAATAAACCGTGGAGCGCAAAATATCTACCTCTTTGGTCGTAAGCCAGAGAATGTTAGAGCGGTTAAAGAAATTGCGAAGCAACTTCGTGCAGAAAATCCCAAGATTGTGGATTATAGGGTGGAAAAATATTATTCCTTTCTGCGAAGTGAAAAATTGCCCGCCATTTGTATAGTGTTAAAAACCGATAGATAATGCACCGTCTAAAAGTTAAGCTCCACCAAAACTTATGTTATCTATTGAACAGTGCCGAAAACTCATAGAGGACGGCGAAAAGTATTCGGACGGGAAAATAGAAAAAATCCGAGACAGTATGCGCGCATCAGCCGAGATTATTTTTGAAAAATGGTCGAAAGAGAAACGATCAAAAATAGAAAAATAAATGGAAGACGTAAATTTAGAAAAATTCTACAAAGATATAATACAGGGTTGGATGATGGGCGATCTCCATACTGCAGCCAGAAAAGAAAATGGGGCAAATTTTATTACTGCTTTAGGTTGTTTTGTATATACCGAGGCAATAGGGCTTTATCTGCCTCATTTAGATAAAGAGATTGAGGATTCTCTTCCCCCGAAAGAACGTCAAAGACGTTTTTATAGATGCTTTTTTAAATTAGAGTCCAGAGAACGTCTTATGGAATACGATAAAAAAATCAGAAAAAGTGGAGTGAAAAATGGTATCTATCAAATTAGACACCGATTTGCCCATAAGTACTTACCAAATTTAGTAGAGCCACAGCATATTCCGGTTAGGGTTGCCGGATCGCATAATGTGGAAAGATTACAAGAGCTCCAAGACGCTGGACTCTTTTTCCCAGTGGCTCTTGAGGAAAATGATGGGAAAATACAAAACATTGCTATTAACAATGTAAAATATATTGAAGAATTGCAAAAATTGGTAGATTATGCGTATAGCAAAATTTTTATAGAAAAAGACGATGATTTCGTAACCGCTATGCGCTCTGGGTATAATGAACTTATTAAGGATGATTAGAGAGTAGGAATTAAATCCGGAATATGAATATAGCTATTAGGGATGGTTTTGAGCTAATATATAAAAATGAGTAAACCTCCGTATATAAATGTTTCAAAATTAGATGTCGCCAAGAGGCAATTAGAAATAGCCATTACGCTTTTCTTAACTAATTCTGATCCGATATCAATCCATACGCTTTCTGCTGCGGCCCACGAAGTGCTAAATACATTACTTAAAAAACAAAATTTAGGACGATCTTTTTTAGACGAGAATGTTAAAAGATTTATTAGACCGGAAAAACAAAAAGAAGTTATAGACAAAATTAGAGAGGCACAGAATTTTTTTAAACACGCGGATAAAGATTCCGATGGAGTATATAAATTTCACTTTAAGTTGACTGAATTTTTCTTATGGGATACCTGCGCGATGTATCAGATTCTTACCAAAGAAAAAACTCCCCTAATTTCTGTTTTTCTTATATGGTTTTATTCGGCATATCCCAATATTCTGCTTGATGAAGAAACTAAAACTCTATTTTTAAACTGTCAAAACGATTTAGGCGTAAATCCGGAAAATAGGTCAGAATTTCTTAATTTATTACCCGACATTATTAAATCAAGAAATAGGATCACCAAGCTTTAATAACTTTCCATCAAACAGGTTCTAATATCGTCCAGCCCGCGGGGCTTCGTTGCTTTTCATTTGCTGATAAATCAAAAGCCCATCGCTGGGCAGTTTCTCTTTCAAGCCAAACCCTCGCTTCCAACTCAAACCCCTATGGAGAAAAAGCACCATCATCTCCCCGCTTAACCAGACCAGCCAACTCCCTCTTATCATACGCCTGTCTATGTAATTCTCTCCCCGGGATGAGCTCAGCTACCGAGAATACGCTGAACGTCAATTTATCACGACAACCCATTCGTCATTAGGGGAATTGGTTGTTCCCATCCAGGTAACTTCGTTTATTAAAACCCTGAACCTCGATGGATTACCACTGTCTCTTCCGCAAAAAACTGGGCCGGCGATTGGTGCCAGCTCGACTATTAGCGTCGGAAGCGGCTCTGGTTTAAGCACGGGCTCAGGTTCTGGTTCAAGCACTGGTTCGGTTGTTGACGCTAAAACCTCCGGAACCGTAGTAGTTGCTATTGATAGAGGTTCGCCCTCAGCCAATATAGCCTCAGCCGAAATATCGTCTGGTTCTTCTTGGATTTCTTCTATATTCGGTTCGATTTTGAGATCTATTTTAATTGATAGAGGATTAGCCACTTTTAATTCTTCTGACGACGAGTCGGGCAGGTTAAGGGCGACGCCGGCTTTAAATGGGTTGATTTTAACAAGCAGATCTGCGGTTGCCTTTTTTAATTTCTCTAATTGCTGGACTAATTTATCTATTAAAGATATTTTTGGTTCATTCTTGGCCAAAGCCGCGTTTTCTTTTACCGCGGCGATTAATGTGCCGCTTAATTCTTCCTTCACCTGTTTTTTATATTCTTCGCTTATCCCGAATGGCGTCACATATGGTGCCCAGGTTTCGTAAAGCGTCAAAAATTGCTGTTCGAGTTGATTTACCCGACTACTTCCAGCGCCTTTAAATCTACTGGTTCCTTCAAGAGCCCAATTCATCACAATTTTCGCTTCTTCCCAAGCTATTTTATGAGGTTCGTTACCCTGTTTTCTGGTATCAAAATAATACCACAAGCCATCGTATAGTTTCATTTTCTCTAAAACGTTAAATTCGGTGAAAATGGCGATAGTTTTATTGGTAATTTCAAAACTATTTAAGGTTAAAGCTGCCATTGACCCTGTAATATAACCCGACAACACTTTTGGGATATCGGTGCCCACTCCCTTCCAGTAAGATCTTAGGTTAGTTCTTTCATCTAGTACTTGGTTAAAATAATTTCTGGCGTCTGTTTTATATTGTTGAGAAATCACCAAATCTATAAGATCCATTTCGCCCAAGGCACTTAAAACCACCAAGCCATAGGTGATATCCGTGGCAATTTTGCCTCCGCCAATAACTGTATTAAGAATAGTTAAAAAATCCTTATCTTTAAGAATCAAATCTGTAACAGTCGTCATTGTTTTACTAATGTCCAAAACCATTTTTATTCTCTCTACGTCTTCCGCCTTGATTCCCAGTTGTTTCGCAAAAACATAGCTTCCCAATGACAAATTGGCGACCACAGAGACTGTAATCGCCAACCAAAAAATCTTTTTAAGATATAACCTTTTTACCATTTCCCGTTAGCAATAATATAACGAATAAATTCATCAAATCTACTAGTCAAAACGTATATTTTAGAGTAATTCAAAAAATAAATATAAGCACTAGCTAGGTGTTGTTCTTCTTGTACACTTAAGACATTATATTCTCCAACTTGCTCCTTTTTAAATTCCCCCGATAAGCCATAATCGCTAAATAAAAATTTTGCCCATTCCTCTATACTTACATCTGATTTATTTTTTTTATATGCATCAATACTTACGATACTGCCACTTCCCTCTTTTCCCTCTAAATATATACTACTTGCCGTTCTATTTTTTTCTACTTCTTCTGGTTTATATTCAGTCATCTTCACCCCTTTCCACTCCATTGGAATTTTAAATTCATACCCATCTATTTTATTAATCACACCATATTCATTACCGAGCAAGCTTTTTACCACTCTTACGCCTTCGGGCAGGGTTTTATTCAGCGCCCGAACATCGGCTTGGGTTTGCCACCAATAAAAAAATCCTCCGGCAACGAGGACCAAAACGCTGACCGAAACGACCAAAAAAGCGAACCTTTTCATCATAAATTTATTCCAAACTAAACTTAGTTTAGTTTGGAGTTAAAAATTAATACCCTAACTTAATGCCGAGTTTATCGGCAACCTGATGAAACCATTTCTCATGACGGTCAACTTTAGTCGGAAACACCTCCATCATCTTTTGAAGATCTTTATCATCAAGCATATTTCAAAAATGATTTTTCCTTTCTAGACTTTTCTATAAATTTGTGTTTTCTCAAGAAGATTAAAATCGGCTTACCGCACTTTCCGCACAATTCTACTCCCGAAAGAAGTCCTACTCCCGCAGTGACCGGTTTGCCTTGAATATTCTTTTTACATAAATCACATTTTATTACCCTCATACGTTTTAATTATACCGCCCGCAAAAACGCTGTCAAATCCGTTGATTGAGGTCCGACCTCAATCATTTAGACCTCGAACAATAGAGGAGTTGATGTGCGACACTTTAATATGCGACACTCGGTGTCAAACACAGGTATTTGCTTGACATAAAATGTCGCAATTAGTAGGATAGATAAATGTCTAGTAAAGAGTTCTATATTAGGCTCACTTTAGGTGTGTATAAGGTAAGCCAGTTGTTCCCAAGGAAAGAACCGTTAAGAGCAGATATCAGAGAACTGGCTGACGAAATTTTAGCCAGCCTGCTTTGTAATAATCACCAGGGGTGCTCCGAGAACATCAAACTTATCCAAAACCTCTTCAATTTGGCTGAAAGCCGCGGGTTAGCCGATCCCCGCAATTTTTTGGTTCTCCGCCGCGAATACAATAAGGTCAGTGGGCTTATCGAGGATGCGGGGGTAAGCGCTGGAAAAACTGTGGAAAACTCTTCCCTTAACGGCAAGAACAAAAACCGCCAGGAGGTTATTTTGAGCATCCTGAAAAGCAACGGCAAGGTTAAAATGAGCGATTTGGCTAAGTCTTTTCCCGAGATCAACCGCCGGACGATTCTGCGGGATTTGGGCACTTTCTGCCAAGCCGGGGTGGTGGAGCGAAGCGGTGGTGGCAGGGGAGCTTGCTATACTATTAAAAATGCGACATTATAAGTAAAATGTCCAATTTTCCATAAAAATGTCCAATTTACGCAAGAATTACAGTGAAGTTTACGACAAGTATGTCAAAAAGATATACCGATTTGTCCTATTAAAGGTGAATTCTGCTGAAATAGCCGAAGATTTGACGTCGGAAGTCTTTATGAGAGGTTGGCAGTCTTTTAAGGGCCAGGGGCCCGACAAAATCGAGAATATTCAGGCATTTTTATACCAAATTGCCCGGAACCTCTTAGCCGACCACTACCGGCAAGAGACCAGGGCGCAGTTCGTTTCCGTGGAATACGCGCCTCCCTTGCCTGACGCCAAACAGGACCTGGAAGAGATGTCGTTTATCCAATCGGACATGGAGCGGGTCAAGGCGGCTCTGGTTAGCATCAACGACGACTACCGGGAGGTTATCGTCTGGTATTATCTGGACGAGCTTAAAGTACCGGAAATCGCCAAGATTTTAGACAAGTCCGAGCCCACGGTGAGGGTTCTTATCCACCGGGCTCTCCACGCCCTGAAAGACGAGCTCAAATGAGCTGTAATAGAATAGCCGTTTTTACGTCATAATAAGTGCAATGAAACAAAGCCAACTCGTTCGCCAACTTAAAAGTTTGCGCGAGCTCGAACCCAGTGATAACTGGGTTTCTTTTACTAAAGAAAGAATCTTTGCCGGCGAGCCTGAACCGATGGGATTGAGAGCAGGGGTTCTGTCTTTCTTTCCACTTTTCAGATACAAATTGGCTTTAGCTCCGATCATCAGCGTTTTGGTTTTAATCGGGCTCTTCGGTTTTACCCGGCAGACTCTTCCCGGGGATTTTCTGTTTTCCGTGAAAAAGATGACCGAGAGCGCCCAGGTGACTTTTTCTTCGGGCATTGAAAAACCGGAAACCCAATTGAGGCTGGCCAATAAGCGGCTGGAAGAATTGAGCAGGATTGCCGAGAACAACCAAGTGGGTAAATTGGACCCAGCCATCAAAGAGTTCCAAATGAACATCGTTCAAGCAACTAAAGACTTGGCCGCTTTCGATATTAATGTGACAAGCTCAGACCCGTTAGCGATCAAGGGATTGTTAGCTGAAACCAAGAAAATGACCGAGAACAAAGAAAGGGTGGAATCAGTTTTGGGCGCAATTATCGGCGACACTAACGAATTGGACAGCGCCATTCTGCAGATAGAAAAGCAAACGGCCGCCTACCTGATAACCGATTTGGAAAAGAGGACGCTGCAGGAAAGCGACTTGCAGTTGCTCAACCAGGCGAGAGACGATTACAACGCCGGCAATTTTGCGACATCGCTGGAAAAGATCTGGATATTGTCCAATAAGTAATAATTTAAAATTTCCGGGGTCGTATCCCAGCCACTTTTGAATATTGCCTTAAGGCATCAAATAATTATTGATATTCATAAGATGCTCGCCCGCCATAATTTCTTCGAAAATTTAGGCGGGCAGGGGGATAGGTCGATGCGACGCCATAAATAATTACTAAAATCAAAATTAAAATAAAACAAAACGTTCGTTTTCGTTCATCGTTAAACGAAAAAACAAATAATAAAAATGACTAACTTAACTAAAAAGATTGTAGCGATTATTACGACTGTGACCTCCGCTGCCTTGATAGCTGGCCCGACCCTTGCTTTGACGTCTGCCGAGCTGCAGGCTATGATCGATAGCCTTTTAGCCCAGATTGCGACATTGCAAGCCCAGTTATCCGAGACTACGGGAGGCACGACTGTTTCGGGTTGTACGATTACCTCTTTTGACAGAAACCTGACGCTTACTTCAACTGGTGAAGATGCAAAATGTTTACAAATCATTTTGAACTCATCGGCTGACACTCAGGTTGCTGCTTCCGGCGTAGGATCTTCCGGAAATGAAACGACTTACTTTGGCGCTTTAACCAAGGCAGCCGTTATCAAATTCCAGGAAAAATATGCCAGCGAGGTTTTGACCCCGTTGGGATTGACGGCTGGTACCGGTTTTGTTGGCGCTAAGTCCATCGCGAAATTAAACACGATGATTGGCGGGACAACGACTCCGACCACCCCGACAACTCCAACTACGCCCGCGACAGGAGCAGCTACTATTGCGCTAGCTTCCGACACACCGGAAACTGCTCAAATAGCAAAAAATGCTCAAGACGGTTTGTTCACCAAGATTAAATTCTACGGCGGAGCCGCAGGGGTGACAATTACTAAGGTTACAGTGAGCCGAGGCGGAATTTCAGCCGATGCTGATCTCGCATCCATCAAACTTTACGATGGCACGACTCAATTGGGCTCAACTCAGGCCTTAAATACCAACACCCACAAGGCAACCTTTACCGGTCTTTCTTGGAATATCCCTTCCGGGGAAACCAAGTATCTGACCCTTAAAGGAAGTATTGCTTCGGGTCCGACCGTTGGCGATTCAGTTAGATTAAACATTAATGAAGCTGCTGATATTACAGCTTCAGCCACTTTGTCGGGTACTTTCCCGATTACTGGCAACGCTAAGACAATTGCGGGAATTTCCGTTGGCGAGTTGTTCGTCGCAACGACAACCGCTCCAGCCGCAACTAATATTTTGTCCGGAGCAACCGACCAACAAATCGCTGGCTGGACATTCCAGGCAAGTTCAACCGAAGGCATGAAGGTTACCTCAATCAAAATCACCCACACTGGCTCGGCCACGCGGGATGACGTGAAGAACATCGTGCTTAAGGTTGACGGCGTCCAACTTGGCAGCACTGTTGCCACTATGGATGCTTCTAACGCAGCCACTTTTGATTTATCGGCTGCGCCGTTAGCAATTCTGGCCGGCGCCACTAAGACGATTTACGCTTACGCTGACATTGCTTCCGGAATTTGGACCGAAAGAACCGTGATTTTTGAGATTACCCAATACACTGATGTTACATCTTACGGCGATAATTCTGGCGGATCGGCCATCGCTGCCCAATCTGACCAAGATGCCTTTATCAGGGCGACTGGCAACACCATGACCATAAATCAGGGCACTGTAACTGTTGCCGTGGATGCTTCTCTGAATCCGGCTGTCCAGACATATGTCAAGGGAACTTCAAACAGATTAATTTCTGCTTTCAAGTTTTCAGCTGGTTCAACAGAAGGCGTCAGACTTACCGAGCTGAAACTGAAGCTTGAAGGTACAGGTTCAGTTACCGATATCTCCAATGTCACTCTTTGGGATGGAACCACTCAAATTGGCAGCGCTGCTTCAGTCGTCGGCTCTTATGTAACATTCGGAGCCAACACGATCGGCTATGACGCATCCGGCTTATTTGACGTGGCCAAATCTTCCAACAAGACCATTTCAGTGAAAGCAGATATTCCTTCCGGAGCTACTACTGATCTTACCGTTGGGCTTTACATTAACGCTCAAGCCGATGTGAAATTTGACGGCTTGGAGTCAAAGTATGATTTGCTTTCCACTGCTGCCACCGTGACAAGCGCAGCCGCGGCCAACACCAATGCCCACATAATCGGGGCTTATGGTTCTCTGACGATTTCCAAATCAGCTTCAACCCCAGCTGCCCAGACTTATGTCAAGGGCTCAACTGGAAAAGAGTTATTGAAGGTTAATTTGACCGCAGGTTCTGGAGAAGACATCTCCGTCACTGCCATTACCCTTCGCTGCTATATTGCGAGCGGTAGTACCGCTTGCGGTTCAACAGGTACCACGACCAACGCTAAACTTTTGAAAGCTGATGGCACGCAGTATGGTTCGACGGTTGCAAATCCTTCAGCCACCGCCGCTTTCAGCGGAAGTTTAACGGTTCCTGCTTCAGAAACAGTAACCTTGACTTTGGTGGCTGACATTCCAAGCACTGCAGGTGCAGGAACTTGGCATTGGACGCATGCCGGAACCGCTGATGAGACCGCGACCGGAATTTCATCTTCGGCTGATATTCCTGAATCAGGGTCAGCCACGGGCAATACCATGACTGTTGACGCAGGTTCAATAACCGTAGCTGTAGCCGCCACTCCTGGCGACCAGACCTTGATTATTGGAGCCTCTGACGTTCCGCTTGCCGGTTTAGTTTTCACTGGTGGTACTGCAGAAGATGTCAGGGTAACCTATGTCAAGTTATGGACAAGCACTTCTTTTTATGGCTCTTCCACTGATGTCGGAAACATTGCTTTGTATGACGGAGTCACCAGATTGACTGCTAAAAAGAATTTGACCGCAGGCACTGCCACCACTGAAGTTAAACACAGCTATCTGGAGTTTTCAGCTTCCGATTTCTTGAATTCCTCCGGAGTTACCCTAACCAAGGGTCAGCAAAAAACAATTACCATCAAGGGTGATTTGTTAAGCACCGGAGAAGCCGCCAACAAGCTAGCTATCGGCGTCAGCTCGACTGATGATATCGCTACGGTTGGACTTTTATCCAACAGCGACATTACCGAGACCTTCACCATAGGTCCTTTGACGGCGACAGGCATTAACTCTGATTATGCCAATTCCGCAACTAACCTCTATGAAGTGACCTTAGCTTCAGCTGGCACTTTGACCGTTGCCAACAACGCTGGGATACCCGCAACGGCTATTCTCGCTGTCGGCTCAGAAGGAGCAGGTTTAACCAATGTTATCTTCCACAAGGTTGACTTTACAGCCGTCAGGGAAGACATTAACATCAAGTCAATTTCTGTTTCGCTATCAGGCGGCTCTGATGCTGACTTTGCCGCTATTACTCTTTGGGACGGTACGACCCAGTTAGGTGCGGCCCAGACCCTTGTTAATGGTTCATCCACCTTTAGTTTTGTATCCGGTTCTTACTGGAGAATACCTAAAGGTACGGTAAAAATCTTAACAGTCAAAGCCGACCTTAACGGCGTTAAGACCGCCGACGGATATGGCGCTACAAGTGGCGATGCCCCGATTTTAAGCGTTGATACGATTGATCCTCAGGGTGTCAGTTCCGGTAACGACACCATTACCGTAAATACCGTTTCAGGCGATACGGCCAATGTTGATCTTGCTGGCAATGTGCAGTACATCAGACAGTCTAAACCCACCCTTGCCGCGGCCACTTTGCCTTCAAGTGTTTTAACCACTGGTGAGAAAGTTTTCTACCGCTGGACAGTAACAGCTGATAGCAAAGGCGCTATTGGATGGAGAAGGATTGCCTTCAACTTCAGCGGCAACTTGGCTTATAGCAGTGGTGTTACCTACACCATAGGCGCTACCTCGACTGTTGATACTGTCCCTGTCACCGGAGTTCATGGTTATCGCACACTCACCCCGGATACCGGACAAAAGTTGATTGATGCCTTTAAGGTTTGGAACATGACTGATAATGTTCAGGTTACCGCTACCACTTCTGCTTATGACGGCACGGCTCTGGCTACCAATCCAGGTGTTTTCATCAGAACCAATTCAAACACCGGCGCTGGCCAGAATGTCATATTCGTGCCCGGAACAGAAGAGGTAATTGCTGCGGGAGAAACCAGGACCTATGAACTAAGAGGTACAATTCTGAACGCGCCGATAACCGGCGATACCGTCTTGGTCAAGGTTCCTGATTTAAGCACTACTGCTACAACCAGTGATTACGGCCTAGCGAGCAGGAACGCGACTATATTCACCTCGGAAGATAAG
>Ga0209518_1002818_pt1 | contig 15665 bp, 16 predicted proteins | sample RifGroB1_FD_183993 | JGI IMG/M metagenome (GOLD analysis project Ga0209518, IMG submission 183993) | Groundwater microbial communities from Rifle, Colorado, USA - Groundwater B1 (SPAdes) (version 2) | ecosystem: Environmental > Aquatic > Deep subsurface > Groundwater | place: Rifle, Colorado...
TCGTTCCAGACTTTTTCAAAAGCATATTTATAGTAGTAGGAAATTTGAATATCCGAGAGGTATTTTGTCGACCAACCTGCTTCGGTAATGAATACCGGGAGTTTTTTAGTGGTGAACTGACGGATATATCTTAGATCGTATTTGAAGCTGTCTATCTTATTATTTCCCGACTGATCTGGACGGACGGAAAAATCAGGATTCGGATAGGCATGTGAGGTCCAACCATCCATGTGGTCAAAAATATCTGGCCGATGAAGAAACATTCTTTCTATGTATTTTCTGTGATGAATGTAGCCTTTTGCATTGGGGGCTGCGTTGTCCAGTCCTGCCGGAAGTATAAAGAAGTCGGTGGAAACGTTTTTAAAAATATCATAGGCATTTGCCAGAATGTCAGCGTAGATTTCAGGATTTACCAGGCCACCATATTCATCGGAGCGATTCACTTCATTGAAAAAGATGACATACCGATTGGCTAAAGGCCACTTTAAATCTCCTAGGAAGTTGGCAAAATCTATCAGATCGTAGTCATTAGGTTCAACCCAACTTAGTCCTTCAGGTACTGTTGCTACCCTGATTAAGGGTATGACTTTAAGTTCTTTACATTTATCAAGAAACTTTTGCCATTTGATCCTATCCCTGTCTGTTGACTGGATAGGAATAGTGACGTAACCCCAGGATCCTTTGTAGTCATTATTTACCAGCTTGGCCGCATTCTCTATCTCTTCAGGAAATAGAATGTGTATACCAACCTTATTATTAGGTACTATGGTAGGGTCGTATGTCGCATTAGTCCAGCCTGAAATATTTAGGAATAAAAATAGACTGATGAGAAAAGCAAGAATAGGCACAGAGTTATTATAACGAAAATGTCAGGACTTCTTTTTTACGCCCAAATGAGCATAGGCTTTGTCCGTTGCCATTCTACCTCTGGGCGTTTTAGATAAGAATCCGGATTGCAAAAGGAATGGCTCGTAGAGATCGGTGATGGTGTCGACCGACTCCGATATGAGACTAGCAAGAGTGTCGAGGCCAACTGGTCCTCCTTGATGAAGATCAATAATGGAAAGAAGTAGCTTTCTATCGATGTCATCCAGTCCTTCATCATCTACATTATAGAAATTTAGGGACATCTTGGTAATATCCAGACTGGATTTTCCATGTTCCACTTGAGAGTAATCGCGGACACGTCGTAAAAGTTTAAGGGCAATGCGGGCCGTGCCGCGGGATCTTTTGGCTATTTCCAAGGCCGATTGCTCATCGATGGAAAACCCGATCCTTTTGGCCGACTGAGAGACGATGGTCTGAAGTTCTTCCGGAAGGTAAAAACGTAGGCGATGAACAATTCCAAAGCGATCTCTAAGGGGACTGTCTACTCTACCGGCTTGGGTAGTGGCTCCTATGAGGGTGAATGGGTTAAGGTCAAGGCGGAGGTTTTTTGCAGCCGGCCCTTTGCCTAGAATGATATCGATGGCAAAATCTTCCATGGCGGGATAGAGGGCTTCCTCGACGGTTTTATTGAGTCTGTGGATCTCGTCAATGAAGAGAATATCCCCCGGTTCTAGGGCGGTCAAAATTGAAGCTAGGTCCCCTGCTCTGGTAAGTGCTGGGCCTGAAGTGACTTTAATGCTAGTACCCATTTCATTAGCGATGATATGGGCGAGAGTGGTCTTGCCCAGTCCCGGAGGACCAAATAGTAGGACATGCTCCATGGGCTCACCTCGTTTTTTAGCTGCTTCAATGGCAATCTGAAGTGACTTGACGGTACTTGGCTGACCAGAAAAATCTTTCCATTTTAGTGGTCTGGTTGAAGAGTGTTCAGGTTGGGTCATTTCTTATGTAACAATTTTAAGGCCGATCTTATCTGAATGGTGGTTTCAAGAGATTGGTCTACCTGAGGAAGGATCGAGATGATCTCTGTTTTTTGGAATCCAAGTGAAATGAGGGAATCGATCAACTCTGAATCCCCCTCCAATTTACTGATATCTATTTCCCCCTTACCGATCTTGGATTTTAAGTCAAGAATGATCTTTTGAGCCGACTTTTTGCCTATTCCGGGAATTGAGGTAAAAAAGGCCAAATTACTTTGGGAGATGGCTTTTCCGATATTTTCACTGGTGGCAACAGAAAACATAGTCAGAGCTGTTTTGGGACCAACGCCGGAGACGGAGATTAGTTTTTCGAACAAGTCCAGGTCACTAGGGGCTTTAAATCCAAATAGAGCAAGGTTATCTTCGCGAATGTGGGTGTGGATAAATAAAGAAACCTTTTGTTTTTCGAGATAATTAAGGTTCCCCGGAAGACTGATGGTGAAACCTATGCCGTTGCAAAAAAGGATGATCTTTCCTTTAGTAGCATATTTAACTTCACCTTCGAGATACCCTATCATGAAGCCAGTATAGCACGCTTAGTTTCGGATTTTGATAGGGTGTTTCTGGGTAAAAAGGTGGGTAAGTGCAATGGCAACTGCGTCAGCCGCATCGTCCGGTTTCGGGGTTACTTTCAGATGCAAAATCCGGGTGATCATAAACTGCACCTGCTTTTTATCTGCGGCACCGTAACCAGTAAGTGATGACTTCACCTGTAAAGGGGTGTATTGGAAGATGGGGAGTCCGGCATTTTCGGCCGCGAGTAGGATCACACCCCTGGCCGCACCCACATCAAAGGCGGTCTTGGCGTTGGTGGAAAAGAACAGATTCTCTGCGGCAAACTCATCTGGCTCATGTTCTTTGATCAGCTTGGTCAAAAAATCGTAGATAAGTTTAAGTCTCGAGGGCAGTGGTGAGTTTTTGGGGGTCTCGAAACAGCCACACTCCACCAGGGACTCGACCCCCTTTTCTTTGGAGACGATACTCCAACCAACTCTACCCGTGCCAGGGTCAATGCCTAGAACTCTCATTAAGTTGATTATATGGTCTGGTTGTATAATATGTGACCTGAGAGCACTCTAAAATATATCGGCTTAGGAGGCCAAATGTTCCCTACTCGATCACCTTGGTTTGCTTTGATTGCCAACTTTTTCCTTGCCTGGGCATTGTTCGCGCTTTTCATGAAAATGGGCTGGATCAATATTGCCTCTGACTTGCCTCTATGGCAAATCGTCCTTTTCACCGGTCTTATCAATATCGTTACGATGTTGATCGTCAGAGTACTTGAGCTTCTTGCTTTGCCGTTGATCGTTATATTTGCTGCCTGTACGTTGGGTTTTGGCCTGCTACTTTGGCCCGGCATTGCCATGTACGGGGTTCTTTACCTGACGGGTATGATCACCGGATTTTTTACCTTGACCACAATTTGGTGGCAGGCGTTGATCCTTGGTACTGCTTTTGGCCTCTTGCGTTTTTCCCTAGCCAGCAATGATTAGGGCTTACCCCCCACCTTTATAGGTGGGGTTTTTCTTTTCGTGCGGGAATGGTAAAATATATGAGCTCGAGTTAGTTATTTTTGCGTGGGTCAGTAGCTCAGTCGGTTAGAGCACCTGCCTTTTAAGCAGGGTGTCCCGGGTTCGAGTCCCGGCTGACCCACCATGGCCCCGTCGTCTAGCGGTTAGGACGTCAGGTTTTCATCCTGAATATCGCGGGTTCGAGTCCCGCCGGGGTCACAAATTTAGTTTGCTTGACCGCTTGGAGTGGCCATAAATCGACCAAGGGAGATTGATTGAGCTGTTATGGCACCGTTGGTGGTGTTTCCAAATATCATTACTTCTGAGCCAACTTTTAAATCTTCCTTGGTGCCTTCTAATGTATTATTTATCTTTGTATCTTGGGATAGAAGAATAATTTTGTTACTGCCGTCCGTACCTTGGACGGTAATACTAGTACTGTCCATGCTGATAATTTTTCCGTTTACGGGTGCACCATTCCGGACGTTGACATTTCTTATGCCTGTACCATTTTGAGCTGGAGTTCCGATTCCTTGACGATTTAACATATCCTGTGGAAAGATTACCTTTTGAGATTTTTGATATAAAGTTCCAGCGAAAAAGCCGGAAGAAAGGGCTAAGGCGCCAACGATAACTAAAAGAAGAATATTGTTTTTCATTTGTATGTTTATATATTGATAAACTGAATATTGGCTTAATTATTCATACCTTAAGGCCTCGATTGGTTGAAGGTTGGCAGCACGTCTTGCCGGATACCAACCAAATATAATACCGATGGCTGCAGAAACAACAAAAGCAAGAATGATGGAGACTGGTGAAATGTAAAAAGTGGACGAATTTATCTTGGAGTAAATAAACGAAGCAAAAATTCCTAAGATGATACCTAAAATACCGCCAATGAAAGTGAGAATTACAGACTCGGTAAGGAATTGAGTGATGATGGTTTTTTTCTTAGCGCCTAAAGCTTTTCTGAGGCCAATTTCGCGGGTTCTTTCGGTAACAGTAACCAACATAATGTTCATAATGCCAATACCTCCAACAAGGAGAGAAATAGCAGCAATACCGGTCAAAAGAGAGGTAAATGTGCCAGTAACTGATGAAGCGGTGCTTAAAATATCGTCTTGGGACATGATGGTGAAGTCGGCTTTGGTTGGGTCGGTAAGATTGTGCTGGTCCAGTAAGAGATAGCCTATTTCGATTCTAGCCTCATCCATTACCTCGGCACTTTTTGCTTCGATGGCAATTGAGGAAAGATATTTTGCTCCAAAAAGGAGTTTTTGAGCGGTAGTTAAGGGCACATAAATGCGATCGTCTTGGCTACCCATGCCAGTACCACCTTTCGAGTCGGTTATGCCAATAATGGTGATGTTTTGTGATCCAATTCTTATCGACTGACCGATTGGATTGACATATTCTCCGAACAGATCGGTTGCCGTGGTTGGACCGAGAACGGCAACTCGGGCTGTTGAAGTGACATCTTTATCGGAAATAAAAGAGCCACTTGATAAAGAAACGTTGTGAACCACCATGTAGGCTGAGGTGGCACCAATAATTGAAGTGTTGGTGTTGTTTTTGCCGGTAACCACTTGTAATCGCCCGGTGTATTCCGGTGAAACTGTTTTGACGGTAGTGATTTTTGTTGATGTTTTGATGGCTGTTGCATCGGCGTTTGTAAGTGTAGTTCCCGCACCTGCAGTTCGTACCATGCCGGAATTTCCACGCACGGGTGAAATGGTTAATAAATTTGAACCGAGTGATTGAATCTGAGAAGTAATTGATTGTTGACTTGACTGCCCGAGGGAAACGAGAGCAATGACCGAACCGATGCCAATTACAATACCGAGAATGGCAAGGCCTGTGCGCATTTTATTGAGCTTTAGAGTGCCGAAACTTTCTGATATTTGTTCTGTAAGTTGCATATTATTTTTTATGTCGAGCTTGTTTGTGATTTTCGGTATCGCTAACGATTTTGCCGTCTTTTATGAGGATAATTCTTTTGGCATGTTCGGCAATGTCTAATTCATGGGTAATCATGACGATGGTGTGACCTTTGTCGTTTAGATCTTGAAAAATGTCCATAATCTCTTCGGCTTGAACCGAGGCTATGTTTCCGGTAGGTTCGTCGGCAAGTATAAGCGCTGGGTCCATAACTAACGACCTGGCTATGGCAACACGCTGTTGTTGGCCGCCTGAAATTTGATTACTGGTGTGAAACATGCGATCCGAAAGACCGACCATAGTTAGCAGTTTTTTGGCTTTTTCTTCCCTCTTTTCTTTGGGTATACCTCCATAAGCCATGGGCAACATTACATTTTTTAAACAAGTGGTTCGGGGCAAGAGATTGAAGGCTTGAAAAATGAAACCAATTTTCCTGTTTCTGATATCACTTAATTCATCATCGTTTAGCTTCTCAACACTTTCTCCGTCGAGAGTGTAAATTCCTTTTGTTGGTTTGTCGAGCGCACCAAGAATATGCATGAGTGTTGATTTACCTGAACCAGAAGGACCCATAATGGCAACAAACTCACCTCTATCTATTTTGAAGGTGACATCGTCAAGCGCTATTGTCTCCAAAACATCGGTTTTGTAAATCTTGGAAAGGTTTGTTACCTCGATAATAGTATTGGTCATATTTTAAAATCCTGGTGCTCCAGGCATACCACCACTTCGACTGTTGCCGGTAAAGAGGGTGCTCCCTGAAGAGTTTTTGGAGGTGGTTGACTTTGTCTGGGTTGATGATGTGGACGTAACTATGACATCTCCCTCCGAAAGACCGGAGACTATCTCAGTTTGGAAATCGTTTGAAGATCCTGACTCGATTGCGACATTTGTTATCTTGCCATCCTTTTGGACTTGGATGAAAGAACCGTCTGTCGATGTTTGAATCGCACTGGAAGTTACTAGTAAAACATCGGTTTTGGTAAAAGTAATAATAGTGGCACTAACCGCCATGTTGGTATAGATATCGATAGTAGTCTTGTCAAGAAGAATCGTGGCTGAGTAGGCGGTAACTCCCGAACTAACACTACCACTAGTGTTAACGGCAAGAACCATACCGGTGAAACTGCTGTCGGGAAAAGCGTCTAAAGTTAGGGTTACTTTTTGACCGGATTTTACGGTGGTTACATCAACCTCAGTTAATGAAACTGTAGCTTGGTACTGACCTTCAGGATTTTTGATAGCACCAATTTTTTGGGAATTAACAGAGACGGAGTTGCTGGTGCTATCGGTACCGGAACTAACGGTAATCGAAGACGTTTGGGTGTTGCCGATGGAGACTCCTGGGGCCAAGGCAAGATTATCCAAGATCCCTGAAGCAGGAGCATAAACAGTACTGCTTACTTGTTGGTAACTACGATAGGCAGCACTGGCTTTTACTTGGGTGAGTGAGATGTTGGCGTTTGAGATGGAACTATTGGAGATGGCTGCGTCATACCCGGCAATGGCTTCTTCATATTGTTTATCGACAATCAGAAGCTCTGTATCTGTGTAAGGATTGTGAGTAGTAGGATTCCATCCACCAGAGTGGGCATCTCTTTTGGCTGTTTCGGCGTTTTTGAGATCATCTTTTTTTAGTAGAATATTGATGACGTCAGTTTCTTTTTGTGTCTTGGCGGTTTTGACATTGACTAGAGCTTCTTGATAGTTGTTCCAGGCAGTTGTTTGAGTTTCCCGTCCTAAATCATCAAGAGTTATTTCGGCCAGTTTTTGGTTCTTGGTGACCGTGTCACCATTTTTTACATACACCTTACGTACAGTTCCGGTTGATCCAGTGGTAATGTAGGTAGTGTCTCCTGAGGTAATGGTGCCTGAGGCCGAGATGCTGGTCATTAATGTTCCTTTGGCTACTGTTTCGGTGAGATAGGTAACTTTGGATGAGTTTCCAAAAAACTTTATTCCGAGAATAATACCGAGCCCTAGAAGAAGACAGGGTATTGCGATTTTGGCCGCGAGAGGGAGGCTTGCGAATTTATTTTTTACGTTCATATCTGCGAGTTTAGGGAGTAAAACTGAATACTAGCTGAAGATTTGAGGGAGAGTGACTGTGAAAGTACTTCCCTTTCCCGGACGACTTTCAACCTTGATACTGCCGTGATGATTTTCGACGATCATCTTGGCGATGGATAGACCAAGACCGAAGCCGGGGATTATACTTCCGGTACGAGAAGCATCGGCACGATAAAAACGATCAAAGATAAAGGGTAAGTCTTTTTTGCCTATGCCTTGACCATGGTCGGTAACGGAGATGGTGATCTTTTTACCGGATTTGATGGTTTTTACTTGAATGATTTTGCCTGATGGACTGTACTTGATGGCATTGTCTAACAAAATAGCCAGAAGACTATGCAGTTTTTCTTGATCACCTTTTATCTTGCAGTTTTGAATTTTCTTTTTGATGATCACTCCCTTGTGTTCGGCTTGTGGTTTTATTTTTTCGATTGAGGAGTTGATTAGCTTGGAAAGGGAAATATCTTCGAGATTGAGATTATTTTTTTGCTCTTTATTTTTGGAAAGCTTGATAAGCGAGTCGGATAAATTTTGAAGTCTGTTTACGTCTTTGATATTTTCTTTGATAAGCTTTTTAGCATCATCAAGACTTAACTGTTTATCCATTAGGGCTACTTCCATGGCGGACTTTAGAGAAGTGAGGGGAGTACGAAGTTCGTGAGATGAGTCGGATATAAATCTATCTTGTTCATCAAGGGCTTCTTTGATTGGCTTAAGTGTTTTGCCGGCTAAAAAATACCCAAAGCCCCCGGAAAAGACAATGATAATTCCGTTTAACATCATTAGGTTGATGAGAATTCTTTTTTCCGTTTCGGCAATTAAATCCGGATCAATGATTGGCGGTTTGGGGGGTAGAAATATTTCCGGAGGGAACTGTCTTTCAATTCGCATTCTTTGAGCTTTGGCGAAACGATTGACTTCAGACCTCTGGATTCTAAAAATGACACCACTTAGGGTAAAACAAACAATTGTAATGATAAGTAGGTACCATGCAGTGAGTTTTATTCTGGCTTTTTGGAACATGTTAGTTTTCAATTTTATATCCAAAACCCCTAACAGTTTTAATAAGGATTTTTTTATTTTTAAATGGTGTTTCAATTTTTTGTCTGAGCTTTCGGATAAAAACTTCGATCGTATTGGGAAGAATGTCGTCGTCATAGTTCCAGACATGGCTGGTGATTTGGTCTTTGGAAATAATTTTTCCGGCCTGGCGCATCAAGTACTCAAGAAGTGAGTATTCTTTGCCAGATAAATTAATTGGGGTATTGCCTCTTTTTACTTGGAAGCTGATTGTGTCTAGAACTAGATCCCCAACTTTTAATACGGGATTGTGGCCACCCGAAGAGCGGCGAGTGAGTGCTCTGACTCTGGCAAGAAGTTCTTCAAAGGAAAATGGTTTTGTTAGATAGTCATCTGCACCAGAGTCAAGTCCGGTGATTTTGTCTTCCAACTGGCTTTTGGCCGTAAGTATAAGGATGGGGGTGTGAATATTGAGTTCGCGAAGTTTTTTACAGATGGTAATTCCGTCTAACCCTGGAAGCAAAAGGTCTAAAATCAGACAGTCATAATCTTCTGTCGAGGCTAAATCAAAACCATCCCGACCATCAAAAGCGAGGTCAACGGCGAACTTTTCCAGCTCAAGACCTTTCTTAATAGAAGTACCGATACGGTGTTCATCTTCTACGACTAAAATTCTCATGTGGCTAGATTATACTGATTTGCTGAATTTTTGCTGAATTTTTTGAATAATGGTATTGGATTAGGCAGAAATTGGGTTCGAACCTCGCGATAAAAATCGTTGGGTTTTCTATTTTGCCACCCCATTGTTATTCCTGTAAATCGTATGCAAGTATGTGCGAAGAAAATGACTGCTCAAACCGATGGTGACACTATACTGACGAGTTTTCTATTATGCCTAGGCATATCCCTCTGTTAGAGAATAAATTAGAGATAAATGAGTTCGCCAACCTTTTTTGGTATGCTATCCGATTTTTACGATAGCACCCTTAAGACTATAAGAACCAGAACGACCACTAGTAATAGATGGATCAGATTACCTGCAAGGTGAAGGGAGAAGCCGCCCAACCAAGAAATAATTAGAATCACGATTATAATATCGAGGATTCCCATGTTTATAAGTAATTGTTAATTGTCATTTATCTTACAGTTTCAAGTATAGCAGATGTTATTTTTGATTTATAGCAATCTATTTAAGCACCCTTTATTCTGTAAATTGTTTATGGGATTGTAATATTTCTCTCTTGAGTATTTATTCTTGCGGCATATAATTCGCCTGAGATGTGGTCCTTATTATTTATTTTGAACTTATATTATGTCGGCTGAAAGGTCTTTATCAAGGGTAAATAGGCAGATTGAGGGTCTCAAATATGGTGAAACTCTAGGTCATCAGGATTGGGGTGCATTTCTTGATCGCATTGGTAGAAGTGAGTTAATAAATTACTGGGACAAAACACGTCCGGCAATTTACTTTTCTGCTGAGTATATGCTACCTGCTTGTGCGGCAGATGGAGGTTTAGGGGCGCTTTCGAGAGACCATTTTCTTCAGGCAGTGGAGTTGGAGCAACCTTCCATATTTTTCGGCTTAGCGTATTCGCACAGAAAGACTCAAGAAATAATTCACGACGGCTACGGTGGTTATGAACAGGATGTGCTAATAGAAGCCTTACCTTCTCCGGAAGATGTTGGAATGGAATTATTCGACAGGGTAAAAGTTAACGGTGCCTTAGGTGAATCAGTTATTCCTGCATATAGATATAGTGTAGGCACAGAAGAAACAAAACTTATTTTGCTACAAGTACAAGGGGAGGTATATCCCCAAGAGGTTGGAAGCGATGCAAGATTATGGAATAACGCAGTGATGGGTTTTGGAGGTTATCAAGTCGTAAAGCACTTAAGAGAATTGGGTCTTATTGAAGAGCCTGCCTATATCCATTTAAATGAATCTGCTACGGTTCTTGGTGCACTGGCTGCCTTGGATGATATTACTGCCTCTCTTGGGGACAATGAAGATGCCCTATCACTGGCTATGATTTACCTTAGGGATAAAACGGTTTTGACTAACCACACCTTGGTACCGGCAGCCGAAGCGACTTTCTCGAGAAAACAGGTTGAAGATTTCATATTCAGCAATTTGAAGAGTAGCTCTGTAAGAAATGAGTTGAGCTTGTTGATGAATGAGCGTGGTGGTAATCTGGTTTTGTTAGAGTTGGCTTTATTACTATCTGGCAGATATAACGGGGTAAGTGAGCTACATTCACGAAAGGCTGTGGAGGTATTTCAGAATAGATATGGGGGTCATTTTTATAACCGACCGATTGAGTTCACTGCTGTAACCAATGGAATCTACGAACACGGCTGGAACCCTGAAATGACAAACTTCTTGATATCTAAGGGTGTTTTAGATCAATTTGGAATGCCCAGTTTATATTTGGATCAAGCCTTACAGACCCTTGAGGTCGATGAATTATGGAACATTAAAAGAGAGGCTGTCGTAGGGCTTAGAGAATATCTGGCAACAGGGACGAGACGTGACCACTTTGGCGGAGTGATTACTCTACCCGAAGATGCCATTGTCGTCGGTGACGCAAGACGATTCGCAGATTACAAGAGAAGAGGAATTATGTTTACAGACCCTGATAGGCTGGAGAAGATTTTAAGAGAACACCCGAAAGCACATATATTTATTTCAGGTAAAGCTCATCCAAAGGATACCGTCGCTATTCCCCAATTAAAACAAGTCCTCGCCAATATCGGGTCGAGGGATATTTTTAAGGAGAGAATTCACTTTTTGCCAGATTGGGATGTTGAGATGGCTAAGATGTTAACGCCGGCATGCTCTGTTTGGATCAATAATCCGATTGTCGGGAAAGAGGCATGTGGTACTTCAGGATACAAAGCCGCTCTCGGTGGATCGCTACTAGTCTCGACCATCGATGGGTTCTTAGCCGAATTAGATGAAAGATCGTTCCACTCAATTCACGGAGAGACAAACTCACAGGAAGAATTTGATAGTTATTATTCAAAGCTTGAAGCGGCTTTATCAGACGCTGAAGGTAAAGAGGTGTATTTGGAAAAGCTAATTAATCTATGGCAGGGAGGTGTTCTGGATAGGCTAAGTGGAGCAAGAATGTTGGGAGAATACGTTTATCTGGGTGTTCCCCAGGGGGAGAAGATCCCTTGACCGAATACACTCAGAATCGATACGCGGTAGGTGTTCCTTGTCATGTCAGAGTACAATATTTTTATTATCTTAATTTAAAACAATGGAACTTGAAGGATTTTATCCCAAGCTGAAGCAACGTCTACGTATCATTAAGCCAAGTAAGACTGAGGCTGTTCCAGCCCATAAAAGTCTAAATTCTCCCCAGGAGTTATTATCCAGTGATGATCCTATTGACCAAAAAATGGCGGAGCTTGTTAGAAATAGCTTTTATCTCCGGAATCATATGGGCATAAGCCATTTTCATAACATTGCCGACCAGAATGAAATCTATATGTGCAAACCAAAGGCAGATGAGCCTGTCAAGGCAGCACTTTGGTTTAAGCCCTACTGGAAAGAATCATTAGATGCATTTGCCAAATTTGCTTTGAATGTAGCGGGTGAGCGAGGTGTATTACGTCAGGGGGACTCACTTCATTTAGTTGCATCGGACCATATTACAGATGAGAAGCGTCCTGAGTATGAGTCAGTGATTCTCACTCCTATACTGATTAATAGCAAAGGGGAATATTTTACAGGCGCATATTATTACAGTATTAAGCCTAACGGATCGATCTCTTTTGGAAATGCGAATATTGGGTTTCATAGTCTAGGTAATGTTGATCCCGAAGCTGCCAGTGCCAAAGCTCTTGCAGACTGGAATGAAGAGAAGGAAAGGTTGCGGAAAGGCGGGGAAGAAAAGTAATATTCCAAGGCAAGTACAGGCAGATAGATAAGAAAAGCGCTAATACTCGATTCATCTGACAATAATATTGAGATTTTGTAATTAAAAATCGGTGATTTCAAATTAAGCATAAAAAAGCCCCTCGTTTGAGGGGCTTAAAGTTTCAGTTATATATCGATTAGGGTTTCCGGGTCGGTTTTACAGGAGATGGTGTCTTTTCATCAGTTTCAGCTTCGGTAGAAGTGGGTGTTGGAATTACCGTTTCCGGGATTGTAGTGCTTGTAGGTTCCAGTGTCGGATCCGTAGCCGAGGTGGGAGTGGGTGTTTGTGTAGGAGTAGGCGTCAGTGTAGGATATGATGTTTCGGTTGGCGTGGCTGTGAGGGTCTGGGTTGGGTCGATTGATCCAGTTGTCGGTGTCGGTGTGGCTGTGGGAATACCAGTTGGAAATTGTGTAGCGGTTGGAGGGTACACAATCACGGTCACGATCACAGTACTTGGCGGCACTATGGGCATATCCGAGGGAACAGCCGGAGGTACATACATTGTGGCGGTTGAGCGTGTTGTCAGGAAGCCATTATCCCCACTACTGGTGAATATGGATTTACTATCCCTGATGGAGTTATATCCTATTTTAATTAATATAATGCCAATAACTATCAAGATAAATACGAGGAATATTTTAGCTTTATTCACTTGACCTCCTATGGCCGTTTGAGCTTATCTAGGCATAAATATGCCTGTATATTGGTCTATTTTTATCCTACTTGTGCGTATAAATCGCTAAATTTGAATGAGCTGTAAAGTAATAGAGGTGTAGTGGGTATTTTATCTTTTTTGAGCCATAGAGTCAATGAGGGTTATCCTGTAGCAGTAATTTCTTCCAAGAGTGGCAAGCTGACGAAGACTATCCTTCCTGGATATCTCATAAAATATAAGCCGGATGCTGCTTATTTTCGGTGATGCGACTCAATTGAAGATACATTACCTAAAACCTCAAGAGCATCCTTGGCTTCCGGATCATCTATATTTCTGGCCAGTTCTTCAGCTGCTTCTACCGTCTCTCTACCACCAACCCGACTTAGATACGAACCGGTTTCCAGTATTATTGCCGTAGGATCAGACATCTCCTCTACCTCCCTTTCTATTAATTTAAGGGCAGTATCTACCTTCTCTTCACGTTCTTTTTTCTCTCTTAGGAATCTTGCTGTCAGCCAAACAGATGCTCCGATAGCTCCGGCTGCGCCGGCAATCGCGAGTGCAACTGGCCAGTTCTTCTTGATAAATTCCTTTGTCTTTGGAGATTGACCTTCACTGGAAGGTTGTTGTTCTTTTTTTGCCACAAGGTTAAATTTAGCACAAATTCAGCTTCCAATCCCTATCAGTATTAGCGAACGAATTTGCGTTCCTTGCGAACGATCTTCTTGGGACCTTTTTTGACCTTTTTCTCTTTGACGGGGGTTTCGGCCTTGGGAGCGTTCTTGATTTTTTGAGGTTCGGCTTCTCCTTCGACTCGCACCCTGTCGACTTCTTTTGACTCTACAGTGACGGGAACTGCTATCTGAGCTGACTGTCCCTTCTTAACAAACATATCCTTGACCTTGGTAGCCTTTTTGCCGATGAGACCTCTAAGATAATAGAGTTTTGCCTTACGGACCTTACCCCTTTTGACTACCTCAATGCCGGTGATTATGGGCGTATTGATGGGAAAAATTTTCTCCACGCCAATTCCTCCTACCGCAAGTTTGCGAACGATGAAATTTTTACGCTCACCGTCACCACGGATCGCGATAACGATACCTTGGAATGACTGAGAACGGATTTTCTCTCCTTCTTTAACAGTTTGCTGAACCTTGATCGTGTCTCCAATAGAGAACTCGATGGTTTGCCATTTGATTTGATTTGCCATAGCAGGTTATTTTACCAGTCATGTAGCATTTTTGCCACAGCCTTCTCCAAGGCGCTATTATAGTCGACTTTATAAGGTAGAGTAATTCGTTTTAGGTTATTCCCAGATTCAATAGCGATGTTAATTTGATGTTCTCCAGGCTGGGATTTGAGTAGTTCGCTGATCTTTTGCATTACCTCTTTGGGTGTACCGCTTTTAATGAAGATCTCGTGGATCATATCAACCGGGGTAGCTTTCGTGTCTATGGGAGTCCCTGTTTCGACGATAATTTGTAGCTTATCTTCACGATTATCGACTTTACCCTTGATTATCATAGCCTGATCTTCAGCCCATAAAAGGGGCTGTTCTGCATAAAGTTTGGGGAATACGACGCAATCAATCGTCTTTGTATCATCTTCGAGCGTAATGAAGGCCATTTTGGAGTTGTTTTTCTTGGTATTAACCAGTTTAACCCTGGATATGACACCTGCCAGGGTGACCATTTGATTCAAATGGAGGGTGGAATCAAGCTGGTTTATCTTATGAGTGATCTGATTTGCGGCAATGCGGACGATCTTTTTGACCGGATTATCGGTCAGATAGATTCCCAAGAGATCTTTCTCCATCTTAAGTTTTTCATCTAGAGGAAATTCAGGAATGTCGGGCAAGTGATCGGTAGTGTCCAGTGGTGATGAAATGGAGGAAAAGAGACTCTCCTGGCTCGATGACTTGCCCTTGAGGATCTTGACAGCATTGTCTCTTATTACCGGAAGAGCCTTCATTAGTTGAGCTCTATTGCCCCAACGGTCGAATGCGCCGGCTTTTATAAGGGATTCAGCCACCTTTTTGTTGACCTTCTGCATATCAACTCTATTCAAAAAATCGGTAAAGGAGAGGAAGTCGCCTTTCTTTCGGGCATCTAGGATTGCGGTTATGGCTGATGAACCAACATTTTTTATGGCTTGAAGCCCGAAGCGGATTGCCTTACCCGTGTCTTTGGCCCGACCTTCAGGTAACCGGTCGGCTTCAGGAATATCGATTACGGTAAAGTCAGTAAGTGATTCGTTGACATCTGGGGGCAAAACCTTAATACCCAATTTTTCGCACTCCCCTATCGCGATGGTGACCTTATCGGTATCCCCTGCCTCAACTGACATTAGGGCGGTCATGTATTCGACCGGATAGTGAGCTTTGACATAGGCTGTCCAGTAAGCCACTATCCCATATGAGGCTGCGTGAGCCTTGTTAAAACCGTAAGCAGCAAAGGTTTCTATCTGATGAAAAAGCTCTTCGGCTTTGTCCCGAGGAATGCCTGAAACATTGACACAACCATCGACGAATTTGGCGTGTTGGGCTTCCATCTCAGAGGCAATCTTTTTACCGATGGCCTTTCTGAATTTGTCTGCCTCTTCCCAATTGTATCCGGCAAGTTGAATGGCCATATATAGGACATCATCCTGATAGGTAATGACGCCGTAGGACATATCC
>Ga0209518_1002819_pt1 | contig 15664 bp, 14 predicted proteins | sample RifGroB1_FD_183993 | JGI IMG/M metagenome (GOLD analysis project Ga0209518, IMG submission 183993) | Groundwater microbial communities from Rifle, Colorado, USA - Groundwater B1 (SPAdes) (version 2) | ecosystem: Environmental > Aquatic > Deep subsurface > Groundwater | place: Rifle, Colorado...
GAGCTTGGAAGAGATTTGTCGTATCTTAATGGTTATTTAAAGGGTAGATTTGGCGACGAAACAATTTATTTGGAAACTGAAGAAATTATAAAACTTTTTACAACTGGAGAATTTCCAGAAAGATACAAGGAGGCAAAATAATGTTAACACCTGAAGAAATATATGAACGAAGACAGGATTTCTTAACTGCTAAAGAAATATTTGGGTGGAGAAACGGATATGCTGCAGCTTACGCAGGTATGAATCCAAGAGATGCTACAAGGCTTGCTGTAAGAGAAGGTTTTCCTGCCGCTCGGAAAAATAGTGATTTAATGTATTTAACAGATGAAGATATAGATGCTCTATTCAAAGAATATACTCTTGCACAGATAGGAGAATTATTTGATGTACATACTGACCGTGCACAAATACATAAGATGGAAGCTAGACTAGCTCGTAATCCAGTTCCAAAATATTTGCAAGAATTCCTCGATCCAAATCTCGATGTAGATGGTGCATTTAAAAAAATAAAAAGTAACAAAAGAAAAAGAAATAACAGAGGACGTAAAAAATGAGATCTAAAAACGTTATAACAATTACAAAAAAGATAGCCAAGCACGGCGCTCAAGCCATAATTGTAATTCCAAAAGTTCTGCAGGATATGTTAAAACCCAATACACTTGTAGAGCTTAGGATAAAGGTTCTGGAGGACTAAATGGCTGATAAATTAAGTCCCGAGCTAAACGAGTTTATAGGAGAACTCTACGAAGCGGATTATACTACGAGTCAAATAAAAACAATATTAGGAGAATTTGATATAACTACATCCTATGATGTTATTAGGTATCAAAGACCCGGGGTTAAAGAAAAACTTAGGAAATATAATAGAAGACCTGATGTTAAAGCGAAAAAGAAATCATATGAAAAAAAGCGAGAGGTTAAAAAACATAGAAGAGAATATGAAAAAGAATATAGACAAAGGTCTGAAGTTAAAGAAAGACGTAAGGAATATGCAAAAGAATATTTTCAAAGACATGAGGTTAAAGCTAAACAGAAGGAATATCAGCAAAGACCTGAGGTTAAAGCTAAAAAGAAGGAATATGCAAAAGAATATTTTCAAAGACATGAGGTTAAAGCTAAACAGAAGGAATATCAGCAAAGACCTGAGGTTAAAGCTAAAAAGAAGGAATATGCAAAAGAATATTTTCAAAGACCTGATGTTAGAGGGAGACGGAGTGAATATCGGCAAAGACCTGATGTTAGAGGGAGACGGAGTGAATATCGGCAAAGACTTGAGGTTAAAGAGAGACGGAGTGAATATAATAGAGAATATGTGCAAAGACCTGAGGTTAGAGCTAAAAAGAAGGAATATTTGCAAAGACTTGAGGTTAAAGAGAGACGGAGTGAATATAATAGAGAATATGTGCAAAGACCTGAGGTTAGAGCTAAACAGAAAGAATCTGAGCAAAGATATGCGGCTAAAAAAAGGTTTAAAAATATTATACTAAAAGATCTTGATATTTATATTATAGATTTATTCTATACTCATCCAAAATTATCTGTTAATGAAATCGCCCGACATATTAGAAATATGGGCGAGAAAGCTGGTTCAGAGTTTATATTTACAGATTTAGAAAAAAGAATTACTGTGGCTCTTGAATTAATAAAGGAAAACGCTGGTGAAGATTCTCCAATTATTTACTCAGGAGATGATATTTACGAAATGAATCCTAGCTCTTCGTGCTGGAAGATTTACGAAGAAGGTTTAGAAAGTACGGTGGAGGAATAAAAATGACTCTTGAAGACGTGCTAAAATCAGATGCTGTTGACGTAAGTCACATAGGCGATATTGAAGCTAAAAGGAATGTTCTTGGGCGTGCTGAAAACTCTTATGTAAAAGGTGATGTTGAAGCTAGCGGGGTTCTTGAGGGTGCTAAAAACTCTCACGTAGAAGGGAATGTTGAAGCTGAATGGGTTCTTGGGTATGCTGAAAACTCTCACGTAGAAGGGAATGTTGAAGCTAGAGATGTTCTTGAGGGTGCTAAAAACTCTTATGTAGACGGGAATGTTGAAGCTGAATGGGTTCTTGGGTATGCTGAAAACTCTCACGTAGAAGGGAATGTTGAAGCTAGAGATGTTCTTGAGGGTGCTAAAAACTCTTATGTAGACGGGAATGTTGAAGCAGGAGAGAGTGTTCTTACGGGTGCTAAAAACTCTCACGTAGAAGGGAATGTTGAAGCTGAAGGGGATGTTCTTGAGAATGCTAAAAACTCTTATGTAAAAAGGGATGTTGAAGCTGGAGAGGATATTCTTTGGCATGCTAAAAACTCTCATATAGAAGGGAATGTTAAAGCTAAAGGGAAGGTTCTTTTGGGTGCTGAAAACTCTTATGTAAAAGGGGATGTTGAAGCTGGAGAGGATATTCTTTGGCATGCTAAAAACTCTCATATAGAAGGGAATGTTGAAGCTGAAGAGGATATTCTTTGGCATGCTAAAAACTCTCACATTTTATCAGATACATTAAGAGCTGATTCTATTGGCTTAAAAGCAAAAGGCGGCATGGTTGCAGCAAAAGAAATTGATGATGTCCTTAAGCAAGGTATTGGTACTGGCTTAACTATTCTAACTCAAAGTGATATTGAAGGTGCTGTTAAGTATAATGGCAATTGGAATGAGCTTTCTGGATACATTTCTGAACAGCTAAAAAGGGAAAATTTTGGAGATTTGGAATCTCTTGCACTTTTCAAGATAGAAAAAGATAAAATAAGTAATTTAGAAGATTTCAAAGAAGAGCTTGCACTGCTTTCAGAGGACTATGCTCTTGTTAAAGACGCGATTAAAGATACTGACTTAGAAGAAATTCTTGACTGTAATAATCTTTATAGTATGAGCAATAAAATGAAAATGGAAGTTTTAAGTGATATTAGCACCGTACTGAAAAAACACAATGAAATTAATTTTGATATTAGTTACATTTTCAAAGTATTTGACAAATACTCTCCAGATGTAATAGATTACTTAATCAGAAGAAATCCTGAGTTCATTATAGATAGTATATGCAAGTTGGACGCACCTGATATGATTTATAATTATTTAAGGGAAACTAATTTTGGCACATTAGGAAACAAGAAAATCAAGAGCTTGATAGAATTGGTGCAATCAGCTGACTTAGCTAAAAGAAATAATATTTCTGTATCATTTGATGGCATAGATAAAAATAAACCTGCAGAAGCTGCAAAACAATTCAAAGAAAAACTGCTTACAAGTGTTAATTCAAAATACGGATTAGATATAACATATGATACACTTGAAAGGTTTGGCAGCTATCTACGCAATTTAGAACAAAAAAGTAGTAAATATAATACATTAATCAAAGGTGTCTTGAACGGTAGTATAGAAAGCAAAATTGATTTTAAAACCGAAGTTCAAGCTGGGCAAACTCACGACACAGGTGAAATTAAGAAAGAATTTGAGCGTTTATATGATTTATACAAAACGCTTACAGGAACGGAAATAGATTATAATAGAACAGAAAGCACACTAATTGATTTTAAAACCAAATCCAGAAAATTATTAGATAGCTTAAGAGACTGGGCTAGGGATAATCCTGATAAAGATAATGAAACACTAAATGAACTTAAGCCAAACTTAGAAAGACTATCTGCGTTGAGAGACGTAAATTCGGGCAGAGAATATACTATAGGTTTCTCTCCTGAAGATTATGAAGGTCAATTGGAGGCTCTCGCAAAAGTTCAAAGCTGTTTAAGTCCGGGTGCAAGTAATTTTAAATATACAAAGAATTACTTGACAAATACTAGAAATGTATTCTTTGCAACCATTAGAAACGGCGGAGATAGATTAGCAGGAAGAGCAACTATTGCTATTGGTTATGACTCTCCAGATAGAACTGGACAGAAATACGTTGCAAGAGTTTCAAGGATTTATCCGGAATCTACGGGCATAACTAAAGATGTTTTTGATTCGGCATTACAAGAATATGCCAAGCATATTAATGCAAAAGTATTGGATTCAGGAAATATGTATATTTCAGGTATTGGGCAGGAAGTTTATGATGATTACCTTACTCCTGGATCAAATACAGATGAAGTTCGGATTACCAGTAAACCAATGATGGATCAGGAAGTTGCAGGCGATGCTATTGAGGTGGCTGCAACTTAGGTGGAATAAAAATGGAACAATCATATTTAGATAATTTATTAAAACAGATAAAAAAAGAAAGGGTAGATAATAATATTCAAGGTGAGATTAACCCATATGTTATAATAGACGAATCTCAAACGGAGCAGCGAGTAAATGATTTTGATTTACATACTGGTTATAATTTTGATATTAGTGGTCAATTCATTGATTTAATACTAATTGGAAATATAAATGTTAATGCAATAACAAGCATATTGCGATCTGAATACAACCTCATATCAACAGCACCGTTAGATGCTCCTGTTGGAATACCGGTGCTCGAATGTCCACCTATAACTTATTTTCTGCTTAAGAAGAAAGATCCGCAAGATACACTTAAACCTCTTATCGCTGATGTAGAAAAAAATCTAAGTCTAGGCAGATATGCCAATGGCAATCCATATGCGCAAAGGAGTTTAGAATAAATGATTAAAACAATTCGTATAGGCTATATAGGATCAGATGAAGTTTCTCAAAATGCTATTTGTGAAACAAATAGACTAGCACTTTATCAAAAACGCGGAGAAAGATTACTGATGAACGATACTGACAAAACTCTTTACGATAGATATGTTACGCAAACTAAAAGATGGAAAGGTGATATACGCGGCGAACAGCTAGAAGGCTTACTAGTATATTTCGGAAGTATGAAAAACTCAAGTCTGGTTAGACAAGGCATCAAAACGTTAATTGAGCAACTAGAAAACACTAAAGTTTATCAAGCAGAATAAACATTAAACAAATAATCTAATAATTTTGTAATTTTAATTCTCTTTTGTTTCATCGTATCTCTGTCTCTTACTGTAACGTCTTTCTTTTTTAACGAATCGAAATCAATCGTAATACAGACCGGACAGCCAATTTCATCCATACGTCTGTACCTCTTACCTATACTTCCAGAATCGTCATACAGAGAACCATACTGCTTAAGCATATCGTGAATTGTTTGTGCAACTTTTGGCAGTTTATCTTTATTTACTAATGGAAAAACCGCCGCAAATACAGGAGATAATCTTGGTTTAAGTTTCAGCACCGTTCTCTTTTCATCCTTAACGTCTTCTTCAGCGTATGCCTGTTCTAATAAAGCGTAAATACTTCTGTCTACTCCTAATGATAACTCAAATACGTGCGGAAGAACTTTCTCAGTGCCGTCCAAAACACTTGTATCGCTTTTACTGCCTTCGCCGTGTGATTTCAAATCGTGATCTCCTCTATAATTGCAGGCTACCAATTCAAGCCAGCCTATATCGGTTTCAACTTCAAAATCCCACGATTCTTTTGCGTAAAATGCTCGTTCTTTATCGTTCAACTGCTTAAATCTAAATTTTTTTAATCCTACTTCTTCAAAGAATTTCTGCAGTAAAGCTAAATAGTAAGCAGTAAATTCATTTGAAATAATTCCTTTTTGTATTGCTTGATTTGCAGAAATCAATATCTGTTCTTTTCCAATAGGCAATAATCTTAATTTGTAACTTTTAATTTTTTTGAACTTCTCAAATTTAGCTTTAGGATTTATGAAAACTTCTGCTTCTGCCTGCGTAAATTCTCTTTGCCGCAGCAAACTTTGTCTTGGAGAAATTTCATTTCTGAAACTTTTTCCAACTTGTGCAATTCCAATTGGTAATTTTAGTCTGTTAGTTCTATAAATTCTAGGAAAATCTATAAAAATATTCTGGCAGGTTTCCGGCCGTAAACCAACTATCTCTCCGCCTTTGGAACCAACTTCAAATCTAAACATCATATTAAATTTATGAACTTCTCCGAGTTTGCCTTTGCAGTTTGGACAGGCTATTTTATGTTCTATTATCAGCTCATTAAATTCTTTTGATGATAAGTTTTCCGGGATTTCTTTTTTTAATTTATTTGAAATCAATTTATCTGCTCTGTGCTCCGCTTTGCATTTAGTACAAAGAACTAATGGGTCAACAAAATGTTCTAAATGACCAGAAGAACGATATACTGCTTCCGGCAGGATTTGACTGCCGTCTAGCTCTATCATTTCATCTTCCGTTACAATCATTTTTCTCCAGAGCTCAATGAATTTTCTTTTTAGCACCGCACCATTTGGACCGTAATCAAAAAATCCTGCAGGGCCGTTATAGATTTCTCCAGCCGGCAAAAAGAATCCTTTTCTCAAAGCTAAATCAAGCACTTTTTCGTATGTATTCATCAAGGTTTCCTCCAGGCAGATTCATAAAAAGTTACCTCAGACTCTTTGTCAACAATTCCAATAAGTAATTTCTTTCTTGTGCTATGTGCAACTCTATTCATAGCGGAAAACTGCCGCCACGTTAACTTTTCTCCTTCGTCCGTCGCAAACAAAACCCATTTGGCGTGTGCCTGTCCGGGTTTAGCACCTCTGTCATAAACTCTAAAGTCGGCTCCGAATTTCAAACCAGTCTTGACGATATAGCCTCTGCTTCTTATGTCAGCATAAACCCTATATCTTGTCCAAAAGTTGTGTTCTTTCTTACCTGCTCTTCTAACGAATTCATCAAAACTAAGCTTCTTCTTGCCAATGTACACATCTATTTTATCGTGTTCTATTAAATAAAGAGCTTCTTCGAGAGCTAGCTCTATTCGTTTTACACTTCCTTTTCCTGTCAGTTCTCCAAACTGAGACTTATCATACAAAGACTGAGCTTCTACAAAATCTGTTGTTATGGAGACTGTATTTCCAGTCAATTGCGCTTTCACCATATATAGAACTACGCGCCCTCCAACGATGCTGAAAGGCTTAGCGTGTCCCCCAGGTAAAGCTTTTATTCAGCATTTAAAAGATTAGTGCATATGAAACTTATATTTTTTGGAACTGGAACAGCATTTCCAACGCCGGAAAGAAATCACTCTGGCACTTACATAGACATAGGTCCAGAGGCTTTGTTATTTGACTGCGGCGAAGGTACACAAAGGCAAATGGCGGCTGCAAAAATCAGTCCTGCAAAAATTCAGAAAATTTTCATAACACACTGGCACGGTGATCACGTTCTTGGATTAGCCGGATTATTACAAAGTATGCAAATGACAAACAGAGCTAAAGAGCTTACTATTTATGGTCCAGAAGAAACTAAACAAAGATTTGAATTGATGAGAAAAGCGTTTGGTATAGGTTTGAGTTTCAAATACGTAATTACAGACGTAAAAGCTACAATTAAACCAAAGAAAATTATTGATGAATTAGATTATGAAATTTGGGCGGTTAAAACACTTCATCCTGTTCCTTGTTTAGCATACAAGTATGTCAAAAAACCATTGCGCAGAATTAATATAGGCTATGTTGAAAAATTCGGAATTAGAACACCAAATCCAATTCTAAGAAAATTAGCTGACGGCAAAAATATAAAATGGGAAGGAAAATTAATCAAAGCTAAAGATGCAACTTACATAAAGCCGGGAATAAAAATTAGTTACATACTAGATTCTTCATATTCAAAACACTTGTCAACATTTGCAAAAGAATCAGATATTTTAATTTGTGAATCTACATTCGGAGCAGATATGCAGGATGCTGCTGCATTGAAAGGTCATATGACAACAAAAGATGCTGGAAAGATTGCTGATGAAGCTAAAGTAAAAGAGTTAATCATAACGCACATTAGCCAAAGGTATAAAGATTCTAGTACGCTTTTGAAAGAAGCTAAATCAGTTTTTCCTAATACGAGAATAGCACACGATTTAATGGAAATTAGATTTTAGTTATCTTTCTTTTTAGTCGTTTTATTTTTCTTAGGTTTCTTTACAGCACGTTTTGTTTTTGGTTTATCTTCTATTTTATCTGGAAATACTTCGGGCGTTTCTCTCCATCTTTGCACCGCTTCGTCTAAATTCCGTTCCTTTATTGGATCTGGAGTATCTGTAGACCGTACTTCTGGTTTTATTTCAGCTTCTGTTTTCTGGTCTTCATCGTCTTCTTCTAAGAAATCTACAAAACTTTGCCATATATTTTTTCTTTCTGATGTGGCTGAATGAGAATCACTTGCTTCATCTTTTCCTGTTCTGCCGATACCAAATAACATTGTTATTGCTATTAAAACTAATAATATTGCGCCCATCCAGGTTGTATTATTAACGTTGTATGTTTCCTTGCCTGCAAAACCAACAAGTTTATCTTTCGCGACATAGAATTTATTATTAGCATTATCAAATACGGCAACAGCTGAACTGAAATCTAATTTTTTAAAATCTGGAAGCGAAGGTAAACTTAATATCGGTCTTGATTCTTCATTTGCCGGTTGGGATGCTCTTCTGTCTTTTATAATCTGTATTATCTCTGCAGGGGCTCTAAAGAATTCTGTTATAGCACTTATATTAGGTAAATTAATCTTAGGCAGCTCTAAACCAGGCAAATTAACTTCCTGCACTTCTAAACTTCCCAAGCCTTCGGTAGTGTTAATTTCTTCAGCAATAGTATTATTTTCTTCGGTTTCTTCTGATTCATTTCTTTCTGGAATAACTTTTTCCGCAGTTTGTATTTGTTCTTCAGTTGTTTCTTCGCCTTTTTCTTCTTTAAATGGTGCTCTAACTTCAGGAAGGCTCTGTTGAAATGTAATTAATTTTGCGATAACGGCAGCTCTGATTTTTTTAGCGTTGTCAAATGAATTGGATAAAAAGTTTGCGAATTCGTCTCGTGGCACTTTATCTGGTATTGAAGAAACAGATGTATCAACCGGCATAACTAATACATTTACATTAGTTGAGCTCGACACTGTTCCATCCTGCAGTCTTGCAGATACAGTTATTTTATAATTCTCTTGAGGTGTTTGATCTGGAACCGAGACATACATATAAACTGTTTTAGATTTTCTGCTTTCGACTGTTATACTTGCTGGATTTAATTTGGCATAAGTAGCACCGCTGCCGGATACTTCAAGATTATAGCTGGAAGTTTCTGTTCCTTTATTTTCTATTATTATAGGAACTAGTGCACCTTCGCCAGCTACAACTTCAATGGTTGTAAGAGCTGAGGTTGCCTGTACACCAAAACAAGCCGACATATCGGCAACGGTTAGGTCTAATACTTCCGAATTGGAAGATTGTGATTGACTCTGTGCTTGTGCTTTTACTCGTATTTTATAATTTCCTGCTCTTGCACCTGCTGGATCAATAATTAGATTTAATTTAGTAGACTGCCCTTGCTGTAGTTCGACAAAACTTCTGTCAACTGATGCGAAATCAGCACCAATTGCTTCAATTGCATAATTTTCGGCAAACTTTCCTGTATTCACTAACGAAACTTCATATGTTTTTGATGCAAATGGGCAAAGATTATCTTGAGTTCTTTCTACTTTTAAATCAAATGTGTGACAGGCATCTACTTTAGCAGAAATCTTCTGCGATTCAACTGTCTCGCCTAAGCTGTCTTTTACTCTAACATCGACATCAAATGTTCCTTTAACTCCAAATTCAGGCACCAATATAATTTCTGTTTGTCCTACACTTCCAGATGGTATTGTCAAAACAGAATTCTCTGCGTGCGCCCATCTTGGCCCGGCAACTATTACATTATATGTATTATCTGCGGTTCCAGTGTTTCTAACTGTTACTGGAATCCTTACTTCAGAATTTTCACAAGTAGAAATAAAATTCGTATCTAACGTAATATCATAATTATAACAAGCATTTGATTTTAATAATAATTTTTTTGATGCTGTTGCCCGTGAATTTTGAGATTTAGCAGTAGCTGTTATTATAAAATCGCCGACTGCATTGCCAACAGGGTTAGCAAACACTTGGATATTTTTACTTTGTCCTGCATTTAACGTTACTATTTCATCAGATAGTGTAGCATATTTTGCGCCGTTTCCTAACAAACTTAATTCAAAATTCTCTCTAAATCTTCCCGTATTCTCCAAAACTAAATCATATGTTGCGGGTGTTGCAGAACAGACTTCTGCAGAATCCCTTGATGATTGAAGGGTTGCGGCGTGGCAGTCGCTCACTTCTAGATTTAATTTTAAATTCTGACTCGTTGTCAATTGGCCGGCTATAGAAACATCAATACTATAATCTCCACCTAATGCAAAAATACTAGGTGTGACATAAACATAAACGCTCTCTGACTTTCCAGGAGCAAGCATAAATCCGCCGGGAGCTGCAACTGCCCATTTAGAAGCCGAGCCCGATAAGCGTACAGTATAGCTCTCTGTTGCTGTTCCAGTGTTATGGACTTCTAAAATATAAAGAACAGTTTCAGAAGCGCACGAGATTTGATCTGTTAAAACTGGGCGTACTTCGAATTCACTGGCTGCAGATACTACTGGAATAAGTACGGCCAACAATACTATTAAACATAAATTCGATAGCAGTCTCAACTATACACCTCCATTTATCACTGGGAGTTAATTAAATCATATTTAAGCATTTATTTACTTAGAAATAAATATTAGAACATACACTAAAAATCTAATTTATCGTCTATATCCACTATGTCGTGTGTAGTTTCAAGAACAAGTTTACAGCTCTTTTTTGGCTTATACGTACGCCAGCTTCGTGGATTTAATGTAATAGGCACGGCCTTCTCTATTTGAAATACTTTTTTAGATTCGTCAATAAAAACTATATTAATATTATATGGTACACCAAACATCCAAAAACTCCAGTAATAACTAACAGGAAATGTAAATAAAATATTTTTCTCCTTAGAAAAACTTAATCCTTTAGTCTGCGAAATAAAATTATCTGCGACAGAAACTTCAAATTCAGTTTTACGTGTTAAATTTCTAATTTGCATAAAACTAATTAAAGCTAACAGAAATTAAAGCTTTACTCTTTTCTAGTTCCCCAAGCGAACTTTTGTTCGCTGGGCCCAGCTTAGCTTTACTCTTTTCTAGTTCTTTGCCAAAAGAAGTAAACTAAAATTGCAAGTATTGCTAATATTAATATATTAGTCGATAATTTACTTGGACTTTCTCCGCCAACAGTCATTTCAAAGTCTATGCTATCAAGTACAGTATTGCCGTCTTTTACTACAAAAGTAAAGCTTTGTTTACCTGCTGAATCTTTATTGGGAACTACATAAACAAAAGCTACTGTCTCTTCGCCAGCTTCAAGTGTTACTGCTGTAGGGTCTACTCTTGCTGTTCCCCAGTCAATACTCTCTACTTCTAAAGTTAAAGTTTTGGTTGTTAATTCGTGATTTTTCACTTGTAAAGAAACTACATTGCCTTTGCCAGGAGTTAATATTTCATCAAGTTTTACAACATCTTTGCTCAAATCTTCCGCTATAACAGACTCTACTATGATTTGTTTTGTTACAGCATCTTCAGTATTACCATTGTAAGCTTTGACTCTAAGTTCGTGTTCTCCTGCTTTTGCATTTGTAGGAATATCTAATGTTAAATATTGAGTTATATCTCTGCCGTCAAGCAAATCGCTTGTCAATTGTATTTCATTTGAAATACCAAGATCAAAAATGTCAAGTCTTATTTTTACATCGCGCTCATCTTTTTCTCCAATGTTCATTAACGTAACAGAAACATAAAGAGGCTCGCCAGCTTTTACACTTGAATCTGCAAGTTCAACTTCTTGTAAGTATAATTTGTGATCTGGCTTTTCTATTTCAACATCAGATGTGGCTGTATATGTAGTCGTTTCTTGAGCATCTTGCCATTCGCCTTCTACTTCTGCATTAAGAGTGTAAGCGCCAGAATCTATATCTGCAGGAATATTCCAAGTGAAATCAAAAGTTATTTCGCTGTCTTGCGAGAGTTTGCTTAGGTCTTCTGTTAGTTTTTCTCCGACTCTTTTGCCAGCTTCATCAGATAACCATAAAGTAATATCTAATTTATTGAAATCTAAATCATTATGTAAATTCTCTAACGTTATTGTAAAATCTAAGTCTTCTCCAAGAGTTGGATGTCTTGTGTCGATGTCTATCTTAACTGAGAAATTTTCGTCGGCAAAATCTGCGGCTACGATTGGTGCAGCTAAGAATAATGCTGTTACGAAGATTGTGAAAAATCTTGCTGTTTTCATAATTCTAAATAAAACATAGTTTTAAAAGGCTAATGGGCGCTTGTGTGCGATTTTATCTGCTTTTTGCTCTTACACTTAAGCTCTCAATATCTATTTTTGCTGAAGTGGTAATAGCGCCAACTGCAAAAATAACCATTTCGTTAACTATTGGATTATCTCTATTTAATTTATATAATTTAGCTCTACCTAACTTTCGTGTTTGAATCAAAATTCTTTTTCTAGATAATTTATCAATTATACTCTGAAGAGTAGTACGGGCAACACCTGTTGTTTTGAAGATATCACTCTTACTATAATCATACAAGTCATTCTCTATAAAAAATTCTAAGACTTTAATTGTAGGGCTATTTCCAAATAACTCTGTAAATAGTGTTGATTTATCCATATCTTTATGATTATTATATTAAGTGGGGCAGCGCTTAAAACCAAAAGGTTTTAGCTGGTCCACATTCGTTTCACTCATATGGGCAGCGCTTGACTGATGTCAGCTGGTCCCACTATGGGATTATTATATTAGTGGGGTCACCCGGATTTGGACCGAGATCAGCCGCTCTGGAGGCGGCCACACTGCCAGGTTATGCTATGACCCCGCAATGCTATGACTAGAATTCTGATTAAAAACCTTGCCTTTAGAATACAAAATTAAATATTAAAAAATATAAAGACCCAATCTGAACAAGTTCAGATGGGCTAGGTAAAATTACCTTCTTCGGATTATTTCAGTTCTTACACCCCAGCTTGCTGGGATGAATTCTTTTGATACTAATGCAATAACAACCAAAGCGATTATTATGCCTAATACCAAACCGATACTGCCAAATTCGTTACTTATTGTCGTAGTCAAAGGTATTACAGATACTCCGTCTTTACCTTGTCCGCCAACTTTAAGTGTTGCGAATTCTGTTTTGCTTTCAGAGTCGCCAAACATTACTGTGGCTTGTATAACATACTCGCCATTCTTAGTATTCTTTGGTACTGTGAAAGACATATGCTGAGTAGTCTCTTCATCTTCATCCAACTCAAATTGTCCGGATGTTAGGTCAACACCCAATTCTGTGGATTTAACACGTATCTTTACGTCTTCGTCTTGTAATCCAACGTTAAATATTGTTATTCCAACTTGGACGTTGTTACCTGCATCAACTGCTGTTTCAGACAATATGATTTCCGTTACACGGACATCGTGGTCTTGTCTTTCAACTTCAATTGCGTTTTCTTCTACAACTTGGTTAATGAACTTTTCATTAGTATCTTCATTTTTCCATTCGACATCTACTATAACATCGTATTCGCCTTCTTCAGCTGTGAAAGGTACTCTCAAAGCTAATGAAAGCACTTCTACATTGTCGTCGCTTCCTTCATCATTAAGGTCAAATGTTTCAGCTTCAACTTCTACATCTTCGCCATTTTCATCGATGCCTTTTACTGTTAAAGTAACTTCTACTTCTTCAGCATCGTATTCAGCTGTGTTTTCTATGTCTAAGTCAAATGTTACTACATCACCAGGAGATACTTTGTCTTCACTTATTTCTAAGTCGACAGTAAGATCTTGGCTTGTAGCACCAGTTCCTGTTCCGGAACCTGTTCCGCCAGTTGGCTCATTACTTTTTTGCAAAGTCAAAATGCTTGTTGCAAGAGTTGATGGGCTCTGGTCTGTGATTGTTAAATCACGATCGGCGTCTTTATAGCCAGATTTCTTGGCTACTATTGTGTAAGTGCCTTTTTCTAAAACAAAAGAGGTTGAACTTACACCAGTCTTCTTACCAGCAACAGTGCCGTCACTGTTGAATACGGTAATACTGTCGACAGTCAAGCTTTGTCCGTTGTCATCAACAGTCGAGACTGGGACGACGCTAGTTTGAACTGCCAACGTTGATGTTGCACCAGCTAAAATAGAAAGTACAAACACCACTCCCAATATCAGTGCACTAGTTCGTTTCATTTTTATTCACCTTGTGATTTTATTTTTTGATACAATGAGTCAGAAAGTTTTCCAACCATTCTTGTATCGCTGTCATATGCGACTATTACTGCTCCAGGACCGAATGTGTCTACTGCATAGAATCCAAAGTCTTGGTTCCACATATCTGTAAAGCTTGAATATCCAAAGCTCAAAGCTGTTTTATCTAATTCATTTTTCTCTGAATCAGTTACGTTTGTCATAAAGGCTTGGTATCTTGTTGCATTGTCTGGCTGTATAGATGGTGCTCCGCCGCGTAAATTAGCGAGTCTGTCTAAAGCTTGATCTGCTTTTGACCAATTGCTTTCTACATTTACTGCATCTAAAACATACTTGTCATTGTAATCAGCTAATTGCAATGATTCTGCTGCTACAGCTTCGCCGTATGCTTTAACTAAAGCATCAACTTTATCATATTGACCGGCTTTTGCTTTGCCCATTATATCGTCTGCTATAGATACTGCTTCTTGCAATGCTATTGCATAGCCTTCATCATAGCCGTCGTCGAAAAATGCTGTTTTGTTTTCGGCAACAACGTGCTCTCCGTATAAGACTAATCTTTCGATCAATCCTGCAGATGCATAATCAGATTCTTGTAATCCTTCAGCTGCTAATACATCGCCAACTATAGCTACTGCTCTTTGATAGCCGTCAGAATCTCCTTCGTTGTATTCTAATTTCAAAGCTACATCGAACAATTGGTCTAATGTTAAGCCGTTTAGATTTTCAGTTGTTACTGCAGAAATTTCATTGTCGTTGAAATTATCAGTTATGTAAGTTCGTGTTATGTTTTTGCGTGCTTCGATAGAATCATTCCATCCAGCGTTGTATAAACCAGAACTTACAATAGTTTTATTGTCTAAATTCCAGGCATCTTGGTGCCATTTGATTGTTGCATTCTTTTCGCCTAAATCGCCAGCAAGATTGCTTATTATGGTATTTTTAGTATTTATTGTGTCGTTTTGTGTGTCTATTGTATCTTCTAAAGTAGCTATTTGTCCGTCTTTTGCTATGTTTCCACCAAACGTCACTGCAAAAGCTAATAGACCAGTTGCAGCTAAAACTCCTCCAACAACAGTTGCGGCTTTATAATTTTCTCTACTTTGTGCAACACCATAAAGTTCAGAATCTTTTTCTTTAATTTCATCTTCTGCTAAGAATAATTTAGCACGCATCTGGTTAAATTCAGTCTTTAAATGTATATTAGTTCTTCCAATTGAGCCTAAGCTGTCTAAATACCTAGCGGCCTGATTAAGAAGTTCATCTTTTGAAGTAACTTTTAATTTTCCTTTTTCATCTTTTACTAATACTTTATCTCCTTCAGATTTCCAAACAAATTCTCTTAGTTCAACAGTTCCATCATCTGCAATGGCATTAAAAGTAGCATAAAATTTACCATTCTTTTCGGTTCCTCTTAAATAGGATTTCTCCTCATCAAATTTGAAATTCTTTTTTGTTGTCATTTTGATACCTCAATAGTTACGACTTTTAAGTAATGATACTTTTATAAGGGTTGTTCTATTGCAAATAATTTTGCAAATTCGCATCATA
>Ga0209518_1002822_pt1 | contig 15655 bp, 11 predicted proteins | sample RifGroB1_FD_183993 | JGI IMG/M metagenome (GOLD analysis project Ga0209518, IMG submission 183993) | Groundwater microbial communities from Rifle, Colorado, USA - Groundwater B1 (SPAdes) (version 2) | ecosystem: Environmental > Aquatic > Deep subsurface > Groundwater | place: Rifle, Colorado...
TTAAAAATAGAAATACAGAGCATAAACTGACAATCGTTGGTCCATCAGAAGCCGATCCCGCATCGGGACGGATCTCGCACGAATCACCGCTCGGAGCCGCATTTCTAGGCCACGGCAAAGGAGATAAGGTCTCTGTGACAACTCCTCGCGGGGAAATAGAATATACTATCGTTGAGATAGCATAAAAGGTCTGCTATCATATCCTTAATGCCATTTGATGATATTCGGAATTCCCGGATTGAGAAATTAAATCGTCTTCGCGCGACAGGCGTTGATCCATACCCCGCAACAACTTTGCGCACGCATTCAATAGCCGACGCGATTGTGCAATTTGAATCACTTTCTTCTGATACGCATGAGATTGTGCTCGCAGGTCGTATAATGGCGCACCGCACCCACGGTGGCATTAGTTTTATTGATTTAGATGACGGATCGGGAGTTATTCAGGGATTAGTCGGCAACGATCGCCTTGGCGAGGAGCCATATCAATTTTTTCTTTCAGTCGTAGATGTTGGGGATATTATTGAAATCACCGGGGTGCTCACAACGACAAAAAGAGGCGAGCGAAGTATTGATGCGAAGAAATGGAGAATGCTCACAAAGTCCATCCGTCCATTGCCAGAAAAATGGCATGGGTTGCAAGATGTGGAAGAGCGATACAGACAAAGGCATGTGGACATCCTAATGAATCGTTCCGTTCACGATGCGCTTCAAACTAGGTTTAAATTGATGGCGGTAATCAGAAAGTTTTTCCAATCACACGATTTTCTTGAAGTTGAAACGCCAACGCTACAAGTTATCCCAGGTGGAGCATCGGCACGGCCATTTGAGACGCACATGAATGATTTGGATCTTGATCTATTTTTGCGTGTAGCTCCGGAGTTGTATTTAAAAAGACTTCTTGTCGGAGGATTTGAGCGAATATTTGAAATAGGAAAATGTTTTCGTAATGAGGGGATGGACAGAGATCATAATCCAGAATTTACAATGCTGGAAGCGTATGCGGCGTGGAAAGATCGCGAATGGCTCATGAGTTTTACCGAAGATCTTATCATCTCTATTACAAGAGAAATATTTGGAAGCCCGGAAGTTGTTGTAAACGGGAAAACTATAATATTTAAAAAGCCATTTGCTCGCATGACATTTGCTGAAGCTGCAGAACGTGCTAGCGGTATTCCGTACAACTCTGGCACAGAAGAAGAATATCTTGTGCGAGCGCATGCGCTAGGTATTGTTGTAGAAAAAGCGACAACAAAAGCAGTCTTGGCTGATGAAATATACAAAAAAGCTCTTCGCGAAGAAATCATTGATCCGATATTTATAATAGATCATCCATTGGAACTTTCTCCGCTTTCAAAGCGAATAAGCCCAAATTCGGACACGGTAGCACGATTTCAATTGATCGTAGGAGGATTTGAACTGTGCAATGCGTTTTCTGAACTAAACGATCCGATTGATCAGCGCGGGCGATTTGAGGCACAAGAGAATCTTCGCGCAAAAGGCAATCAAGAGGCGCAACGAATTGATGAGGACTTCCTTTCTGCATTAGAATGCGGTATGCCTCCTGCGGCCGGTATAGGGATTGGAATAGATCGTCTTGTGGCATTTTTGACAAGCGCAAAGACGCTTCGCGAAATTCTTCCGTTCCCAACAATGAAACCAACAAAAACCGATGCTTGATATAAATTTTATTAGAGAGAATATTGATATTGTTCGTCGTGCCATTAAAAACAAAAAGGCTGATGTTGATATTGATAAATTACTGATCTTGGATACGCGTCGTCGCGAACTAATTAAAATATCTGAAGGACTCAGATCTGAACAAAACAAACAATCTAAGGATCCACATTTATCAGAGCAGATTGGTGCCCTGAAGGCATTGAAAGAACATCTTAAAACATTTGAAACTGAACTTGCTGATGTGGAAAAAGAATACGATAAACTGATGTTAGAAGTTCCAAACATTCCTTGTGCAGACACTCCTATCGGTGGTGATGAATCCGGTAATGTTGTTCTTGTGGAAGTCGGTGATATTCCTAAATTTGAATTTAAACCTAAGGAACACTGGGAGCTTGGGGTTGCGCTTGATGTCATTGATACCGAACGCGCCGCAAAGGTCTCTGGAAGCCGTTTCGCATATCTAAAAGGGGGACTTGCTCTCATGCAATTTGCACTAATCCAATTTGTGCTTAGTGTTCTTACTAATGAGAAAATGCTAAAGAAGATTATCAAGAAAAACAAACTTAATATTTCATCAAAGCCATTCTGCGCAATTGTACCGCCCGTATTTATCAGGCCAGATATATTCCAGAAGATGGGACGCCTAGAGCCTAAAGATGAGCGATATTATATTCCAAGCGACGACTTATATTTAATTGGAAGTGCCGAGCACACGCTTGGATCAATGCATGCCGATGAATTTCTTCTCGAGAAAGATCTTCCAATTCGATACATCGGATATTCAACTGCGTTTCGTCGCGAAGCCGGATCATACGGTAAAGATACGCGCGGTATATTGCGAGTGCACCAATTTGATAAGTTAGAGATGGAATCATTCTCAGTATTAGAAAATGCACTAGAAGAGCAGAAATTCTTTGTGGCGATTCAGGGATATCTATTTCAAGAACTTGGACTTCCATATCGTATAGTAAATATATGCATAGGAGACATGGGGGCTCCAGATGCACGTCAAATTGATATTGAAACATGGATGCCAGGCCAAAATACATACAGAGAAACTCACACTGCCGATTATATGACCGATTATCAGTCTCGTCGTCTTGGAATTCGTGTGAAACGTAATGGGAGGTCAGAATATGTACACATGAATGATGCTACCGCGATTGCAATTGGCAGAACCATCATAGCAATTGTAGAAAATTATCAAAACGAGAACGGGTCAATAGAAATTCCAAAAGCACTTCAGAAATATATGAACGGTCAGACGCAAATTAAGAAGCGATAGCCATGACAGTCCATATAAGTTCAGGAAAACTTAGCCGACCACGGCCTCGTTTGCCACGATGGTTTGTGTTAAGTACTGTTGCGATTGTTTTATTGCTTTCTGTTTGGTTTGTGGGAGTGCCGTATATCTTCTCACTTCGCGATATAGTAATTCGTGGTGTTCCAGATGATATTGCGTCAGTAATGACATCGGTACTCCGCGAAAAAATAGAAGAAAATGGCAAATGGAAAAATGTTTTCTCGCTTGATACAAATGCGATGCGCCTATTTTTAGAAGGTCAATTTGATATCGTAGCGTCTGTTTCCGTGCAAAGAGACTTTTTTCACGCAGTCAAAATCAACGCGACTATTCGTAGGGCTGTTGGGGTTTGGTGCGCAAAGGGATCGTGTGTATTCTTTGATCGTGGCGGTGCGACATGGGGGAGTATGGCTCCATCGCGAGGATCGCTTTTAGTGTCTGTGGAAGATAATCGCCAAGACTCATCTGGAGCGAAAGACTCTGTTTCGCGCGATGCTGTGCTTTTGCTATCAGATAAGTTTGTAGAGCTTGGTATTCGTGGGATGACTTATAAATTTACAGATATAGCTCCTGGTGATCTTTTTATTGAAACAGATAGGGGATATTCAATTTATTTTGATTACTATACAGATTTAAATGATCAAATAAAAACGCTAAATACATTCCTTGCGTCGCCAGATAAAATAAAATCTTCACCGCAAGAATATATAGATTTACGCACAATCGGCAGGGTGTATTTCAAATAAAGATATGGCATTCGCCTTTATCTCTACGCCCACTTTTTGTAAATTATTTTTTTCGCAATTCTCTTTTCTTTTGTGCGATACGCACGGTAGATCAAATATTTCAGCGACTACTATTCACTTGTGCTCCAGTATTGTAATACCTCACTACTCGCACTAATTAGCGTCCCGAATAGTCGGGACGCATAAGTGCTCGTTACGCTCGGCTATTCATATATCCTTACGCACCTTCGTGAATAGCAATCGCTGAAATATTTTTTGTAATAATTATATGTATTTCCCACCCACTTTTTGTGTTGATTTTTGGGGATGATTATGGGATAATGAGTAGGAATTTTCAGTTAAAGCAGTGAACTTTTGAAATAAATAAATTTATGGCAAAAATAACTAATAACAGAATAGGTGAATATCTATCAACGGCATTGAATATTCTTTCCGAGAAGGGTGGAGAGTGTCCAACAAAAGAACTTATTAAAAATATGGAGGATAGATTAAACCTCTCAGAATATGAAAAGAGTTTAAATAATTCTGGTCAATTTCGATGGATAACAACCTTTCGTTTTTATTCAATAAATCTTACTAAGGCAGATTGGATAAAAAAGACAGGTGGAAAATGGATTCTTACAGATGAGGGCAAAAAGCATATAGCATTACCGCCACAAGAAATATTTGATCTTTCTGGAAAAGCATATGACAAATGGAATTCAGAAAAGAAGGATGAAGATATCGATGTTGCTTATTCCGAAGAGATAGAAGAAGAACCCGAAGTTCTTATGGAGGTTAAGCCAGGTGATATTTCATTCCAAAATTTATTATCTGGTATTAGTACATGTCGTATTCAAATACCTCCATTTCAGCGTTCTTTTGTTTGGAGCCCAAGTGATATTCGTTTTTTACTAGACAGTATCTATCGCGGATATCCCATTGGCAGTTTTATATTTTGGAAAACGATTCGCAAGCTTCCCCATACTCGTACTATTGGTAGTCTAGAACTTGATCACGGAGATATTAATCCCGGAACCGAGATTTCATATGTTCTTGATGGGCAACAGCGTATTACATCTCTTTTCGCTGCTATAAAAGGCTCTACTATAGACGGAGAAAATTATCGTTTCTTGTTTGATGTTCGCAGTAAGAAATTTGTTGTTCGAAAAAGTAATGGCGAAGAAAACAGCGACGAAAATGATTACGAAAATCTTCTTGTTCCATTGAGTGCCTTATTCCTTGGGCTTGCCTCATATAATATAGTTGCTCAACGATACCCCGAGGAGTATCGATCGGTATTGGTCACTCTTTACGAAAGACTATCGAGTTATCGTTTCTCCGTTATTGATGTTATTGATAGAAACCCTACTTCCGAGGAAGAGCAGAGTGAAGGAGTCAAGCAGGTAGTACGAATGTTTTCAAGAATAAATGAAACAGGAAAGAAATTGACAGTTGTCGCTAAAATGGTTGCACGTTGCTGGGGGGAAGGGTTTGATCTTCGTGAAGCCATTGATGATTTTTATAAAAAGCATTCTTTACTTGAGCCGATTCGCGAAGAAACAATTCTTCAAGCTGTTTCTGTAATACTTAATTATCGCAAGTGTCGTTCTCGTGATATTTTAGAACGAACGAATATTCGAAAGCTCGAATCTGATTGGGATTCTTTAACTCAATCACTTCTTTTGGCCGTTGAATTTACGCAATCTAAATTACATATCAAGAGTTTTAATTATTTACCATTTGATGGATTACTAGTACCGCTCACTTACATATTTCATAAAAAGAAAGAATTATCCCATACAGAAATTATTGCGCTTGAGCAATGGTTTTGGCGTGCATCACTTTCGAATAGGTATGATGCAACTGTAGAATCAAAAATAGAAGAAGACTGTTCCGCCTTTGATGAGTTACTGGAGGGTAAAAATCCAGAATTCTCATATCTTATTGACTGGGCATCATTAAAAAGTCGCTTGATAGAGCAAAGATATAATTTACGGAATGCTTTTGTTAAAACAGTTCTTTCACTTTATGCTCATGCTGAACCAAAAAATCTTACAGACGGAAGATCGGTATCACTCGATGGAGCTTTCACTGGGTATTATAAGCACAATCTTCATCATATTTTTCCGCAAGCATATTTGCGACGAAGTGAATCAATGAATAAGGATGTGTTTGATAGTATCGTAAATATTATGCTTATTCCAGCAATTACAAATATAGGAATTTTAGATATGCCACCGAGTGATTATTTTAAAAGCTTTCAGAAAACAAATAGTGAGCTTTCAGAAATACTTGTGCATCACTTAATTCCCAATGTGCAAGACTCAGGTATCCCTGAAAATGATTTTTTAAAGTTTCTAGATTATCGAGCTGAAAAATTAGTCCAAGCATTTCGTGTTCTGACTGGTGTTGGTTCAGCTTCTGAGGCCCATTTTGATAGTAATCCAACAAAACCTATAGATATAATTGAAGGACGCATTCGTTCTTTTGTACACGAAAAATTGCAAGAAGATGCTGGGGGTTCATATTGGGAAGAATATATTCCATCTGATATTCAGAATGTTGTAAATCAAAAGATACAAGATGATTTACATCGCCATCCTTATAAATTAGAAGAATATATGCGTGATGATGTAAGAATTACTTTTCTTGATGTTATGGATTATTCAAAAATAATTTTATCTAACTGGGAAGTATTTGGTAAATACTTTATAAGTAAAGGTGAAGCTGAACAACATTTTCGTGCTTTTAAAAATTATCGCAATTCTATAAAACACAATAGAGATTTAAACGAAATAGATAAACGAAATGGGGAGGCGGCAGTATTATGGTTAGAGAATGTATTAAAATAAATTTATGAGAACTGTAAGGTTCAACCTCCCAAAATCTGCCGAGAACACATCTCTCTTGAAGGTGCGACGGCATATCAAATGGTTGAACGATATGAACACTTCAGGCGCATCAGCTGTTTGAGCTGAATCCCGCGAAGCGGGAGAGGGCGAGACTCTGATGCGCTCTGTAGTGTGAAGAGTGAGACATTACAGATGTTGAGTGCGAAAGAAGATGTGTTCTCGGCAGTAAGAGCAACAATTTAGAATCTAAAAATCGTGGGAGTTGAGTATATTATTTTTCTAATAACTAAGTCCTGATGACTATTGGCTAACATGCTGTTGACAGAATATGAGCGTTCTGCTATACTCCTTCTATGGGGCTTCGGTTCCATGTTCTTTATACACCCGGGCTCAACCTCCGAGCCCCGGAAAAAGCCAGCAATTTGGCCACTAAACCAGCATTAAGTTACGAAGACAGGCTGATGATTTAGATGCCCGATTGCATTCTAGAACAGTTGTTAAATGATTGTTGGCTTTTTCCGGGAGCTTAGACCGCGCCCGGTTTGAGGGACCCCCGTTTCTATGCCGTGGGTCACTTGGTCTCCGTGACCCTTTGAATGCTCGGGAGACTCCCCCTTGGTTCGCCAGGGGGGTCACTTTTTTATCTGCCAGACGAATATAGAGTTTCCGATTGTCGTAATCGGTTTTTCGTTTAATAACCACCTCCAATTCTGTTCGCTATTTATTTCGCGCTCTTTTTGTCCGATGGAGTTTTGGAAAAATGTTGCCGAAACTGCGAGCCATCCATCGCACTGATTGCGTTTAATAAAATCTGCACGATCTTCCCATTGTGAACTACTTGTCCATACAATTCTATTTCCTGCGTATGCGCTAAGATCAGCCCAGCCGAAATAATCCGTAGATATGCACGGGATATTTTGTGCGATTATCCATTTGCCGAATCGTTTCCCGTCTTGTCCCCAATCAAGATTTGAATCCACGACATATCTGTATCCGCCGGAAGATCCGCCAGCAATTTTATTAAAATATGAAAGATAATTTGGCCATGCAAAAAATGCATACGCTATATATAGCAATAAAAGAATTGAAATTATTGCAGTTGCAATACGAGATTTATATTGGGCGACACGACCAGACACAAGCATTATTGTAAACGGATAGACTGGCAGAAGATGTCTTATTCCAATATTTAATGAGCTCCCTATACTTACAATCCAATACAATAAAATCCAAGTCGCCCATATCCAGTCGTCAGACTTCAGACTTCGGATTTCGGATTTCCGATGAATGGAGAATCCAACGATTGCGATTGCTACAAATACCCACCACACAAGCGGCTCCTTGAGCAAATACACGATGGGGAAATATAGTGGTCCGCCATTTGGCACAATATCTCCCATCCAATAAATGACACTATTACCCAAAGCCCTCTGCATCACCATTGATATCCCGAGTAGCCATTGGCCGAATGGTCTTAATATCGGTTTATCTGAAATCCAAAGAATTGTTGACTTTAGGAGCCCATCAGAATGAGTCAAGAGTATACCGGTCGCATCGTGCATTTGTTGTTGCACAGAATAATTCGCGGTGTGGATTACATAAAACGGCCATACGATAAGACACATAGCGGCGATACCAAGAATTATTGTTTTGCCTATTAATTTGAATATTACTTGCCAAGAAGATTTTTGTCGTATCTCATATATCGTAGCAATCAAGATAAAATAAGGGCCCAAAAGTATCATGCTAAATTTTGTTAGTAATGCGAGACCAAGCGCTAGCACTGCAATCCAAAATGTTTTTGGTTTTTGATTGCGCAAAAATCTAACAAAGAAGTATGTTGCAAATACCACGCCAGCCGCCGCCCCCATATCTGTGGCAACAAGTCTATTGTGTGCAAGTACTGTTGGAGAAAACGAAAAAAGTATAAGCGCGATAATTCCAGCGCGATTTCCATATCGTTCACGCGTCCATCGCCAAATAAACCACGCTAAAAGTATAAAAATGCAAAACATCGGCAATCGTGCGAATGTTTTTACGAGATCAGGATCTATTCCAGAATTAAAAATAAGTGTACGACCAAAATTCCATTGTCCATTTACAGCATCAGTCCAGTCTGGGATATTAAACGGAGCATCCGTAAACGATAGCCATGAAATTGCGATGCCAGCAAGATCCTTTATAAGTGGTGGATGTTCAGGATTTAATCTGTATTCAAGCGATTTAATATATGAATATCCGGCTCCAATATGCGGGACTTCGTCCACAACGAGAGAGTCTCCTTGCGAGCTTGCAAGAGACAGCGCAACCGCCGCAAATATTATCCCAGCCACGATCCATCTATTTTGCATGCGCTAAAAGTAGCGCGAAATCTCACTTATGCCAACAGACAGCAAAACTGCGGATGCGGCAATTATTGTTGCAAGCACGCTTTCTCCTATGCACAACCTCTCACCGATGCGACCAGCATGACGATACCACGGAAGACACACAAGCCGTTCATCGCGCGCACGATACCATCGCTGAAATGATACGCGAAGCCAATGAAATCCAATTCCTGCATAAATGCATACAACAGGGAATAAAATCATTAATCTTGACGAGTCCGCAATCGTCACTGTTGTATCGGCCAACATAACGCTTGCTAGACCTACAAATAGCCAGCCCAGAATTAACGAATGCGAAACGCCAGGGTGTCCATGCATCCGCCATGAATGTACAAATCGCCACACAATATGTATTAAACCGGCCACGAAGAGAACTGCAAACGGAAGAGAAATCAATCGCGATTCAGGCAAAAAGAATAATGCAAGCGTTTGCGGTATATCGCGTACTAAGTCGCTCCAAAATGAACCACTAGCAAGTATTGTCCACGGCATATCAAATCCTTGTTTTGTAAGTTGTGCTACTTCCGGGAGTGAAAAAATAAAAACAGTAACGGCCATTAACGCAATACTTCCGAGCATTTGTTGTCTGACAAATTTGAACCGTCCGTGATTGCGAAACTTAATCCAAAGCGCAAGCCAATAAGCCACAAGGACTACAATCACTGCGACGCCAAGAATTCTAAACGGCAAATCATATTGATATCCAAGTCCTAAAATTGCACCAGCAAGAAGCCAATACCAAATATGGCCAGTCTCAATGCCTCTGTACAAAACAAAGAAGAGCCACACGGCAGCGCACGCGGCAAGAACGGCAAGATCGCCATTTCGTGTTGCCATCAAATCCCATGATGAGAAAACGGCAAAAAATAACGAACCAACGGTAATTTCCCAAGAGTCAAACATTCGCCACGCCAGAAGTGCGATACCGATTCCTGTGGCTATACTTGCAAGCGCAATAATATCACTTGGAACAACTCCGTATAGACGAAGAACTCCTGCAGTAAGAATAAGTACGCCAATAACGGCTCGTTGAAATGTACCCATGCAAATATGATACCAGGTAGTGAATATTCAAGCGAGGTGTGTGGTAGATAACTTGAATGTCTACTACAAAATTAGTAGTAGTAATCGATATAGCGAAGCGGGTGTTTCGATGCGAGAATCGTCGCCGGAATGCGGCGGCATGAGGCACAGACGCTTTGCCAGTAGGCAAAGACGGCGTGATGCGAGCTACGAAATGCCTGCGTAGCATCGAGACTACTCATCTTTTATCTTTAGATTACCTGGTACACCAGGTAGTGAATATTCCTGTGGTATCAACCCTCTATGTAATAGCAGGAATATCTACTACCTGGTATACTTCGTGTATGGATACACAAACCAAAATAGAGGATATTAAGCCGGCGGAGGTGCCAGTGAGAGAGGAAGAAAAAATAAAGCTGGACAACATAGAAAAAGAAGTCAGAGATGCGCTGAAAGAAGGAGGACCGAGTGCTCTTGACGATCTTCATACTGATTTAGTTAAACGAGCAGAAAAACTACAAAAACAAGAATGAGTATATTGGTCCTAGTTCTCGTTGTGATAGGAATGCTTCTGATAGCACTTGCGGCATTCATCGTAATTAATGGTGTTCGTTCTCGCGCACTTCGTCGTGCATTAGATTTTACACTTTTGTCTTTCCAGTTTCCTCGCACGACGCAATCAAACAATCAACAGCAAGACGAGAAAAAATTGATCGCTCTTATGGAGCAAGTTTATTCGTCTGTCGCAACTATGCATACACGCGGATGGAATAAACTTTTATATGGCGATCCATATATTATTCTTGAAATGGCCGTGCCACATGTTGGAGAGCAAATACATTTTTATGTGGCAGTGCCGAATGCATACACTGAACAATTTAAACGGCAAATATACGGTGTATTTCCATCAGTTCAAGTCGCGCAGACACCGGACTACAATATTTTTCACCCGCAAGGTGCGGTTGCTGGCGGATGGATGAAATTAAAAGAAGAGCCGATTCTTCCGATAGCGACATACACAGATTTGCCGACTGATCCACTTGGTCCGCTCGTTAGCGCATTTTCGCATGTTACGGCAGAGGGCGAAGGTGCGGCGATTCAGGTCGTTATAAGGCCGTCAGGCGATCATACGATGAGACGGCTCGCTCAAGATGTCGCACGACATCTGCAAACAGGTCATGATTTTAAATCGGCGATGAAACTTGCTAGGCATCCGCCAAAGAAAAAAACACCTAGCGCTGATGATCCAGCAGTTACGGAGCCGCCAAGAGTTGCGACAGAGTTTGATCAAAAACTTATTCGCGCGCTTCAATCAAAAGCATCAAGACCGCTTTTTGATTGTAATGTGCGCCTGATGGCATCCGGAGCAACGCAGGAACGTGCGAATGAATTACTTGGAGAGCTTGAAAATGCATTTGCTCAATACGCATCTCCGGACGGCAACGCATTCTCGCTTCAAAAAGCAAAAGGAAGCTCACTAGAAAAATTAGTTTATCAATTTTCGTTTAGATTATTTAATTCTGCATCCGATATTCAGCTTTCAAGCGAAGAGGTTACGAGTATTTATCATTTGCCTGTGACGGCATCTTCTTTGCCAAAGGTTAAATTTACAAATTTTCGAGCTTCCGAGCCGCCATCAGGCATATCACCAAACGGAATAGCATTTGGAGAGAATATTTTTCAAGGGAAAAGCACGATGCTCCGTTTATCGGAAGAAGATCGCCGTCGCCACATGTATATAGTCGGCCAAACTGGTACCGGTAAAACAGTAGCGATGCAATCAATGATTGCTCAAGACATGGTGTCCGGTAACGGGCTAACAGTACTGGACCCGCACGGATCTTTAGCCGAGTGGGTGCTAGCAAATGTGCCAAAAGAAAGAGCTAACGATGTAATTTATTTTGATCCGTCTGATCCGCAATATGCGATGGGGCTTAATTTGCTTGAATATGATCCCGCGAGTCCACAAGATAAAACGCTTATTGTGGATGAATTATTTGAAATAATGAACAAGCTTTACAATATGAAAGAAGCTGGGGGCCCGCAATTTGAGCAATATTTCAAAAACGCGATTTTCCTTTTGTTGGACAATGCAGATCGGCGCGTGGCAACGCTCGCGGATTTGTCGCGAGTATTTATTGACGAAGCGTTCAGGAATGATTTACTCGCTCACGAATCAAACACGCTTGTGAAGCAATTTTGGGAAAAAGACGCAACACAACGGACTGGGGAGCAATCGCTTTCTAATTTTACCGGATACATTACAAGCAAAGTTGATGCGTTTACAAACAATGACTTTCTTCGCACGATAGTTAATCAGCCAAAAAGCGTTTTTGATTTTAAAGATGTTATTGAAAACAAGAAAATTCTTATTGCAAATCTTACAAAAGGAAAAATCGGCGACATGAACGCGCAGTTATTGGGTATGGTGATAGTCGGCAAGCTAAGGCGCACTGCACTTGCGCGCGACACAACTAGAAACACCATGCCAGATCATTTTGTATACATGGACGAATTTCAAAGCTTTACCACCAATTCAATATCGGTAATTTTGGCTGAAGCACGCAAATATCGTCTATGCTTGATTATGGCGCATCAATTTATAAAACAGCTTGACGAGCAGATTCGCGATTCTGTTTTTGGGAATGTTGGCACGATTGTCGCCGCACGCGTAAGCCCAGAAGATGCAGAATCGCCAGTTTTGAAGACGCGATTTGAACCGAACATCACGCCATATGATTTGTCAAACATGGATAATTTTAATGCGTATGTTGTCATGCTTGTGAATGGACAGGTGGGACGGCCATGCAATATGCGAATTTTGACGGAGCAGGTATTTAATAAAGGAAGCGCAAAAGTACGCGATGCTCTTACGGAAATCAGTCGCCTGAAATATGGGAGACTTCGCACAGATATTGAAGCCGAGATCCAAGGAAGATTTAAAACATGAGACAAATATCTCGGCGCGATCTTGTTGGTGCGATGATAACCGGCGCAACAACTGGCGGTGCTGTTTGGGGCATTTTTTCATATTTAGGCATCATTTTGCCGTTTGGAATTCATGGAGCATATCTTTTAATTTTTATCCCGATACTTTGGATTTTTGGCGTACAACTAGGGTATTCACTGGGATTATTCTGGCCAGCAATGGAGCAATTTGGGAGATATTGCGCCGTTGGATTCACAAATGCATCAGTTGATTTTGGCATTTTATATATTTGTATAGCGGTTACCGGCGTTGCTTCCGGCATATTGTTTGCAGTGTTTAAGACGCTTTCTTACATTATTGCAGTTTCACACAGTTATTTTTGGAATAAACAGTGGACATTTTATAATGGCAACGCACATGAAAGCGTCGGACAATTAAAACGATTCATTTTTGTAAACATTGCGGCGATGGTTGTAAATGTGGTCACTTCCTCTATTGTGATTATGTTGCGTGTGCCGAATATTGATATTCAACGATGGGCGGGCATAAGCGCAATCGTTGGATCAGCGGTGGCTTTGATCTTTTCATTTATAGGATTTAGACGCTTTGTATTTCGCGCGAGTCTGTAGTAGCGTTTACGCATGCTGTATCGGAAATATCGTCCCAAAACTTGGACAAATGTTATTGGGCAAGAAAATATTGTCAGGGCACTTCGTGGCGCCGTATCAGTTGGCCGTATTGGACACGCATATTTATTTGCTGGGCCTCGTGGCACTGGCAAGACTACTCTTGCCCGAATTCTCGCAAAGGCGGCAAACTGCACAGCGTCAATTAATGTCAGGCCGTGCGACAAATGCGCTTCATGTGCGGCGGTTGGCGAAGGACGGTCCTTGGATGTAATTGAAATTGACGCCGCATCAAACAGAAGTATTGATGATATTCGTGCGCTTAAAGAAGCGGTTGGCACCGCAACTACCGGAGGAGCTTATCGCGTGTATTTGATTGATGAGGCGCACATGCTCACCAAGGAAGCGGCGAACGCATTTTTGAAACTTTTGGAGGAGCCACCGGCACATATAATCTTTGTTCTCGCGACAACAGAAGCACATAAAATTATTCCGACAGTCCTTTCGCGAGTTCAGCGATTTGATTTTAGAAAACTTACACAATCAGAAATATCAAAAAAGCTTTCAATTATTGCTAAAGCTGAAGAGCGAGTTACGCATCCAGAAGTCATTGCGTCTCTCGCCGCTTCAAGCGATGGGGCATTGCGTGATGCCGAGGTGATGCTGACAAAATTATATACTGAAAACGAAGGAGAAATTACTTCCGAATCCGTTCAACGAGTTTTGGGTATTGCTCCAACTGTGTGGAATGGGGAACTTGCAGAAGCAATATCTGTGGGGGACAGAATTGGCGCGCTTGCTGTCATAAGTCGTGCATCAGAATCAGGAACGGATGCAGATCAATTTATTCGCGGATTTCTTGAATATTTAAGGCGTGTGATGATAAATAAAATTGATAAAGCAACTCTTATGCGCGCACAGCTTGCACTTTCTGAGGCGAATTTGTCATCAATTAAGCATTTAACAGAAACTATGGACGGCAAATTACTTGTTCGTGCGATTCATACATTCACAAAAGCACGCACTGAATTGCGCATGTCTCCAATACCGTTTTTCCCGCTTGAACTTGCGGTGATTGAGCTAACAGAGAAATCGTGATTTAATATCAGATGACTACCTTTTGCCGGGTGGTGTAATTGGTAACACGCCTGCCTTTGGAGCAGGAGACCCTAGGTTCGAGCCCTAGCCCGGCAGCCAAGTTGGAAAGTTCCGATGACCTAGACCCATAGTCATTTTGGACTAGGAGTCTAGCAGAATAAAGATGCAACAAAAAAGAATATTCTTTGATGACTGGGTGATTCTCGATTATCTCGCGACACAAGACAACCCACAGAAGACCACCAATGTGGAATTACTTATTGGTTTGATGTTGAACAAATTCTGCGAAAAGCAGTTCTCTAAAAAATGCTGGATTGGGGTTGAGGTAGGAGACCAGTATTTGGCGGAGCTCCCAGATGAGGGGCTGGCTTCATTAAGCGATATCGACAGAATTATCACGAAGATGGTAAAACAGAATTCTCCAGTCGATGTGTGTATTGGTATTAAACCGGAGAGCGCAGAAAAAGTCAGTCGAGGAATGGACTTTCAAATTAAGAGATTCGGTAAAGAGCAGGGCTACCGAGATACCGCCAGCCTAGTGAACTATATTAACGGCATGAAGACGAAGTACGGTAAAACTGATGCCTCTCTTGTCGTTATTATTGAAACTCCGGAGGAAATTGATTTATTATCCTTACAAACTCACATCGACACAGAATACTATCCCTTCCAGAAAATTATGATGCTTGGCCTTTCTGGTGACAAAATAAACTTTTATGGCATATGGCCCGAATCTGGCCATTCAGTATTCAACACGAAGACAATGCAGTTTGATTTCTAACAAATATGCCCAAATTCGAATCCTTGAAAAGAAGATTTCCTCACAGGAGCTATTCACTTTCAAATCCGCTACTTCAATTTATGGAAGCCCAACCGTTATTTTACCAGTCACTGAAGCTGGCAAATTGGCGTCGCTTCCAGGTTATTCCTCATATCATAACTTCACATACACCAGCGAGCCATTCCCGTACATTGGACGAGATTATTGGCATGTGGTACTTAGATAAAGAAGGCGCTGGTACTCGAAAT
>Ga0209518_1002825_pt1 | contig 15637 bp, 16 predicted proteins | sample RifGroB1_FD_183993 | JGI IMG/M metagenome (GOLD analysis project Ga0209518, IMG submission 183993) | Groundwater microbial communities from Rifle, Colorado, USA - Groundwater B1 (SPAdes) (version 2) | ecosystem: Environmental > Aquatic > Deep subsurface > Groundwater | place: Rifle, Colorado...
CGGCGGGAACGAGGCGCCTTTTCCGGGAGAAGACCGCCTTCTTGTGGAATCTTTGCCGGGCTCGCACTATGAAGAACATCCTGAGATGCGCGCTGAAAAAATCGCCGATGAAGTTGAATCGAGATTAAAAAATTACGATTTTATCCTGGTTAATCTCGCGAATGCGGATATGGTGGGCCATTCTGGAGATTTCGACGCGACCCGCAGGGCGCTTGAAATTCTGGATTTTCAGGCGGGTAGGATCGTAGAATCGGTTTTAAAAAATGACGGCATTGTTATTATTACAGGCGACCACGGGAATGCCGAGGAGAAAAGATACCGCATAACTGGGGAAAAGAAAACCAAGCACAGCGTCCACCCAGTTCCGTTTTTTCTGATCGGCAAAAAATTTAGGAGGAAAGAGCCAAGGACTAAAGAAGAAGTAATGAGCCAATATAGCAAAGTCGGCGGAGTCATTTCCGACGTGGCGCCTACGATTTTGGAGCTTATGGATATACCAAAACCGCACGATATGACTGGGGTGAGTCTTCTTGGGGAACTGACGGAGTAAAAAACCGGAAGCAGGAGATGTCTTAGACATAAAGCCATTATCCCCGTGAGGGGTCCCCAAAAGGAGGGATTAGGGAGACAACTCCTACTTTCGATTTTCTACCTGCTTTTTTCCCCCGTTTTTTCCTTTGATTATCTGGTCGATTATCCCGTATGTTCTTGCCTCAAGAGCGTCCATGTAAAAATCGCGATCGGTGTCCTTTTCTATTTTAGAAAGAGGCTGCGCGGTATGCTTGGCCAATATTTTATTTATTTTCTCTCTGATATGGATAATGTGGTCCGCGGTTATTTTTATATCCGCCGCCTGTCCCTCCGCCATGCCGAACACCTGGTGGATCATAATCTCCGAGTTGGGAAGGGCGTAGCGTTTGCCAGCCTCGCCTGAAGCCATCAAAACTGCAGCCGCGGAGGCGGCGAAACCGACGCAGATTGTCGAGACGTCCGGTTTGATGTATTGCATCGCGTCATAGATAGCGAGGGCCGATGTGACCGAACCTCCCGGAGAATTTATATATAAACTGATATCTTTTTTTGGGTCTTCGTGCTGGAGAAACAATAATTGCGCGATTACCGTATTCGCCACGGCGTCGTTGATCGGCCCGCCTAAGAAAATAATCCGCTCTTTGAGCAATCTCGAGTAAATATCATACGCCCGCTCCCCAAAACTTGTCTTCTCAATTACGGTCGGTATCAATACCTGATTATATTCGTCGTTCATAACTATACATATTAATACCACTGCTCCCAGAAGTCAATGTCAAAAAATCCTTTATTTCAGGGCTTTTTCGGATATATTGACAATAGCCCCATTAGGCGGTATAATAGGCAAAATGAACAGAGTCCCTTGATTTAAAGTATCTAACCCCGGCGCCGAGGCAAATCGGGCAATGGAGGATGCGAAGATGGAAACGTCAGATGTATTTTTGGATCGTCTTAGTAAAGTCATTCAGGCTGCGGTGCGGTTTGCAGATTGGAATCTGCCGGCAGACTGGACGAAATGGGCGTTGGAGTTTATATGCGGTAAGCCGGCGAACATTCTTGTGCCACCTCAGTCCGAACCGCCCCACAAGATCTTCTCGGACATCCTCTTTACATTGGGGGATTTCGAGCATGCGTGGGCAGTTTTCAATGACATTTATACAGCGGATTCAGACGAGGCTGAAAGGCTCATGGATAATGCTGTAGCAAACTCTTTAATTGTCGAGGGGCAGGTAAAGAGTCTTCTCGAAGCCCGGGGACTCGAGTTCGAAATCGATAGATCTTTGTCATAAAGCCTCAATCAAAATATGAAAGGAGATGGCCCAAGTGAAATAAAATAGCGGCAGGGAGATGCGTCTGCCGGAAAACGCGCCCAGTTCTAAGAGTGGGACTGTGAAAAGGAGCGGCTTGCCACCGCAAAAACTCCGAACGGGAATGGTTTTCTTTACTGAAAACCATTCCCCTCAACTGAGTTCATAAAGTCCGCCAGCTGGCGGATTGTGGACTCTGAGAGGTGTGTACCTTATAAAAAAATTCTGGCTGCCGTTTTGGTTCTAATTTTTTGGAGTTAAAACGGCAGTCGGAATTCAAACGGCTGACTAATTTCGGAGACAGGGGAGGAAAGTATGAAAAAAATGTTATTGGCGTTTGCAATTATTGCGTGCTTGCTCAGTGTGAGCAACGCGCAAGAAAGGATTTCTGGGCAGGATGTGTACACGGAGAATGAGTACACGGTCCAGAAGGGGGATACCCTTTGGTATCTCGAAGGGCTTCAGCGCGGTGACTCGACTCAATGGAGGCGATTGGTCGAATTGAACCCGTTCCTTAAAAAACCGGGACGGATTTACTACAAAGATGGTATGACTGTCGCCTTAATCAAGCCCGGCGAAAAGTTAAGGGGGCTTGAAGAGATGGGGATTTTACCTCTTGCCTTACCACTCTCTGAATTAAAAGAGGCTGGGACAGCGGACAATTGGTCGTATTTCTGGTTTTTGGTTGCTTTGGTTTTATTCATGGCCGTTGTCGCGCTCATTTTTTACCGCACGTTATTGCGAGGAAAACGAAGAAACCCTGTGACCTCCGGGGAACCTGTGGTTCCCGGCGGGATTTCGCCTAGCGAGAACGAGCGGGTGCGGAATCATTTCGACGCCATCGCCAATCGGCGATTTGCTTCGAGCGTTCCAAATGCTCCGCGGCCGGTTCGCATCGGACCGATCGAAAGCGGATTCCTGTCGGGGAATGGCGTCGTGCGTTACCGGGATGGTAGCGAGCAACAGCATCAGCTGAATCGGCAACCTGCGTTCCGAGCGCGCTTTCGGCTCCCAAATGGAACGGAGGAAACGCTTTTCTTCCTTCAGGGCTGCGCCAATGACGTGACTTTCGCAGAGACGCGGTACCTCGGTTTCCAATGGGAAACCGAGCAGACCGTGATGCCGGCACCAACGCCTGTGCCCGCACAACCCGAGCGCGTGGTACCACTTCGTGCAGTGACTGATGGGCCGGTTGCTACAAAGTTTACAGTGGACGGCGTTGAAATTGTGGCACCCTTCGGTACTGAACTTCGGGTAACCGGCGCGAGCACTTCCTTGATCGTGCCTCAAAGTGGCGGCGAGGTTTCAATCAGGAAGATTGGTAAAGTGAAGAAATCGCCGGCGTCGCGAAAAACTGAAGTAGCGGCAAAGTAGCAGCCGTCAAAACAGGAAAGGAGGAGAAAGTCCAAGACTTTCTCCTCCCGACCTAAACTTAGTCTTTATGTGACTGATGAGTCAGTATGAGATTTTTTAAATCTCTCTTCTAACTGAATCAGCAGCCATATGAGGGCTATTTTTGTTTTGGAAATTAAATATCTTCCGGCGGGATGCCGGCTTGTTTCAAAATTGCCGCAAGCGTGCCTTTTGGTATTTCTCTTGAATGATAAGAAACAGTAACGCGCCTTTTTGTTTCTGGATTATAGAAAATATAATGGCTTCCCGTCGCGTGATCCAAGATGAAGCCGTTTTGTTTGAGAATTGAAATAACTTTGCGTGGAGTAAGGCGCGGGAGTTTAGGCATAGGCCGCGGAGCGTGCGTTCTTTGAATTTTCAATTTCTATAGAAGTCATAAAACTTTCGGAATCGGAAGGAATTGGTTCGCCATGCTTTCTTAGGCTTGCAAGGTAACCGCTTACCGCATCTTTTGCCATTTTTTGCGCGTCAGAAAGGTTGCGGCCATATGTTATACAACCTGGTAGCGCTGGAACAAAGACCGTAAAGCCTCCTTCTGGTTCAGGGCGAAGTAAAATATTGTAACGCAAATTCTTCATAATTTGTATTTTAACAGCTTAGAGAAATCTTACAAGCATCAGTGCTACGATATTTACGATTTTTATCATCGGGTTTATCGCGGGGCCGGCTGTGTCTTTGTACGGGTCGCCGACGGTGTCCCCGGTGACGGCGGCTTCGTGCGCCCGAGATTTTTTCCCGCCGTAATTTCCTTCCTCGATATATTTTTTGGCATTATCCCACGCCGCGCCACCGGAAGTCATTGCGAGCGCCTGGAATAGTCCCGTGACGATTACCCCGATTAAAAGTCCGCCGAGCGCTTTCGCGCCGAAGATAAAAGCGACAAGAATAGTAACCGCAATCGGCAGTATTGCAGGCAAAATCATTTCTCGCAATGCGGCTTTCGTGACGATATCAACTGCGGCGGCGTAATCCGGCTTATCAATCCCTTCCATTATTTTTTTCTCTCTAAATTGCCTGCGGACTTCTTCGACTATCGAACCCGCGGCTTTGCCGACAGCGAGCATGGATAGGGAAGCGAAAATGTATGGCAAGATTCCGCCGATAAATATTCCTAAAATTACTAATGGGTCTTGAAGTTCGAAGATAACTTTCTTGCCCAAAGCGTCTAATTCCGAAATGAAAGCCCCGAATAGGACGAGAGCGGCGAGTCCCGCTGACCCAATAGCATATCCTTTGGTGACCGCCTTGGTAGTATTTCCGACGGCGTCAAGCGCGTCTGTTATGTCGCGTACTTCCGTAGGCAGGCCCGCCATCTCCGAAATTCCGCCGGCATTGTCGGTTATCGGTCCGAATGAATCAATCGCGACTATTATTCCTGCCAAAGAAAGCATTGATGTCGCGGCGATCGCGATTCCGTAAAGGCCAAATAATTGAAACGCAAAATAACTTCCTAGAGCAATTGTCAAAATTGGGAGCGCCACCGCCTCCATCGAAACCGCGAGCCCCATTATGATATTTGTTCCGTGTCCGGAGTTGGACGCTTTCGCGATAGCGCGAACAGGCCTAAATTTTTTTGAAGTGTAATATTCCGTGAAGATGACCATTAAAATCGTGACGAGTATTCCGATGAAAGCGGACATGTATAAATCCCAAGGATTTTGGGCTCCGAATTGCGGCGCGAAGGATTTTGTGATCGGCCAGAATACGGCGAGAGAAATTATTGCGCTCGCGATAAGCCCGCGATAAAGCCCGGGCATTATTTTTTCTTTCTTCTCGGCCTTAACGAAAAATGAACCAATGATAGAAGCCAGAATCGCGCCCGCGCCGAGCGTTAGTGGATAAAATATCGCCGCTTCTTTATTTGCCGGGAAAATCAGTGTTCCAAGAAGGATTGTCGAGATTAATGTTACGGCGTAAGTTTCAAAAAGATCCGCGGCCATTCCCGCGCAATCTCCGACATTATCCCCGACGTTATCCGCGATGACGGCCGGGTTTCGCGGATCATCTTCCGGAATTCCCGCTTCAACTTTCCCGACTAAATCCGCGCCGACGTCGGCCCCTTTCGTATAAATCCCTCCGCCCAACCTCGCGAAGACGGAGATAAGCGAGCCTCCAAACCCGAGCGAAAGAAGTGCTGGCAGATCTTTTGTGATTAACCAAAAAATACTTATTACCAAAAGCCCGAGGGAGACGACAAGAAATCCTGTCACGGAGCCTCCAAGATAAGCTAGAGAAAACGCCGGGGCGAGTCCTTTTTTCGCGGCCTCGGCGACTTTAACGTTTGATTTAACCGCGGTCATCATTCCCAGATATCCGGCGAGGGCTGAAGCGGCTCCACCAATCAAGAAGCCTACGGCGGATACAAAATCAATAAAGAAGTAGAGGAGAACGAATTATAAAATTGCGACAATGGCCACGACTTTATACTGCCTTTTTATAAAAGCCTTAGAGCCTTCCTCTATGGCTCTTGAGATTTCTTCCATCTTTTGATTTCCCCCGGGAGATTTTTTTATTTTGAGCCAGGCCCAAAAGGAAAAAAGTATCCCGATAAGGCTTACTCCAGATAAATATAAAGGAATGTTATTCATGCTTTTGTATTTCTTCTCCTTCTTCGGACACGGAGGCGACTGTTTCTCCGGTGCGCGAGCGGATGTCTATTTTGTATCCCGTAAGTTTCGCGGCGAGCCTGACATTTTGTCCAGCCTTGCCTATTGCCAAAGAAAGCTGGTCTTCAGCGACCTTAACTTGCGCTTCTTTTCTCTCTGGGTTTATTTCGACTTCGAGGACTTTGGCTGGAGAAAGAGATTTTGCGATAAATTCCTCCGGGTTTTCTTTCCATTCTATAATGTCTATCTTTTCTCCTCCAAGCTCCGATATGACCGTTCCAACCCGGATACCCTTCTGTCCGACGAGCGAGCCTACCGGGTCCACCCCGTCTTCTTTGGAACTGACGGCGATTTTTGTTCTAAGCCCGGCTTCGCGGGCTATCGCGCGGACTTCTACAACCCCTGACTGAATTTCAGGAACCTCGGTTTTAAAAAGTTCCGCCACAAATTTCGGGTGCGAGCGCGAAAGATAAAGGCCGGGGCCGCGAGGATTTTTTTCCGCGAGAAGAAGATAGGCTTTTATTCTCTCGCTTATCCGATAACGTTCCCCGCGAACTTGCTCCTCTTTTGGGAGAAGCGCTGTCGCCCTGCCCAAATCAAGGAAAACATTCTTGCCTTCGATTCTCTGTACTATCCCGGATACAATTTCTCCCTGTTTCGATGCGTATTCCGTATAAATGGATTCTCTTTCTGCCTCACGGATCCGCTGGATTATTACTTGCTTTGCCGTCTGCGCCGCGATTCTTCCATATTCCTCTTTTGTTTCAAGCGGAAATATAAGCTCATCACCGGCATTAACATCGGCTTTTATTTTTTTTGCCTCCCCAATCATTATGTGGCGTTCTGTATTGAACCTGACTTTCTTGGGTTCTCCGTCAATCCCGACGCCATCCGTGGTCGGGACTCCGACTTCGTTTTCAGCGAACGTCGGAGTTTCTTCTCCGCCATCCTCTATTTCCTCCTTCAGCATACTTTCGTCAACGACGATTTTAACCTGATAGAACTCGGCTTTGCCTTTAGTTGAATTAAATTTAGCCTTGATTATCTGGCCCCTTTTTCCGTAGTCCTTTTTATACGCGGCGGCCAAGGCCATCTCTATGGTTTCCAGGATTTTTTCCCTGGGGATCCCTCGCTCCGTAAGGACCTCCTCTAAGGCGCTTTGAAAGTTTTTTAAGTCTAATGACATATAGTTAGTGGAATAAATAAAGCCCGCTTTCAGAACGGACTGCTACCATTATAGCATATCGCCTGACCGCGTCAAACTCCCCATTGCATATAGGTTTTTCTTGTGCTACTCTCCAATTATGGCTATAGCTTCCAAAGATAAATCTAACGAAGTTTTACGGGATATACTCAAAGAAATACGTATTTTGAGGAAGGAACTTTTTGAATCTGCTTCGCCGGAAGATCTCGATGATTTTTCAAATCCCGAAAGGATTAAAAAATCATATCTGAAAGCGCTTAAAAAATATCCAGTCTCTTTTGATGGAAATAATTAAGACGGATGATTTCCTTAAAATCTTTCGTAATCTTCCGAAAGAAATTCGCGGCATCTACCTTATTCAAGAAGAACGTTTCAAGGAAAATTGGCGCGATCCGCGTTTGCACATTAAACCTATAAAGAAACTTCCCAATGCTCTTGCATTCAGAATTACTCGCCGTTACCGCGCCTTTTTCTATTTCCGCGACGAATCTACCGCAATATTTTTTGATGTTGATCATCGCAAGGATATTTATCGCTAGGATTTTTTAAAGATTTTCCAAACAAAAAAGCCCTTGGTTTTTCCAAGAAGCTTTTTGTTTAATTCACCTTATTCCATCATTTGATAGAATCTTCGCATTTCGCGAAGCTTGAGAGGATTTTCTCGAGAGCGCCGTTTTGAGTCTTTCGACTTCTGCCAGCGCCTGACAGTTTTCCGAGTTTTGCGACATCGGTATGTCGTTCCCCGGGGTTTTAGCCTCTGGGGCGACGGCCTTGCACTGCGGTCTCGCCCGAGCTTATTTATTCACTCGGATCCCCGCTCATGTTTGTGCTAACAATTCGAGGAGCCATTCGTCCTCATCGCTGGCAAATCCATCTGGGATCATTCCTCGGAAGACCTTTAGATCATCAACCGAGAACTCTCTGATAGGCGTGTAACGCCTCGAGTAATAGATGTCGCCATAGAGAAAACGATGAGGGACGAGATGGAGATATTCCCGGAAGAGAGTGATGAACTTGGCTTTTGCCTCGTCCGTAAAGTCGTAAACCCCGCGTCTGCCGGTTAGAAATGTGACGAGGTTATACGGATCGATTAAAACCATTCCGACTTCACTCTTCTCAATCTCCGAAATTAGATCTTCCACCCCATCTACAACAGTCAGGGGTTGGCCTTTCAGTTTCCTGACTGTCTCGCTCAAACGGTTATTGTTATAACAAAGAACTATACGCTTCATAATCTTGTCCTCCTTGATTTGGTTGTTTAGAAACCGTTTTTGACTTTCTGCATCCATTGTAGCATAGTGAGATTTATTTGTCAAGTAGTATAGACCAAAATAGTATTGTAAATAAAGGTTTTACTAGATTTTGTGGAAGAGTTTTGACACAATCTATAAAGAACCCTAAAATAAGGGCATATGAAGGATAAGCTAATTTCTATAGGTTTATCTGAAAACGAGGCCAAAATTTATCTGGCATTATTGGAGTTGGGAAAAGGGACAGTTTCAGAGATAACCCGCAAGGCCAATTTGAACCGCACCACCGGCTATGATGTGCTGGGCGGGCTTGTAGGGCGCGGTTTGGTGAGCGTTTCGGGCAAAGAGCCGAAGCAGGAATATATTGCCGAGTCGCCCGATAAAATAGAGGCATTATTAAAATATAAAATCGGGGAAGACGAGAGAAATTTAAAAGAAATAAAAAATATTCTGCCGGAATTAAAATCGCTTCATAATATTGCAGGAAGGCCGAAGGTGCGGTTTTACGAGGGAACGCAAGGCCTGATTGACGTTTACGAGGACACCCTGACCTCAACAGAGCCGATTCGAGCTTATGCCAACGTTGACGATATGCATAAGGCCTTGTCGAATTATTTTCCAAAGTATTATGAGCGCCGAGCCGGCAAGGGAATTTCAATCAGGGCGATTATTCCTAAAAACGCGATGGGCGAGGAGCGCGCGAGTAAGGACAAAGAAGAATTGCGCGAATCGGCACTGATACCGCCGGATAAATTCTATTTTTCGCCGGAAATTAACATTTACGACAATAAAGTTATGATTGCCTCGTGGCGCGAAAAACTAGGCATTATTATAGAAAGCGCGGAGATTGCCGATGCAATGAAAAAAATCTACGAGTTATCGTGGGCGGAAGCAAAGAGGTTAGATGAGGAAAGCAAATAAGTCAAAGTGCACAAGTGATTAGGCCGTATTGTTCTATAATGTATATAGCATGAAAAAGAGGGGATTTTTCGAGGCATTAAACGTAGTTGACCGGTGCCGGGAGCTCCATGTCGGATTATTGCAATGTCCGCATTTCCTGTTCGTCTTGATGGGGGTGGTAATTTCAGCCGCGATTATAACTACGCATATCGTCGCGAGTTATTACGCGGAGCCGGAAACCGTCGTTTCGATAATATTTGTTGTTACTGTTTTTCTTCTGGTTGTTGGAAACGCGGTGGTGCAAGCTTTTGAAAAAGTGGCGGAGGCCTCTCAGTTAAAATCCGAGTTCGTAGCCATCATTTCGCACGAGCTTAGAAACCCCCTATCTTCAATCAAATGGCAACTTGACGCTATTTTTGAAAAGGCGGAGGTTTCCGCTGATGAATATAAAAATTCCCTTAAGATAGTGAATCACGCGAACGAAAAAATGATTAGTTTAATAAACGATCTTTTGGATGTAAATCGGATCGAAGATAGTAAATTTCAGCTTTCTCTTGAGATTTTTTCCTTGAATGACACGACAAGCGAACTTGCGAAGCTTTACGAACCTATTGCCGCGGCATCGAATTTAAAATTCATGATCTTGACGCCGAAATCTCAAGCTTGGGTTAAAGCGGATAAGACAAGGATAAAATCAGTCGTCTCAAGGTTTATAGACAACGCGATACGCTACTCCACATCTTCAGGAGAGATAACCATTACTATAGAAGATGCCGATTCTCATGTCCGATGGTCTATAACTGACCAGGGCGCGGGAATACCGGTCGAAGAAGTTAAAAATATTTTTTCAAAGTTTTTCAGAGCTTCCAACATTCTGCGTTATCAAACAGAAGGGTTGGGAGTGGGACTATATCTTTCTAAATTCATTATAGAAGCGTCCGGAGGAAAAGTCGGCTTCAGGACGCTTGAGGGACATGGATCAACTTTCTATTTCACCCTCCCTAAATCAAAAGCTTGATATTATAATCTATGGCAAAAAAAGTTTTAATTATTGAAGACGATACGGCTCTCGCTGAAAATCTTTCGAGCACCATAAAGGCCGGAGGAATGGAAGTTCTCGTGTGCCACGACGGCGAGGCGGGGTTCAGGCAAGCTGAAGAGAAAAAACCGGACCTTATCTTACTCGACCTTGTTTTACCGAAAAAACACGGCTTTAAAGTAATGGAAGATTTACAGAAAAATCCAAATTTGAAATCCATCCCTGTCGTTGTCCTTACTAATTTAGAAAGCCCGCACGATATCGAAAAAGCTTCTTCCTTTGGCATTAAGGCTTATCTGGTTAAGGCAAATTACACTCTCTCCGAGATTCTAAAAAAAATAAAAGAGGTTCTTGAAGGATAAAAAAATGTTTCAGTATGAAAATTGAAACACAAAGACTCAAGTCTTTTTTGCTTGATGCCGGCCTTATTGATGAAAAGGCCTTAGCTGTAGCAGAAAAAAAGGTTACTAAGGATAAGGGTTTATCCGATATTTTAGTTGCCGAGGGGAAAATCAGCGAGGATGATTTTGTTAAATTGCAAGGATATATATTGGGAATGCCTTTCGTCAGCTTAGAAAATGAAAAAATCTCCGATGATATTTTGAGGGTAATCCCTGAACCGATCGCGAGAACGCATAATATCATCGCCTATAAAAAAACGGGCAACAATTTAGAGGTCGCAATGCTCGATCCAGGAGACCTTGAGACAATCGAATTTATTAAAAAAACGTCGAATCTTAAGATTTTGCCCAGGATTACGTCAAAAAAGTCGATAAAAAACGCGCTATCGCAGTATAGGCGCTCTCTCGAAGCTGAATTTGGAGACATAATTAAAAAGGATAGCAAGGATATAATAACGGCGATTCCGATTCGGGAAGTTAAGGGCGCGGGAGACACGCCGGAGGACTTAGAAAAGACGGCTCAGGAATTGCCGATAGTCCGCATAGTTGATACTCTGCTCCAGCACGCGATAGTCGAGAGAGCTTCTGATATTCATATTGAACCGATGGAGAAAGAAGTTATTGTTAGATACCGGATTGACGGAATCTTAAGAGACGCAATGGTCCTGCCAAAGCAAGTTGCCATGGGGATAATTGCCAGAATAAAAGTTCTTTCAAACTTAAAGCTGGACGAACATAGATTGCCTCAAGACGGAAGGTTTAAGATTGAAACCAATGAATATAAAATTTCTTTCAGGGTTTCCATTCTTCCCGTCTCCGAGGGAGAGAAAGCCGTTATGCGCCTTTTGATTGAAAATTCAAAAAGTTTTACCCTCGAGACTCTCGGATTTTTTGGAGATGGTTTGGAAAAAATTCATAAAGCGATAAAAAAACCGGTTGGAATGGTTTTAGCGACCGGGCCGACCGGATCCGGGAAAACCACAACGCTCTACACGATTTTGGATATTCTAAACACTCCAGAAGTTAATATTTCGACAATTGAAGACCCTATCGAATACAGGATGCCGAGGGTGAATCAAACGCAAGTCAGGCCGGATATCGGTTTTACCTTCGCGGACGGATTACGCTCGCTCGTCCGACAGGATCCCGACATAATTATGGTAGGAGAAATCCGCGACAACGAAACTGCGTCGTTGGCGATCAACGCTTCGCTTACTGGGCACTTGGTCGTATCAACCCTGCATACAAATTCCGCGGCGGGCGCTCTTCCGAGGCTTTTGGATATGAAAGTTGAGCCGTTTCTTATCGCCTCGACGGTAAATGTGATAATCGGGCAGCGCCTTGTGCGCAGGCTTTGGAAATCCAAAAAACCATATAAGCTGTCCAAGAGCGGAATTGAAGAATTAAAAAAAGAAGTAGATTTAAACAGAGTTTTAGAGGCAATGAAAAAATATAATATCGTTAAAAAAGGAGAAGACTGGACAACGATTGATTTTTATAAACCGGAGCCGACCGCGGAGTCTTTAGACGGATATCACGATAGGATAGGGATACATGAAGTTCTCGAAGTGACAGAATCCATAAAACAGCTGATTATATCAAACGCGACTTCGGACGAAATTGAAAAAAGAGCCAAAGAAGAAGGTATGACAACAATGCTTGAAGACGGAATTATGAAAGCTGTCCAGGGGATTACGACGATCGAAGAAGTGTTACGCGTAACGAGGGAGTAGAAATATGCCTGTATTTGCTTACACGGCGAAGAATATGGCGGGGGAGGAGCAAAAGGGCTCGAGGGAGGCCAAGGATAAATTCGAACTCGCGAAAACTTTGCGAAGCGAGGGATGGACATTGATTAGCGCGGAGAATAAGAGAGATACTAATGTGGGTTTTTCGTTGTCCATGACTATTTTCTCCCATGTCTCGGTAGCGGAGCGCATGCTTTTTGCCAGAAATCTTTCAGTCATGGTCGCGGCCGGGCTCCCGCTTGCGAGAAGCCTCGAAATTTTATCGCATGAATCCAGGAATGCTAAATTTCAAAGCGTTCTTTTGTCCGTAGCCGCGTCAATAAGCCGAGGATCAAATTTTTCTCAATCACTAAAAGAATTTCCTAATATTTTCTCTTCTCTTTTTGTCGCTATGGTAGCGTCCGGCGAGAAAACCGGAAAATTGGAGGAGGCTTTGAAGCTCATAGCTTTCCAGCTAAAGCGAGAATATGATTTAAGAAGGAAAATTAGGGGGGCGATGATTTATCCTTCCGTGATAATTTTCGCCATGATAGCGATCGCCGTCCTGATGCTTATTTTTGTAGTGCCGACGCTGATCGCTACTTTTAAGGATTTGAATATTGAGTTGCCTTTGTTAACGAGGATTGTAATCGGAATCAGCGATTTTTTCGTGAACAATCTTATTTTGGGATTATTGGCGATTCTGATTTTTATCTTTGGAACTTATTTTGCCGCCAAAACTAAGAAGGGGCATGATTTTATCGACACCGCCTTGTTGAAGATCCCAGTAATATCAGGACTTGTAAAAAGAAATAACGCTGCCAGAACTTGCCGGACGCTCGGATCTTTAATTGGAGCCGGAGTGGATATTTTGGACAGCCTTGAAATTACACGAGATGTTTTGCAAAACCATTACTATAAAGATATTTTGCAGGAGTCGCGCGGAGTTGTTGAAAAAGGCGATCCAATTTCAAAAACTTTCATTCAAAATTCGAAATATTATCCGTCGCTTGTGGGCGAAATGATGGCTATAGGCGAGGAAACCGGAAAATTATCCGAGATGCTCCACCGGCTCGCGGTTTTTTACGAAAGCGAGGTCGGGCAGGCCACGAAAGATCTTTCAACGATCATTGAGCCCGTGCTCATGATAATAATAGGCGCCGTGGTTGGTCTTTTCGCGGTTTCAATGATCCAGCCGTTATATAATATAGTAGGCAGTTTCTAGTATGTGTAAAAAAGGCTTCGGGCTTCTTGAAAGTTTGATAGGGGTAACTGTGTTCATGGTCATAGCGATCAGCGTTTATGGAATTTTCGCGCGCCTTTTGGAAGGCACCAATTATTCCGAATCTAAAATTTCCGCTGTCGCGCTCGCGTCGGAACAAATTGAAATAATCCGAAACCTGCCTTACTCTGACGTCGGTCTTGTAAGCGGAATTCCGCCCGGGAAAGTCCAGCCGACGTTGAACGTTGCCCGAAGCGGAGATAATTTTACCGTCCGCGCGACTATCAGAAATATAGACGATCCTTTCGATGGAACGCTCGGCGGGACTCCCAATGATCTTTCGCCGGCGGACTATAAGCTCGTTCAGATAGACATAACGTGCGAGACATGTAAGAATTTCAGCCCTCTTTATTTTGTCACTCAGGTCGCGCCGAAAAGTTTGGAAACCGCTTCAACGAACGGCGCGCTTTTCGTCCGCGTATTCGACGCGAACGGGATTCCGGTTTCCGGCGCCAACGTTCATATTGAAAATAATTCCTCGTCGCCGGCCATAGTCATAGACGATTCAACGAACAATGACGGGATGCTCCAGATTGTTGACGCGCCGCCGGGCGTTAACGCGTATGAAATTTCTGTTACGAAATCCGGCTATACCTCCGAGCGCACGTATGCTCCGGGAGCGCCTTCAAATCCGAATCCGACGAAGCCCCACGCGACAGTGGACGTGCAGCAGGTAACGCAGTTAAGCTTTACCATCGACCGCGCGAGCACCATGAACGCGTCAAGTTTGACCGAGACTTGTTCGCCAGTGCCTAGCATAGATTTTTCCATGTCAGGGACGAAATTAATCGGAACTTCCCCGGACATTTTGAAATACAGCGCGAATCACGTTACGGACTCGCAAGGCAGAAAAACCATTTCTAATCTGGAATGGGATACGTATAACTTGAATTTTGTCGATACGCTTTACGATTTGGCTGGCTCGATTCCTCTTTCCCCGATAATCATCGATCCGGGAGCGACGCAGGATATTAAATTTGTAGTATCCGCGAAAAACCCTTCTTCTCTCTTGGTTAGCGTCAAAGACGCCGTGACGGGGCTTCAGTTGAGCGATGCCTCCGCCCGCCTTTACAAATCCGGCTACGATAATACCCTGATTACTAACCGCGGATTCATAAAACAGACAGATTGGTCGGGAGGCCCCGGACAGGATATTTTCACGGACCAAAGCATGTATTTTGATTCTGATGGGAATGTTTCGGATTCGAATCCGGCCGGGGAACTAAAACTAGAACAGATTTTTGGAGCATATCAAACTTCCGGAATTCTTACCTCCTCGACGTTTGACATCGGCTCTCCTGGAAATTTTCATACCATAGAATGGCAGCCTGCCTCCCAGCCGCCGGATACCGGCGCGCTGAGCGCTAGATTTCAAATCGCGACCAACAACGACAGCGCGACTTGGAATTTTATCGGCCCGGACGGAACGCCCGGCACATATTACACAGTTTCAAATTCAAACATCAATCCGGTCCATAATAATTCGCAGTATCTGCGCTATAAAGTTTTTCTCCGAACCGCGTCTACCACTTGGACTCCGAATATTTCTGACGCATATATTACATTCACGTCTTCCTGCGTTCCTCCAGGGCAGGTTTTTTTCACTGGCCTTTCGAATGGGGATTATACTATTGATGTTTCAAGGCCTGGATATCAAAATTATTCCTCGACAGTCGATATTAATAGTTCCTGGCAGTCGCATGAAGCGACTTTAACGCCATGAAGGGATTTAGTTTAATTGAAATTCTCGTAGTGATTTTTATCGTAGGGCTCGTTAGCATAGTCATCAGCAGTTTTTTTGTCGATATTTTTTCTCTTTCGCGCATAATCGGATCGGACCTTTCAACCCAGCAGGAAGTCCGTGTCGCTCTGAAACAAATTTCTTCCGAGCTCCGTTCAACTTCGCCGTCTTCCACAGGTTCATATCCAATTGCGGAAGCAAGCTCAACTTCCCTGACTTTCTATAGCGATATAGAC
>Ga0209518_1002829_pt1 | contig 15625 bp, 18 predicted proteins | sample RifGroB1_FD_183993 | JGI IMG/M metagenome (GOLD analysis project Ga0209518, IMG submission 183993) | Groundwater microbial communities from Rifle, Colorado, USA - Groundwater B1 (SPAdes) (version 2) | ecosystem: Environmental > Aquatic > Deep subsurface > Groundwater | place: Rifle, Colorado...
CAAATGCCAAAGAAGAACTTGAATTTCTTGATGGCAGAATTTTGGAGCTTGAAGGGGTTTTGAAAAATGCCAGTGTAGTAAATGGGAATGGGAAGAAAGGAGCGGTTGATATCGGTAAAAAAGTTACAGTCCGTGTCGACGGACAAAAAACAATTTTTGAGATGGTTGGGGAATGGGAAGCAGATCCGAAGAATAAAAAAATATCTCCCGAGAGTCCCCTTGGGGCGGCTTTAATCGGCAAAAAAGTCGGAGAGAAAATTGAAGTTGAAGTCCCGGCAGGTAAGGTTGTGTACGAAATTTTGGCGATTGAGTAATTCCTGCTACAATTAGCTTCAAGTATGCACTGGGCAGATAAGATAGCAAAAGAAGTTATAGACTCTAAAAAATACAAGCCCTATTGGGTTGATGATATGTTTACACCTTCAGGCTATGCGCATATTGGTTCACTTCGTGGTCCCCTAATGCATGACTTTATGAATCGGGCCCTAAAGGATGCTGAACAAAAAACTGAGTTTACTTACGTTTTTAATGATTTCGATACAATTGATGGTTTGCCTCTAGAGCTTAGTGAAAAATTTTCAAAATATTTAGGATTCCCATTAAGAGCTGCTCCTTCGCCTGAGCCCGGTTATGAAAGTTTTGCAGAGTATTTTACAGAGGATTTTAAGAAGGTCTTGGCGGATTTAGGCGTAACACCGCGTCTCCTTTCCTCTTGGGATATGTATCATGAAGGGAAATTTGATGGCGTAATCAAGGAGGCTTTAGATAACGGCGAAAAAATTCAAGAAATTTACCAGAAGGTTTCTGGAAGTGCCAAGAAAGAGAAAGGCTGGCTTCCTTTCCAAGTTATTTGCGAAAAATGCCAAAAACTTGGCACAACCAGAGTTTATGAATGGGACGGAAAAGAAGTTTCTTATAAATGTGAGCCAAATTTGGTTACTTGGGCAAAAGGTTGTGGCCACGAGGGGAAAATTTCGCCATTTGGAGGGACGGGAAAGCTTCCATGGAAAGTTGACTGGCCTGCTCACTGGAAAGTGATGGGAGTAACAATTGAGGGAGCAGGTAAAGACCATGCTTCTGCTGGGGGCTCTTATGATATTGCAATGGCTCTTTGCAAAGAAGTTTTTGATTATCTCCCTCCTTATAAATTTGCATACGAGTTTTTTTTGATTGGCGGTAAAAAAATGGCATCTTCAAAAGGATTGGGGCTTAAAGCTCGTGGCTTAACAGGTTTGCTTCCAGCGTCTGTGGCCAGGTTTCTTTTCGCAAGGATAGACTATAAACAAGCTATAGAATTCAATCCTACGGGAACAATGGTAATACCCGATTTGTTTGATGAGTATGACAGGGCTGCAGAAGCTTATTGGTCAGGGTCGGACCCTGATTTAGACCGGACTTTTGAACTTTCACAGATTAGCGGAAAACCTCCAAAGAAAATGTATTTACCAAGGTTCCGGGATGTGGTTAATTATCTTCAACAGCCGGGAGTTAACTTGGCGAAAAAGTTTGCCGAACTTAAAGGGAGCGCTTTGAATGCGGAAGAATCGGAAATACTCAAAGAGAGAGAAAGCTATTCAAAGATTTGGCTGGAAAATTATGCTCCCAAAAAAATGAAGCTAGAGATGTCAAACGATTTGTCCGATGAGGCCAAAAATTTGTCAGGCGAGCAGAAAAAATACCTGAATTCAATAATTCAATTAATTGAACAGGAGGAAAAACCGGAAAAACTTCAGCAAAGTTTGTATGAGTGTGCGAAAAGGTTAAAGATTGATACAAAATCAGCTTTTGCGGCGATTTACTTATCATTGATTGGACGAGTATCAGGTCCAAAAGCCGCTTGGTTCTTGCTTTCATACCCGAAAGAAAAAGTGATTAATCGACTAAGGGAGGTATCAGAATGACTAAAGGATACGGAATTGCACATACAACCTTAACCATTTCCGACATTCAAAAAACTAAAAAGTTTTATGAGGAACTTTTTGAAACAAAATTTGAAATGGATGATGAAAAATCTTTCAGTTTATTAAAAGTTGGGATACCCTGTTGGTTTGTTGAGTGGGAAAAGCAGTATCCGAAAGACCGATTTGACGAAAGAAGGATTGGACTTGACCACATAGCTTTTGAATTAAAGAAGCTTAATGAGTTAAAAAGAGTTATTGAACGACTTGATAAGATGCGAGTGAAAAACGTTGGATTAGAACGATTCGCGGGTAAGTATCCGTATGTTGCCTTTAGAGATCCAGACAATATTCAGACGGAATTTTTTATTCCGGAAGAAATGTAATTTGTATCAATGATTTGAATCATTAAAGCGAAAATATGATAACAAGGGAGCAAGCGATAAAACTTTTACACGCCAAGATGCAGTCGCAGAATTTGAGACGGCATTGTTATTCTGTGGAGGCGGTGATGCGGGCTTTGGCAAAATACTTTGCTAAAGGAGAACCCGTCTCCGCTCAAAGCTACGACGAGGCGAGGTGGGGAATCGTCGGGCTTTTGCATGACGGGGATTACGAACTTACAAAAGAAAAACCAGAACAACACGCAAAACTGATGGCCGATTGGGTACGTGAACTTGGGGAGACTGACGAGGAACTTTTGACCGGAATCGAATCCCATGGTTGGTTCCATGAGGGGAAATTGCCGAAAACCAAGATGCAGTGGGCTTTGTATTGTTGCGATGAATTAACCGGTTTAATTGTGGCCGTTGCCCTTGTCAAACCCGACAAAAAACTGGCTTCCGTAACTGTCGAATCTGTTAAGAAAAAATGGCCCGAGAAATCTTTTGCAGCCGGGGTTAAGAGGGAACAAATTGCCGAATGCGAAACCCGCCTCGGAATTCCCCTTGATGAATTTATCCAGATTGCGTTAACTGCGATGCAAGGAATTGCCCAGGATTTAGGGTTATAACATCCTCCGCAAACTCTCAGTTTGCGGTTCCACGCCTGAGCGAGGATGATATATCAGGTTCAATTCCTCCACGAATTAAAAATTCGTGGTATCCTTGAAACTGTTATGAAAAGTGTTGTTATTTGCGGCAGCGGCCGATTCAAAAAAGAAGCCAGAGAATTTGCAAGTAAACTTAAAGATTTGGGTGTTGTGGTTTATGAACCATACTTCCATGGTCGTGATGAGGAGTGGGATAAACTTTCGGATTACCGCAAAAAATTTGTAGCTTTAGGTCTCACCCACGATCATTTCTACAAAATTAGAATGGCCGATGTTGTTTTTCTTTACAATAAAGGTGGTTATTGTGGTAACAGTTCTACTTTGGAGTTAGGTTATGCTGTTGCTCTTGGAAAACCAATATATGCTTTATCTGATAAAGATGAGGAGCTTTGTAGAAAAGTATTGTTTAGAGAAGCTATTAAAACTCCAAGAGAATTGGTCAGGAAACTCAAATAAATATGAAAATTGCAATCTGTGGCTCTATTAAATTTTACGACGAGATGGCGATTACTAAAAGACAGCTTGAAAAACTGGGCCATAAAGTTTTTATGCCAGCTAAAGCTCGAGGAGTTGATTATTGGGAAGAAGATAATACAAAAAGAATTGAAGCTAAGAAAAAGTTTGAATTTATAAATGAACACTTGGATAAAATTGAAAATTCTGACGCAATTTTAGTTGTAAATGTAACCAAAAAAGAGATTGAAAATTATATTGGAGCAAATACCTTTCTTGAAATGGGATTTGCATACTATAGAAAAAAGAAAATTTTTACTCTAAATCCGCTTCCAAACCAGCCCTATATTATTGATGAGCTTCTAACAATAGAACCAATTGTTATAAACGGAGATTATTCAAAAATCCCATAAAGCTAATGACAAAAATTTGTGATAACAAGAGTGTCGGGATGCTCATCTGGAAAGATGAAAAACTTCTCTTAATAGAAAGAAAATTGTTCCCTTTTGGTTTTGCTCCTCCAGCTGGTCATGTGGATGAGCATGGTTCCTACGAGAAGGCGGTAGAAGATGAAACTAGAGAAGAAGTCGGACTTAAACTACGAAGCCTTAAGTTAGTTATTGAGGGCAGAAAAGATAACAGATGTCGAAGAGAGGGCGGAGGTTGGCATTATTGGAAGATTTATAAAGTAGAGATAGAAGGAGATTTAAACCCGAGTAAGGATGAGGCTAAGCAAGCTGGATGGTATAGCAAAGATGACATCAAAAAACTTACTGATAAGACTAGATTATATCTAGAAGGAAAAATTTTAGAAGACAAATGGCGGGAATCTCCGGGCCTAGAGCCAGTTTGGTATCAATGGTTTGAGGAATTGGGTATAATTTAGACATGTTAGATATTCAATTTATTAGAGAAAATAAAGACAAAGTTAAAAAGGGAATTGCCGCAAAACAGTTTGACCCCAAAATTGTTGATGAGGTGCTTTCTCTTGATGAAAAAAGAAGGAAATTAATTGTTGATGTTGAAGAGCTAAGAAAGAGAAGAAATGAAATTGCCGAAGAAGGTAAGGCTTCGGATGAAGGGAAGAAAGTTAAAGAAGAATTAAAAGATAAAGAACCTAAGCTTAAAAAAATTGAAGAAGAATATAAAGAAACTTTAACTCAAATTCCAAACTTGCCCTTGGACAAAGCGCCGATTGGGAAAAGTGAAAAGGATAATGTTGAAGTAAGAAAGTGGGGAAAACCAAAGAAGTTTGATTTTACCCCCAAAGACCATCTTGAGTTGGGAAAAAATTTAGGAATTCTGGATTTTGAAACAGGAGCAAAAGTTACTGGTTCACAATTTTATTATCTATATGGAGACGGGGCCCTTCTTGAGCTTGCCTTGGTCCAGTTTGCATTTGAGAAACTTTCTAAAGAAGGATTTCTACCGGTAATTACTCCTGATTTGGCAAAAGCCCGGTACTATTTGGGAACAGGATATGCGCCTAAAGGCAAGGAAGCCCAGACTTATACCATTGAAGGAGAAGATTTGGGATTAATTGCGACAGCAGAGGTGACTTTGGCAGGAAAACATGCTGATGAGATAATTTCCGAGGATAAACTTCCCCTTAAATATATTGGCTATTCCCATTGTTTCAGACAAGAAGCCGGGGCCTACGGTAAATATTCAAAAGGGTTATACAGAGTTCATCAATTCACAAAAGCAGAAATGTTTATTTATTGCCTTCCTGAAGACTCGGAAAAATACCATGAATTAATGCTTAAAATGGAAGAGGAAATTTATCAGGAATTGGGACTTCCTTACCGTGTTTTGGAAATGTGTACCGGAGATTTGGGGGCGATGGCAGCCAGAAAGTTCGACGTTGAAGCCTGGATGCCCACCAGAGGCGAGTATGGCGAGGTGACTTCAACTTCAAATTGTACAGACTATCAGGCAAGAAATTTAAATATAAAATTCAGAAGGAAGAATGGTCAGGTTGAATATGTCCACATGTTAAACGGAACGGCAATTGCAACTTCCCGCACCCCGCTCGCAATTTTGGAAAACTACCAACAAGAAGACGGGTCAGTTGTTGTCCCTGAAGTTTTGAGAAAGTGGATGGGGAAGGATAAAATTACTCCAAAGATTTAACTGACTTTTGAAGATTCCAACTTTGTAATTCTATCCTCGTGGTTGGATATTCTATGAGACATAAGAGTTCTTTCTTCGTAGGAGTCTCTTATTTCCTTAACGAAAGCATCAAGTTTATCAAAGATGTCACTTTTGAGTTGCTGGAACTCCTCCTTTGTTGAAAACACCTCTCTGAATCTTGCTTCCAGTTCGTCAATATCTTTTTGTGTAAGCATTGTCTTGATTTAATATCGTGGAAATAAAATTGTCAATGGAAGTTTTGAGGAAGTGGATGGGGAAAGAGAAAATTGAGGCAAGAAGTTAAAATCCCAGAAGTCTTGGTTGGTTTCTATTAAAAGAAGCGTTACTACTCTGAAAAATTGTTATGTGCTCCTCTACCTGTTGCGCGATTAGAACGGGAACTGAGCCGTGTTTGGAACTAACTCTTAAATAACCATCATTATGGTTGTTATCGATTATTGCTTCAATTACGTGCGCAATCCATTTCATGTCTATAGGAAACACTAATCTACCACTATTTATCGGTTCGTCTTTATGTCCGAATTTTTCTAAAACATCTTCAATCCACAATCTTAATTTTCTTTTGTCATTGCAGTTTTCAATTAAATATTTACCCAAGTGTCCATACAACATGCTTTTTGTAGACTGTAGATATCTAGCTAGGTCCATGATCAATTGACCAAAATATTTTGGCAGAATTTCCGGCGAAACTAATTTATCAATAATTAGGTGAAACGAACCGCCAGAATCTAATAAATACCAGTCTGACCTCCAATCCTTAAGAGTTTTGAAAGTTAACTCGAGTAGCTCTTTGCTGGGTTCCGACTCAAAATCAATCATAACAAAACTCCGTTCGTGTCCTTTGTCTATATCCAAAACGTCTCCGTCGTTGAACCATCTTCCCGCACCAGAGTAATCGATTCTCGAATCATAGTCTTGCGGCCTTCTCTCAACTCTTGCACCTATCGCTTTAATCTCATTGGGTTGACCCCAAAAAGATCTTTCGTCGTCGCTCCACACAATCCTTTCTCTTGGTAATACTTCCACCTGCTGATCTGCAGTTTCTCCATGAGGACGATTTGCATATACTTTTGCTGTCTGTTTAACTACTTCGGGGTGTTTTTCCAAGATTCTTTTCCAGACATCAAATACAGTGGAAAGTGTATCTACCCTGACAAATTCTATGCTCATAATTATTTATTCCCCTTAAAATACACTTTTCCCTGAAGTTTTTCAGGAAGTAAGGAATCTTTTGTATATTTCTCATAACCTTTACCGTAGCCAATATCTTTCATCAACTTAGTGACTGGGTTGCGGATTTGGAGGGGAACAGGGAGATTGCCAAACTTTTTAACATCCTCTAGAGCTCTCATATAAGCGTCGTAAGCACGCCTGTCTTTCTTTGCAGTTGCTAAATAAACTGTTCCAGCAGCTAGATTCTCTTGGCATTCTGGATAACCAATTTGTTGACAGGCTTGAAAGACAGCGTTGGCAACTACTAACGCAGTGGGGGAAGCGACATCTTCGGAAGCGAATACCACCATCCTCCTTGCAATATAGAGTGGGTCTTGGCCAGCTTCAATCATCCGGGCCAGGTAGTAAAGCGCTGCATCTGGTTGGCTGGCACGCATGGATTTAATAAAAGCGCTGATGACGTTGTTGTGTTAATTATAGTTTTGAAATTAGGTTTGATTTGAGCCTACGCTTTACAATTTGCTTATAGTGCATATCTGAGGGCAGGTGACTTATAGTTTGTAATTTGTTTTATCTTTCACTTATAATCCCTCTATGTCAAAAGAAAGACGGATTATCGGGCTTACTGGACTAACAAATGCTGGCAAGGGGGAGATTACTAGAATCTTACATGAATCACACGGATTTGAACCAGTTTCTTTGTCAATGGTGTTAAAGCAGGTTGCAGAAGAATACTATGGAATTGTTGAGCGAGGCACTCTAGAAAGAGTTTATAAAGAACTTGGGGAAGAAACTTTAGCCGAAAGGGTTGTCTTACTGGCTGGCAAAAGCGAAAGCGACAAGGTAGTAATTGATAGCATACGAAGCATTAAATTATTGGATGTTGTTAAAAGTGTTTTTGAGCCAGACTTTACTTTTGTTGGAGTTGCCGCTCCAAGAACAGAAAGATTCTCTAGATTGCAAAAGCGTGCAAGACTTGGTGACCCGCAGTCCTGGGAAGAATTTGTTCAGCTGGATTTGTTACAACTTGGAGATGTTTCAAGTGAGCTGCTCGGTTATCAAGTACGCCAATGTTTCTCACGGGTCGATATAATTGTTAGAAATAATTCCAAGTCTATTGCTGAATTAGAACAAAAAGTTGTGAAACTTCTAGACAAATTAGGAATTAAATAAAGCTTGTAATTACGACTTCTTAGACTATAATTTGCTTGTATATGGGTGCAAAAGTGAGATTTACCATTGTTGTTGATGTTCATCTCTTCCTGATTAAAAACAGGAAAATTTTATTGCTTCTTAGGAAAAATACTGGCTATGAAGACGGTAAGTACCATGTCCCGGCTGGGCATATGGATGAAGGCGAACCTGTTACTACTACTTTAATAAGAGAATCTAAAGAGGAAATCGGAATAAGTATCAAAAAAGACGATATTAAATTGGTGCATATTATGCATAGTATTGATAGTAAGGAAAGAATGGGGTTCTTTTTTGAGGTAAAGAAATGGAATGGAGAGATAAAAAATATGGAGCCGGAGAAGCATGGGAATGTTAAGTGGTTTGACATAGATGGGCTTCCGAAAAATATGGTTGCTTATGCAAAATACGCAATTGAGTGTTACAAAAAAGGACAGCTTTTGTCCGAATATGGTTGGGATAAGAAATAAGGCCTATAATTATCTTCTGGGTGTATAATATCCACCATAATGTCAAAAGAAATAGATTTAAGTTGTTTTAGCTATCTCGCTTCAGCAAGGGTGTTGCAAATCAACAAATATCCTCAATTGAACAGTGGAGCTGAGGTCAATGGTGTGATTGATACACTTGCGGCCGATGCTCCAATGACAGCTATTACAGCTTCCAGATTAGGTTTAAAAGTTGGGCTTATCGCAAATCCATTGGGTGAGGATGACAAAGGTAGGGGTATTAGTAGAAACCTTGAACAAAATAGAGTTGCAAATTCAATAAGTCTTATGTCAGATAGGAAGACTCCGTTTATTGTGGTTTTGTCCGATAAGGGCGGAAATCGAGAATGGTTTGCTTATACAAAAGAAGCGGAAGAAGAGCTTGTAAAAGTAGATTTGTCGCAAATTGACAATTCGTCCTTGATTTACATAGATTTGTATTCCGGAATTCAGGAAGCGTCGTTTCGTGCAGTAAATTATGCTACAGAAAAAGGTGTGCCAATTTTTCTAAATTTGAGTGGCGATATCCCCTCATCGGAACTTACTGCAAAACTTAGAGGAAAAAATATTGCCATCGTGCAAATTGGCTTACATGAGTCACAAGAAAGCGAAGCCGAGAAAGTTGCAACACAAATTTACGAGACATTTAATCCGAAAGTTTCAATAGTGACCTTGGCGAGTAAAGGTGCAATTGCTGTAAGTGGAAAGACAGTAGTTAAAACTCAAGCCTACCCAGTTAACATACTTCATGTTCATGGAGCTGGGGCTGTGTTTTCGGCAGGGTTTGCTTTTGGTTATCTGCAAAATTGGGGGTTACAACAAACTCTTGAATTTTCGTGTGCAATTGGTAGTTTAAGTTGTGCAAAGGAGAGGGGCTTTGAACAGTTTACATTAGAAGAAATTAGTGAACTCATCGCCAAAAAAAGGTAAATGAAGCAAGAAGAAACGATTTTAATACTGGATTTTGGTAGTCAATATACTCACTTAATAAAATCTAACCTCAGTCAATTGGGTATAAGGTCTGTTGTTGAGCCTGGCGATTTAACGCTAAAGGTATTTAAAATCAAATTTTCCAGATATAAAATTAAAGGAATCGTCTTGTCAGGAGGAGCCTTTTCTGTAAACGACAGAAGGATTGCATTTGATAAAGATTGGTTATCTATTGGTGTACCAATTCTAGGAATTTGTTACGGACATCAACTTCTTGCTTACACATTGGGTGGTACTGTAAAAGCAACCAAGGGAGAATATAGTAATGAGACAGCTCTTTTTGACATATCAGCCCCGCTTTTTTCTGGAACGATCTCCAATTCAATAGTTTGGATGAGTCATAATGACAGTGTGGTTAAATTACCGAAAGATTTTTCTTCTATTGTTTCAACAAAGGATTATAAAAATGCAGGGATGTATAGCAAGAAAAAGAAAATCTATGGATTGCAATTTCATCCCGAAGTCTCTCATACCTCTGAGGGATTAAAGATTCTGGAAAATTTTGCAATTCACATTTGTGGCATATCAAAAGGCAATATCTGGTCATCAAAATCTTTTCTAAGGGAAACATCAAAAAAATACAGCTCTGTTATCAAAAATAAAAAAGTAATAATTGGATTATCAGGTGGAGTTGATTCATCTGTTCTTGCTGTTATTCTGCGTTCGCTCTTACCTAAGAAACAAATTATTGCTGTGTATATTGATTCAGGTCTTGAAAAAAGTGATACAAAACAGGAAGTGAAAAAGTTTTGTAAGCAATTTGATATTGTATTAAAAATCGATGATTCATCGAATTCTTTTTTCAAAGAGTTGAAAGACGTTATAGACTCAAATCAAAAACGCTTGGTTATTGGAAGAGTTTTTATTAAAGAATTTGAAAAAATAGCTAAGGAGAATAAGGCGGAAATATTCGCACAAGGAACTATTTGGTCAGATGTAATTGAAAGTGGAGTTACGAAATATTCATCAGTGATAAAGCCTCATCACAATGTAGGTGGACTACCAAGGAAGATGAATTTTGAGTTGATTGAGCCACTAAGGGAATTATTCAAAGACCAGGTTCGGAACCTTGCTTTATTTTTAAAACTACCCGATTTAATAGTTAATAGGGAGGTCTTTCCTGGGCCGGGGTTTGCAATCCGAGTCGACGGTGAAGTTACAAGGGAAAAAGTCGCAATCGTAAGAAAAAGTACAGAAATAATCAAAGAAGCTATGTTAAAAAGCGGGTTGAATAAGACCGGAGTAATGGCTTTTGCCGTTTATATCAACGTGAGAAGTTCTGGAGTTAAAGGTGATATGCATTTTACTAATGATTATGCCATTGTTGTTCGAGTTGTTGAAACAAAAAATCTTTTGACAGCTAATTTTTCAAAAAAGATTTTTCCTTACTTAGATGAGATTTCAAGTAGAATTATAAAAGAAACGGGTGCTGGTAAGGTTTTGTACGACATTACAAACAAACCTCCTTCAACGATAGATTGGCAGTAGTTTATTTACTTCTCGTTCGGATATCTGAATTTCGTAGAGCAGTTTTTACAAACCTTATTCTGTGATGTTCGGTTATGCCGTATTGACGAATAGCATCAATGTGTTTTTGAGTTCCATGTCCCGTATTTGTATTCCAGCCATACATTGGAAATTCACGATGCAATTGAAGCATAAGTCTATCACGTTCGCATTTAGCAACTATTCCTGAAGCCATTGTTGCGGGAACTGTCTCGTCCGCATCAACCATACATTGTACCAACAAGGTTTTGTTGCCTAAATTCCCTAAATGTAAAGTTCCATCCACGACATATTGGTTAGCGTCTATTTTCTGAATAAGTCGCCTGAAGCCTTCAACATTTGCTCTACCAACCCCTGTTTTATTAATTTCGGATACAGTCATAACTTCAAGCTCTACAGTAAGTGCGTGCTTTTTAATAAGTTCAAATGCTTCTTGTCGTTGCTTAATTGTCATTTGTTTTGAGTCTTTCATTATGATATTTGGGGCAATCTCGGCAAATTTAAAGTTTGTATTGAGTACAACTGCCGCAATCACCATTGGGCCTGCTAAAGAGCCACGACCCGCCTCGTCCATACCGCAAATGCAAGAATTTTCTAAAGCCATATTATTTCGATTAGTTTACCATCAATTTGTAGTTTTAGGTTTGATTTGAGGCCAGCTACTATAATCTGCTCATAACAGATAAAACTTTTTTATTTCAATTGGGAGTTTGTGTATTTCTTGGTTGAATATCTTTGTGGTTTGTAGGGCTAGAAATTGAAAAACCCCCTCTTTTTAAGGATTCTTCCAATTAGTTCATGTATATCTTCCTTCAATAGCTCTGACAAAAAACAAAAAACTAAAATCTCATTGTTTTAGAAAGAGAACTGTACTTTTTGATGTCCTTATTGTTATAAACATTAAATCTTTGGAGAAAAAATTTCAAAATACTAAAGTAGAGTGGGTATGTTACAGGCACAATCGTTTCAATCTCGGTCGCTGGGGCATCAATATCAGCAGTAAGTGAGCCGTCAGGCATAGATTTTATAAAGGTATTAAGTCCCGGGGCGGTAAGATGAGCTATTCCTGAGAAATATGGATAATAAGTTACATATAGCTTTTCAAGACTATTGCCAGGGTTCAACTTCCCTTTTGCTTTTAAATAATTATCTGTTTCAACACATCTTTTTTCAATACTTGGTAGTTCTGATTTAGGAGACAATTTATAGCGTCTTTGGTTGCTAAGTATTTGCCTCTCAAGTTTTTTTATAAACTTATCCCAATCTGCTGGTTTTTTTATATTCCTAGGGTCATTGTCTACAAACCCAAATGTTAAATCCCAATCAGGATATTGAGATTTGGGGTACTTCAACATTAGACATTTATATCTATTAGCAAACTTTACTGTGTCTTGTAGGTAATGTATCTGATAGATGGCCGCATTAGCCTGAGTATTACATGCGTGAATATAGTTTATATTTATGAAGTTCTCGGTCAGCGACCTTAGTAGCACCAGTGCCGGTTTGTCATAAATTGCTGGATGTTCTTGGGTTGGAGTGATTATCTTTAGAATGCTCTCTGCATAACTCTGGGTTGCTCCCATCATAAAGAAAAGTAGTCTTTTCTTGAGGCTTGTACGCTTTCTTTTCAAGCCTACTTTCGCCAATTCATTATTACCATAGACTAATAACTCCTTCAGATTTTGCAATAATGCCTTTTGCTTTTCTGTTAATTCCATAATTTCACCCCTTCGTTTTTCAAGAGGCCATCCATCGCATGCAAAACTATTTAGCCTCAACTTTTATTTAATGGTAGTATTTTTTGCCCTTTAACTTTTCAGGCAGTAAATCTTCTTTAGTATATTTGTCGTAGCCCTTGCCATACCCAATATCTTTCATCAACTTGGTAACTGGATTACGGATTTGGAGGGGAACAGGGAGATTGCCAAACTTTTTAACATCCTCTAGGGCTCTCATATAAGCGTCGTAAGCACGCCTGTCTTTCTTTGCAGTTGCTAAATAAACTGTTCCAGCAGCTAGATTCTCTTGGCATTCTGGATAACCAATTTGTTGACAGGCTTGAAAGACAGCGTTGGCAACTACTAACGCAGTGGGGGAAGCGACATCTTCGGAAGCAAATACTACCATTCTCCTGGCAATGTAGAGTGGGTCTTGTCCTGCGGCCACCATCCGAGCCAAATAATAGAGGGCTGCATCCACATCCGAAGCCCTCATGCTCTTAATATATGAGCTGATTATGTTATAAAATTCTTCGCCGCCTTTGTCGAAAGTCAGCTGCCGTCTTTGCAGAGCCTGTTCAATACTTTTAATGGTTAATGAATGATGGTTAATGGTTAAATTTGCCGCAATTTCCAGGACATTAAGAAGAACACGCGCGTCGCCGTTACTGGCCGAAAGCAGAAAATTTAAAGCTTCTTTATTGATTTTAATTTTCAAAAACTTAATTGCCCTTTTGGTAATTTTTGTAAGTTCTTTTTCGGTGAGTTGATTTAGAACCAAGACCCGGGTACGTGATAAAAGAGGTCCGATTATTTCAAAAGAAGGATTTTCAGTTGTTGCACCAATTAAGGTTATATCGCCTCGCTCAACAAAAGGAAGGAATTTATCCTGTTGTGCTTTATTAAATCTATGGATCTCATCTATCAAAATTACTGGTGGAAAAAGATTTCCGGCGGTCATTATTTTTTGGATTTCTTTTATCGAAACCGAAACTGCGGAAAATTCGAAATACTGGCGTTTAAGTTCATTTGCAATAATTCTTGCCAAGGTTGTTTTTCCGCTTCCCGGTGGTCCCCAGAGGATAAGAGAGGGAAAATAGTTATTAGTTACTGAGTTACTAAGTAGCTTACGAATGATTCCACCCGCCTTGCCTCGGCGAGGCAGGTCTTTGCCAACGAGGTGTTCTTGTCCGACGAATTGGGAAAGTCTTTTGGGTCTTAAAAGTTCCGGGAGGGGTATTTGTGTCATTTTGCCATTTTAGACCCAAACAAAATACGAATCAAGAAAAGAGATATAATCGTTGAATGGACTTTTTATTAGGAATGAAGATTCTGGAAGAAAAAACCTCACCCATTAATGGAAAAATCAAGGTTGTAAAAAGTCTGGGGTTTGGAATTTATATTCAGGTAGAAGGACTTACCCAGTCAGGCGGTGTCGTAGAAGACATTTGGCGGAGTGCTTTGCGTAAGGTGAAAGGTAAAAGGCAAGAGGTAAAAGAATGTTTGATCTTGGGTCTTGGGGGAGGAAGTGCGGCGAAGTTGGTAAGGAAATTTTGGCCCGCTTCGCGAGGCGAGCCCAAAGCAAAAATTACCGGAGTTGATATTGACCCTGTTATGGTTGAAATGGGAAAGAAATATATGGGGCTGGATAAAGTTCAAGTGAAAATACAAATCCAAGACGCAAAGGATTTTTTATTAACCATTAGCCATCAACCATCGACCATTAAATACGACTTGATTTTAGTCGACCTTTATAAGGGCCATGAAGTTCCTGAAAAGTTCCAAAGCGAAAACTATATACAGCTTGTAAGGACTGTCCTTGCAAGTGGCGGTGTTGCAGTTTTTAATCGACTTTACTTTGGAGAAAAAAGGCCGGAGGCCATGAAATTCGGCAAGAAGTTGGAAAAAGTTTTTTCCAAAGTCGACTATTTCTATCCCGAAGCCAATGTAATGTTTATTTGTTACAATAAAGATTGATGTTAAATATTTTTTCCAAACTTTTGGACTTAAATCAAAGAGAAATTGATAGACTTCAGAAAATAGTAGACGAAATAAACGTGTTCGAGAAAAAACTCAAAACTGAAAAAACTCCAAAACTCAAAGAAAAAACAGAGGAATTTAAAGAAAGGCTCAAGAAGGGCGAAACATTGGAAGATATTTTGCCCGAGGCTTATGCGGTAGTTCGGGAGGCCTCCGAGCGCGCAATTGGTTTGAGGCCTTTTGACGTTCAGCTGATGGCGGCCGTTGCCCTTTTTGAAGGCAAGGTTGCCGAGCAAAAAACCGGTGAAGGTAAAACCCTTTCGGCCGTTCCGGCACTTTACCTTCGTGCCCTCACCGGCAAGGGCGTACACCTTGTGACGGTTAATGACTATTTGGCCCGGCGTGACGCCGGTTGGAACGGACCTATATTTAATCTTCTCGGGCTTTCTGTGGGTTCGATAATTCAGGAAGGAAAATCATTTGTTTTTGACCCGAAATTTAGCGACACAAGCCATGGAGATGAAAGACTCTCTCATCTTAAGGGCGCTGAAAGAAAACTTGCCTATCAAAGCGATATTCTCTATGGGACAAACAACGAATTTGGTTTTGATTATTTGAGAGACAACATGGTTTCGGCACTTCCCGAGATGGTCCAACGAGGCCATTATTTTGCGATTGTCGATGAGGTCGATTCCGTTTTAATTGATGAAGCCAGAACCCCGCTTATCATTTCCATGCCCGACACGGAGCCAACGGATAAATATTACAAATTTGCCCAGTTGGTTGATAAATTAAATTCAGATACTGACTATTCTGTTGATGAAAAAGCCAAAAGCGCGACCCTTACCGAGAGAGGAATAGAGCGGGTTGAAAAAATCCTGGGAGTCGACAATCTTTATGAAAAAGACTTTGAAGCGATTCATCATATTGAAAATGCACTTCGGGCAAGAACTCTATATTTACAAGATAGGGATTATGTGGTTAAAGAAAATCAGGTCATTATCGTTGATGAATTTACCGGGC
>Ga0209518_1002830_pt1 | contig 15623 bp, 16 predicted proteins | sample RifGroB1_FD_183993 | JGI IMG/M metagenome (GOLD analysis project Ga0209518, IMG submission 183993) | Groundwater microbial communities from Rifle, Colorado, USA - Groundwater B1 (SPAdes) (version 2) | ecosystem: Environmental > Aquatic > Deep subsurface > Groundwater | place: Rifle, Colorado...
ACAGCGCCCACCAAGAAAAGAACGGAGAGAACAGCCAAAATCAAAAATGTTTTGCTCGACTTATGAATGCCTAAAAACAAAAAGGCGAGTACCACTACCAGCTCGCCCAGCACCAGATAAATTATTTTTATCTCAAGGGACGACAGAAAAACCCCGACAATAAAAAATAGGAAGAGCCAAAATATTTTATTGCCCAAGGTCATGCCGTTTTTACCTAAGAGCGAAGTGATTAGCTGTAAACCCCTGCCTGCCGGCAGGCGGGGAGCACCCCGTTAGATGGCGGCTTCGCCTATCTAACGGGGTAAACTTTTTATAGTTAATAATTTAATCGCTTTGCTCCAAATTATTAAATAAAAACTTTAAAACTCAAACCCCACCTCCGCTTTCTTCCCTCTATTAAACGGATGTTTTATCTCTCTCATTTCCGTCGCCAAATCGGCCCTTTTAACGAAACTTGCCGGGGCAGAGCGCCCGGAAAGGATGACAATCATTTTTTGCGGCTCGTTTTTGATAACCTTCAAAACATCACGGACTTTTATCAACTTCAACGATACCGCCACGTTCACTTCGTCTAAAACCACCACATCCCACCTTTTTGATTTTACGGCTTTGGCCGCTTTTTTTAAGGTATCCTGAGCTGCTTTTCTGTGAACGGAAAAAGAGAGTTTGTCTCCCAAAATTTTAACAAACCCCTTTCCCCCGCGATAAATTTCCAATCTCCCCTTAAAAAATGTTTTCTTTTCCAAGAATTTGTATTCTCCCGAAATCCAAGGGCCTTTGATAAATTGAAACATCGCTGCTTTTTTCCCCTGCCCGACAGCTCTGACCATTTGCCCCAGGCAAGCGGTGGTTTTTCCTTTTCCGTTTCCGGTAAAGACGACAATCATAAAATAAGTATAAAGTTAAAAGTAGAAAGTTTAAAGTGGGAAGAGAGATGGAAATACTCAACTGTTCGTTTCTCAAAAAGGGAAAGGCCCGCGGTGATTTGCGGGCCGAAAGAGAAGAGGGGTTGTCTGATGGGTTGGAACTGCGGATGGGCGGCTGTCATCCCTCCGCTTGCTGGCCAGTCTATCCCTCCCCGACTTACCCGAGGCCATTCCGACATTGACCCGGACGGCTAGGTGCAGGGCAGGCAGCTCTTTTCCCTCCTATGCTTTTGGCACGGAGGAGCTCCAACTTTCTCAAAACAACCCCCCCACTTGAGTGCGTGGGGAGTTGATGCGACTGGAAGGATTCGAACCTCCGACAAGCCGGGTGAAAGCCGGCCGCTCTAACCACTGAGTTACAGTCGCACCAAACCTCATTTCGAGTGCAGTTGGCGGACGGGAAGGGACTTGAACCCTCATCTCCGCGAAAGGAGGAGTGATCTACAACCTGCGGCGCCCTGTCCGTTTAGACCACCCGTCCGCCAGAAAGAAAGTGATTAAGAAAATAACAAAAACAGATCTTATTGTCAAGATTGTCCAAACTTTCTACTTTAAACTTTCAACTTTATACTATTACTCCTCCTCCCAGCATCTGCCCATTTTTTTTGTAAAACACCGCTGATTGTCCCGGAGCCGGCATCAGCTGCATTGGAGCAGCTACGCGGACAGTCGCGGATTTTACGCCGACCGACGCAGACATTTTTGCCCAGAATGGTGGCTGATGGTAGCGCGTTCTGATTAAAACCTTTATCTCTTTCCTTTTTTCAAAATCATTTTTCGTCTTACCATCGAGAAAATTCAAATTGGTTATTTTGAATTCTTTGCAATACAATTTCTCATCACCCTCATAAGCTACAACCAACCTGTTGTTTTCCAAATCTTTATCAACAATATAAAATCGCCGGCCGGCAGTATTGGTAAGCCCATGTCCCTGCCCGATGGTATAAAACCAAACTCCATGATGTTCGCCCACTTTCTTTCCGTTTGTATCAACAATTTCCCCTTTTTCCGGTTTGATGTGCTCTTTTAAAAAGTCACCAAACCTAAACTTTCCCAGAAAACAAACTCCCTGGGAATCTTTCTTATCGGCGGTAGGAAGACCGAATTCTTTGGCTATCTTTCTGACTTCCATTTTCTTCAGATGCCCGATAGGAAAAAGAATTTTGTTAAACCTCTCGTAAGGAATTTGCCACAAAAAGTAGCTCTGGTCTTTGTTTTTGTCTTTTGCTTCAAAAACTCCTCGCTTACCCCTAAACCCTATGTCCTTCATCCTCACATAATGTCCCGAGGCAACATAATCAAAACCTAATTCCATCGCTTTATCGTAAAATAAACCGAATTTTATCTGGCTGTTGCAGACCACGTCCGGATTGGGAGTAATTCCTTTCCGATATCCGTCCAAGAGATAATTCACCACTCTTTTTTTATATTCCTCCTCAAAATCAAAGACATAAAAAGGAATGTCCAGTTTTTCCGCTACCAAACGGGCATCTTCGGCATCCCTATCCTGACACCCGTCAACGTTATATCCCCGAATAAATCCTCCGACAACGTTAAAACCTGCTCTTTTCAAAAGCAGAGCCGCCACCGAAGAGTCCACTCCCCCGGACAAAGCCACTAAAACCTTTTTGTCTTTATTTTTCATTTTGAATTTACAAAATTGCCGCCAATTTTGTATACATCTCCCGCTCCCATAGTCAACAAAACATCTCCTTTTTTCAGATCAGTTTTTATAAATTTAAGAGCTTTTCCGAACGAATCAAAATAAAACTTGTTTTTATGTTTTAAGGCCTGAAAAAGTTTTTGGGAAGAAATTGACTTGTCCCGCTTTTCCCGGGCCGCATAAATTGGGAGAAAAATAATCGTGTCGGCGCCGGAAAAGCTGGAGAGGAAATCTTTAAAAAGCAGTTTGGTCCTTGAATAAAGATGGGGCTGGAAGATAACGGTTAATCTTTTATCTTTAAACGTTGACTTGACAGCCTTTAGGGTCGCTTTTATCTCCGTTGGATGATGAGCATAGTCATCGTAAACCAGAACTCCGTTTTTCCTTCCTTTATATTCAAAACGACGAGCGGTTCCTGAAAAAGAGGACAAGAAATTACTGATATTTTTATCCTTGGTCCCTAAAATTTTCAAAACAGCCGCAGCCGCCTGGGCATTGAGAATATTGTGTTGACCCACAAGTTTCAGAGGAAATCTTATCGGAATTTTGGAAAAATCAATGACTCTAGCCCTCACTTTTGAGACAATTCTTTTAACCCTTTTGTCCCTCAGGTTACAAACCAAATACCCGTCTTTTGGAAGCTTGCGGGCAAATTCCAGAAACGCTCTTTCTAAATTACGGATATTTTTATAGTAATCCAAGTGGTCGTTATCAATATTGGTGATAACAATAATTTGGGGGTTGAGGTCCAAAAATGATTTTTGGTACTCGCAGGCCTCGGCGACGAAATGTTCGCCTTTCCCTGCTATAAAATTACTTTTCAAACCCTTCAGAAAACTTCCCACCACCACTGTGGGTTTTTTATTGGTTTTAATCAACCCCCAGGCAATCATCCCGGTAGTGGTAGTTTTCCCATGAGATCCGGAAACAGCAACGGTGTACTTTTTAGCCGAAACCACTCCCAACGCCTGAGAATAAGACAAAAGAGGGATGGAAAGTTTTTTGGCTTTTTTAAACTCCGGATTATCGGTTTTAACCGCTTTGGTGTAGATAACGACGTCCGTGTCACCCGATAAATTCTTGGCACGATGACCGATAAAAATTTTGGCCCCTCTTTTTTTCAATTCATCAGTGATAAAAGAAGGGACAACATCCGAGCCGGAAACTTTTTTTCTTTCCAATAAAAACATCCGCGCCAGAGCCGATACGCCAATACCGCCTATACCGATGCAGTGGATCTTACGAGCTGACTCCAACAAAGATTCTTCCATATCAAAAACTTACCACAAATCGGCGCCATAATTCAAAATGTAAAATTAAAATGTAAAATTTTTGATTTTTAAATCTTACATTTTCTGCACTCTCTCTACGTATTCCCCCGTTTGAGTGTTAATCCTAACAATATCTCCTTGGTTAATGAAAAAAGGAACTGAGATTTTGGCCCCCGTTTCCAAGATTACCTGTTTGGAACCGCCGGAAGCGGTATCGCCCTTAATGGAAGGAGGCGCTTCTTTGATTTCATAATCAACTTTTATCGGAAGTTCAACGCTGATAACTTTGTCCTGGAATCTTAAAACAACAACTTCCAGGCTGGGTTTTAAAAATTGAGCCGAATTTCCAAAGGTCTCCTGAGTAAAAGAGAATCTGTTTTTAGGATTTCCTATTTCGTCAAACCAGTATTGGCCGCGACTTTCATAGATAAATCTTGATTTTATTCTCTCCAAATCGGCTTCTTCCAGCTGGTCACTGGGCTGAAAAGAGGTTTCCTTGACCTTACCGCTGATTAAATCTTTCATCTTCACCTTCATCACCGGTTTTCTCTGCTGCATCCTGAGAAAACTGGCCTCTAAAATCTGGAAGACAGAATTCTCGTATTCTATAAGATGCCCGGGTTTTAATTCGTTATAGGAAAGCATACGTTTTTCTGCTAATTACAAACACGCGAGGCATTATAACCCAAAAAATAAGAGAGAATCAAGGCAAAGGAGGGAAAATGTTGGAATGTTGTTAGACGACCTCGGAGTTATAACATTGCTCACAATATACTATCTCTGGACGATCGGGAGAATAAGATGTCTCAAATTCATTGGGACAGGAAGAATCTCCATGGAAGTGTTTGATAGTGTTTTGGTATTTAGGGGCATCCGATGTCCGAAGATTACTCTGATCAATATTTGGGACATCGGATGTCCTAATATTGGATTGTGAGTACGTTCCCTGACACATACACTTCCGATGCCATAACTTGAGAGGATTCCTCTGTTTCAGGCGTTGGTAGTGACGGCAGTTGGGGCAGAGACGAGGTAAGGGAAGGTTCATCTGTCTGTAGAATTGGAGTTCAGGTTCAATAATCTTGAAGGCCTCAGTACACCCCGACGCATCTTGGTCGGGGCTCCGACCTCGTCCCTTCTGGCGAGCGTCGGAGCTGTTTTTGCATTCTATGACTTTTCCAATAATAGAGTCATTTACCTCCTTGATATGGTCAGGGAGGGATTCTGATTTGATGTCTATGGTGTAATTCCTTTCTTCAGGATCTTTCCATCTGTATCCCTGTTTGAGGGCCTCTTCCTTGGTCAGGGGGAAGTATTCCTGGGCGATGGTCTCATTGTATGAGAAGGGAGAGAGTTCCGGAGGGAAGAATTCTCCATACTTATAGACTCTGCCTTTGCTGTCTACGTATGGCATCTCATTCATGTGCTTGATTATTCTAGGTACCAATTCCTCATATTCTTCCTTGGTGTACTGCTTGTTGAGGATGCAGTATTGTTTGTTTCTAAGACCGACGCAGGCGAAGAGATTTGAGGAAGAAGCACAAAAAACACTATAATATATGCTTTTGACCGCTGGAAAGGAAGATACAGAAAATTTGACATCGTAAACATTTTCTCCACATTGTAAAGAGTTATATACCAATTCTGCCATCTGTCCCCAGTTAGTATAATCAAAACAATCTCTGGACGTTGGAGTAAGCAGGTTCTGGCAGTACTTGCAATTCTCCGAATTGCTAATACGCCAACTATTAGACACATTTTTAGAATTATAAATATACTCACCCAACACGTTATTATTTTTTCTTCCATGCATAAACTTATGTGGCCAACTCAACCACTTTTGCAGTGATTGATTTTGTGTCAAACTTTTTCCTTTAAAAGAACCGATGTCTATTTTTTCAATCTCGGCAAAATAACCATTTTTTGAATATGGTTTATTAAAAATATTAAATCGTTTGTTCCTCAACCCAATACATCCAAAACAACTAGAACATCCCACACAATCTTTTGAAAAATAGACGTCTTGGCATTCTTCGCAATCAGTAGAAAAAAATGTTCGGTAGCATTTATTAATATTCAAACATTCATAACATAACTCAGAACCATAAATCATATGTGAATCAAAAGATGATTTTGCATACCCTCCCCATATAACATAGGCACAATCTTCGCAGTAACTGGATCCAAACGTCATATAGCAATTCTTCAAACGTGTGTAGTTTTGACAATAATCACTATTGACTCCTTCAATCACTGCACCAGAAGGAAACGGAACTTCTTTAATTAAATCCTTAACCTGTTCGAAAAATGGTTTTGACCAATCATAATCCCGGCCATAGTCAATAGCGTCCCACTTATCTGACCACCAATAATCTCTGTGATAAACATTAACTGGCGCATCGTCAGAATAAACTGAGAAAATTTTTTCACCAGTTTTATTGTCTTTGCGTCGGTATAGAATCCATTCATTCCTCCATATAATTCTCGAAATCAATCTGCATTCCGGACACCAAGTCGGCGGCGGCACATCTATTTTCTTATAAAAATCAAAATCTTCACTTTCGATAGTGAAGTTTTGCTTACAGTTCTGACAGGTTTTGGCCTGCCCTGAGCTTGTCGAATGGGTTTCTGGATCCATACTTTACAAACCTTACAAATTTTTAACTTATTACATCAAATCCCGTGTATTTCTGGAGAACTTTGGGAACTAAAACACTTCCGTCTTTTTGCTGATTGTTTTCCAAGATGGCAATGATAGTTCTGCCGATGGCGATGGCGGTGGCATTGAGAGCATGAGCGTATTGGTTTTTATCCCCTGTTTTTACCTTGGTATTTATTCCTCTTGTCTGGTAATCGGTAGCGTTGGAACAGGAAGCCACTTCCCGGTATTTATCCTGTGACGGCATCCAAACCTCTACATCAAACTGACGGGCGTCAGTCGGTCCAATATCACCCGTACAAATTTCCACCACTCTATAAGGAAGGTCCAACCCGCTGTATATTTTCTCCTGCATGGAAAGTAAGAATTGGTGCTCCTCCTCCGATTTTTCCGGATGAGCAAAAGAATACATCTCCACCTTGTCAAACTGGTGGACACGAAGAATTCCTTTTACATCCTTTCCGTAACTGCCTGCCTCTCTTCTAAAGCAGGAAGAAAATCCTACATATCTTTTGGGCAGTTCTTTTTCCTGAAAGGTTTTATCCATTCCCAACGGTCCCAGGGTATGTTCCGAGCTTCCTACAAGATAGATATCATCTTTTTCTATGTAATACTTGTCTTCTTTTTGACTTTCCGAGAGCCGTCCCATTTTTTTGTAAATTTCCGGTTTTATCATGACTGGCGGAATAACCGCCTCAAAACCCTCCTTGTTTAAAATATTAAAGGCATATTGGATAAGAGCCAGCTCCAGCAAAGCCCCCTGTTTTTTCAAATAGGCAAAACGGCTACCGGAAACTTCCGAGGCGGTTTTGATATCTATAATATCCAGCGCTTCTCCCAAATCCAGATGGTCCTTCGGTTCAAAATCAAATTTGGGAATATCACCCGCTGTTTTTATGACAACGTTTTTCGATTCGTCTTTTCCTCTGGGAACATCACTAAAAAAGACATTGGGAAATTCCAAAAGCAGTTCGTTTCTCTTTTTTTCTACGCCTTCTATTTCTCCCTCTTTGTCCTTAATTATTTCCTTGTTCTTTTTGGCTTCTTCTATCTTCTTTTCGCCGGACAATTTCTTTTGCAAAGCCCGGGCTTCGTCGGCTTGACTGACAAGCTTTCTCCACTCCTCGTCAATATCCAAAAACCGATCAACCAAATCAGGCGACATATTTCTAGCTACCAGCATTTCCTTTATTTTGTCCGGATTTTTGCGAATCAGTTCGATATCCAACATGATTTTCTCTACTAACTACTAATTTATTACCAATATACTAACGACTTTTCGTACTAGCGCTCATTTTTTCTTCATCGGTGGAAAGAAAATCGTCTCCCTTATCGGCTTATCAGCCAGAACAGAAAATAGTCGTTCGGACATGCCAAATCCAGCCGTGGGAGGCATGCCGTACCCCAAGGCTTCCAAAAATTCTTCGTCTAATCTTTGAGCCTCTTTGTCGCCGGCCGCCCTCAACTTCATCTGCTCTTCAAATCTTTCTCTCTGGTCCTGGGGGTCGTTGGCCTCGGAAAAACCATTTCCCAATTCGGTCCCACAAGCAATTATCTGCAGTCTTTCCACTACTTTGGGATTTTTAAAAGACCTTTTGGCAAGAGGCGATGTTTCAACGGGAGAATTTATAAGAAAACAAGGTTGAATAAGAGTCGGTCTGACTGTTTTTTTATAGATTAAATCAATTAACCTCCCTTTGCCTAAAGATTTATCTAACTCCAGATGAAGCTCCCTGGCTCTTTTTTTTAGTTTCTCTTCTGTGGCAGTAGTTGGGTCAAAACCGTTTTTTTCTTTGAAAATTTTAGAATAATCAACCTTGGGCCATTTCTTTCCCCAATTTATTTTTTTACCTTGCCAGGTTAAAGTCAGTACGCCAAACGTTTTTTTAATGACAAACTTATACATTTTCTCCAAAAATTTCTGCAAGTCATTGTAATCGGCGTAAGCCCAGTAAAACTCCATCTGGGTGTAATCCTGAAGATGTTCGGCATCTATTCCTTCGTTCCGGAAAATTCGCCCAATTTCACAAACTTTTTCAAATCCGCCGATAATCAATTTCTTTAAGGCAATCTCCAAAGAAATTCTCAGGTAAAAATCCCGGTCAAGAGCGTTGTGGTGAGTAACAAACGGCTCAGCCTCCGCGCCTCCGGGAGTCGTTTCAAAAACGGGCGTCTCTACTTCCAGAAAACCATTTCGGGTAAGAAATTCTCTAACCGCCTGCCAAAACTCGCTTTTTTTAATAAAAAGTTCTCTTAAATCCTTATTGAGAGCCAGATCAAGATATCTTTTTCTCAATCTGGTTTCCGTATCGACCAGTCCATAAAAATCAGAAGGAATCGGCCGAACGGATTTGGTTAATAGTTTCCCCTTTTTGACATTAATGCTTTTTTCTCCCTTCTGGGTTTGGAAAGGATTCCCGTAGATTTCCAAAAAATCTCCGATATCCAGATATTTCTTGAAGACAGAAAAGTCCCGGGTCTCTTCTTTTTTTAGAACCGCCTGAATTTTTCCAGTAGCATCTTCAATATCCAAAAAAATTATCTTTCCCTGATCCCGCAAACTTCTTATTCTTCCCGTCAGGTAAAAATTTTTCTTTGCAGCCGCCAGCTTGGCAAATTTATTTAAAACATCTCCAACAGAAGATGTTTTTCGGCATTGAGCCGGATAAGGGTCAATCCCGACCATCTTTAATTCTTTTATCTTTCTCTCTCTCTCGGAAATTATATTATCCAACATATTTTCTTAATCAATTTTCAAAATTTCAAAATCTATTTCAGTGCCTTTGGGGGTTTTGACTTTTACTTTATCTCCTATTTTTTTCCCAATGAGCGCTTTACCAATGGGAGAGACGTTGGAAATTTTCTTGTTAACCGGATCGGACTCTTGCGAACCGACGATAGTATAAGACGAAATCGTCTTGCCGTCCTGCTTTAAGGTAACGGTCATACCGACGCTGACAATATTCTTGTTTCTGGATTTGGTGATAATCTTGGCGTTTTTTATCAGGTTTTCCAAATCAAAAATCTCTCTTTCCAGCCTTTCCTGGTCGTCTTTAGCCTGAGCGTACTCAAAATTTTCCGAGAGATCTCCGTGTTCTTTGGCTCTTTTAAGTTTATCAGCCACTTCAAACCGTCTGGTGGTTTTTAGCTCCTGAAGATGTTTTTTTAGTTCTTCTATTTTTTCTTTGCTTAGATATTCGGTCATGTCAACATTTTAACTTATAACTTATAACAGATTATTTCTTAAAATCAAATAGATATTTAATAATTTTTCTGTATCTTATATTTTCCCAGCGCCAATCTAATCCTTATTTTGACAACTTCCAAAAGAACCATCAGATAAGCTGTCGGTTTAACGAGAGAAAAGGCACTATTAACCCAGCGAACTGGAATTTCTTTTATCTTATAACCCATTTTTTTCCCCAAAGCCAAAATTTCAACATCAAATCCCCAACCGACTATATTTGCCAGAGAGAAAATTGATTGGGCTGCTTTTTCAGAAAAAGCTTTAAATCCGCACTGGGTATCTTTAATTCCTCTAAGCAACATTAGTTGAATAAAAATATTTCCCATATCTCCCAGAACTCTTTTATACCAAGGCTGTGGAGGTTCCAGCCTAGCTCCCGCCACGTCCCGAGAACCGATGACAATATCATAACCTTCGGAAAAATAATGTTTCATTTTAAAAAAATGATCTACAGAAGTAGAATTATCAGCATCAGTAAAAAGACGGATGTCTCCTTCCGCTTCCAGCATTCCTTTTTTAACAGCCGCCCCTTTGCCCTGGGTTTTACATTCAATTACCTTCAAATTTTTTATCAACGGAATAAACCGACTGGCAATTTCCCGGGTAGCATCTTTGGAATTATTATCCACCACGACAATCTCATAACTAAAATCAGCTTTGGAGAGATGTTTATCTATATCGATTAGAGTCAGAGGCAGACGTTTGGCTTCGTTGTAAGCCGGGATTATCACTGAGAGATAAGGTTTCATGTTGTTATTATTTTATCACATCATCCAGTCAAAACAATGCTTTCTTTGTCGGTAATGGCAACGGTGTGTTCAAAATGAGCGGTAAGACTGCCGTCTTGGGAGGCATAACTTTCGTCCGCATTTTGGATGATTTCCTCGGAAGAGACGGAAAGCATCGGCTCAATAGCCAGTACCATTCCCGGTTTTAGTCTCTCCCCTGTTCCTTTCTGCCCGTAATTTAAAATGACCGGGTCCTCGTGAAGTTCATAGCCGACGCCGTGCCCGGTCAATCCCTTTATAACGAAAAATCCGTATTTCTTGGCCTGATTTTCTATTGCCCAACCGATATCTCCCAGTGTTTTCCCTTTCTTGGTAACAGCAACGGCAGCTTTCAAAGATTTCTGCGTGGCATCGATTATTTTTCTAGCCAGAGGAGATACCTTCCCGATGGGAATAGTGATGGCGGCATCGGTAATCATTCCCTGAAAAGAAATTCCCATGTCTATTTTTAAAATATCGGCCGACCGGAGAATGTAATTTCTTGGCGTTCCGTGAACTACCACCTCATTAAGAGAAGTGCAGATAGCTGCCGGAAAAGGTTTTTTGGCTCCGTCCGGTTTATATCCAAAAAAAGCGGGAGTGACACCGTATTGTTTACAAAGAGATTTGGCTAATTTATCCAGTTCCAGAAGATTGGTGCCTTCTACCGCTTTCTTTTTTAAAGATTTCAAGATTAATCTGAGGATTCTGCCCGATTCCCGCAAGACAGATATCTCCCGTTCGTTTTTGAGTAAAATCATTTAATCTTCCGGGTGATTAATTGGAAGACCTTAAAAGGCAATAGGGTTCCATTGATAAAGTTGATTTTGTATCCCCTCTTTCGCATCTCGTTTATGATTGGCTGGGCTCTTTTTTTAAACTCATCAAGCCTGAATTTTATCAGTTCCGGCTTATCATCTTTTCTTTTCACCAATTTTCCCCCGCAAAACGGGCATTGAGATAACTTCATTTTAAGAACACCCAATATCTGAGTGCTACATACCGAACAAATAGTTCTGGTTGCATTCCTCTTTATAGAGTCCTTTTCCGATATTTTCAAAAGAAAAATCTTCAGGTTTTTCCAGCCATAGGTATTTTCCAAAGTCTTAAGAAGTCCAATATCTTTCTTGTCGCCGAAAGCTTCGAAGTAAGTAATACAGGACGTACTCAAAACCAGTCCTTTGTTGTCCCTAGCTAGTTCTTTTATTTTGTTTCTCCATAACTTAAGGACAAAAGGAGAGTTGTTAATAAAACCCGCTTCATTAAGTTTCCTTTCTTTTCTGATTTCCGGATCGTTTTGTTTTGACGGATCGTAAATTACGTTTCTGATGATATTTCCCGTATCAACGTTGTAAAGATTATATTTTTCCGCTACCAACCTGGCCTGTGTTCCTTTTCCAGACCCCGGCTGGCCGATAATGATGATGGCTTTCTGATTGGAAAAATTTTTAGACATGTCACGTAGCTACCAAATACTAAAAATTACTAACGTACAAAAATCTTGTTCTGTTTTAGTATATTCGTACAAATTCGTATTTCGTAGCCAAATTATTCGAAGCCCTCGTACTCTCTCATTATCAATTGAGAATTAATCTGACGCAAGACTTCCAAGGCCACCGAGACAACGATGAGGATACTGGTACCCCCGATAGTAGCAATACTGATGCCGGTAACAATAGTGGTGATATTAGGCAAAACGGCCACAACACCCAAGAAGATGGCTCCCCAAAGAGTAATGCGAGAGATAATTCGGGCCAGATAGATTGAAGTTGATTCCCCCGGCCTGATTCCGAGAATAAAGCCCCCCGATCGCTGGAGATTTTTGGATATTTCCTTGGGGTCAAAAGTAATGGCCGTGTAGAAATAAGTAAAAATAACAACCAGTACAAAATAAATAAGAGCGTAGAGATAGTTATTAGAAAAGATTTGAGTAACCCACTGGGAGAGTTTAAGAGAAATGTCTTTAGAAAAAATAGCCGATGCCTGAGAGATGAATTGGGGAAAGAGCAAAACCGAGATGGCAAAAATAATAGGAATAACTCCGGCTTGGTTAACCTTCAACGGAAGATAACTTTGGACTCCACCAAACATTTTAATTCCCCTGACTCTTTTGGCATAAGTAACCGGCACCTTTCTTTCTCCTTCATTGATAAAGACCACTCCGGCAATAACCACTATGGCAATGAAAGCAAAGGTCAAATAGCTAACCAAATCGGCTGCACTGAAAGAAACAAATAACTGCTGAACAACAGCCGGCAATCCACTGACAATACCGGCAAAGATTATTAAAGAAACTCCGTTTCCTATTTTTTGTTCGCTGATTAGGTCACCGATCCAGACCAAAATCATAGAACCGGCGGTGATAATCAGAGAGTCTTTCAAAAGCCCGATAGTGCCGATGGAAGGCAAAACTTGTTGGGAGATAAGAATATTCAGAAATCCGTAACTCTGCAGAAAAGAAAGAGGAACGGTCAGATATTTGGAAATCTTATTAAATTTAGCCCGACCGACAGCCCCTTCTTCGTAGTATAATACTTTCAGTTTGGGAAAAATCATCGTCAGAAGCTGCATGATAATGGTAGCCGTGATGTACGGCCCCACCCCCAGCATGGCAATGGAAAGATTAGAAAGACCGCCTCCGGAAAAAATATTCAAGAAACCCAGAAGTTGATTGTTGGAAAAGAAGCTTTTCAAACGCAGAATATCGACATCCGGTATGGGAATAGCGGTCAGAATCCGGAAAATAACAAGCCAGATCAAAACGATAAAGATTCTCGTTCTTAAGTCTTTGATTTTAAATATCTGGATTATTTTGGACATGCCGTTTTTGTTCAAGAGTGAACAGTAATTAATTTAATCGTTTCACTCTAAATTATTAAATAAAAACTTTATTTGATTGTTCCCCCAGCTTTAATAATCGTTTCCCTGGCAGATTTCGAACAAGAAATACCAACTATCTCTTTAGCGGTGGACAAATCCCCACCTCCAAGAACTTTGGCAGTTTTATCCATTCTTGAAACAAAACCGTATTTCTTGAGAATCGTCATGTTGATTATTTTCTCTTTGATCTTAGCAATTTGGCCAATAGTTAAAATTGCCGTCTTATCACTCTTGGTTTTATTTTTAAACCCCCGTCTTTTGGGAATTCTTAAAAGAGCTTCTCTCTGAGCGGGACGAATTTTGTGGCCAGCCCGGGCTTTTTGACCCTTTTGGCCTCTTCCCGAATAAGTGCCTCTTTTTCCTCCTCTGCCGATTCTCTTAATCTTCTTATTTCTTGTTTTTGGCCTTAATGTGTGTAGGTTCATAAATTCACAGTATCGATGCCAATCTGCGAATGTACTAATGATACGAATAAATTATTTGTATAATTAGTAGATTAGTATATTCGCATCGCTACGTTTTTATCTTCTTCAACGCCTCAACTGTTGCCAGAGCATTGGTCAGTTTATTTTTAGTTCTTCCCAAACATTTAGCGGAAGCGTCTTTTATGCCAGCCATCAAAAGAACGGTTCTGACGGCTCCTCCGGCCTTCAGCCCCGATCCTTTGGGTGCCGGTTTAATAATAACACGGGCAGCGCTGAATTTTGCCTCCACTTCGTGAGGAATCGTTGTTTCTTTTCGAGGAAAGTTAAAAAGATTTTTCTTGGCCTTGTTTTTAGCTTTCTCCATGGCTTTGGCAACATCAATGCCCTTGGCAATGCCTATGCCGACATTACCTTTGTCGTCTCCGATAACCAAAGTACACCTAAAGGAAAATCTTTTTCCTCCGGCCATCACTCTCGCCACCCTTCTCAAGTCGATGGTCTTTTCCTTATAGTCACTCTTGGGTTGGCTGAATTTTGATTTATTTCTGTTGTTTTTTGTAAACATACCGTTTTTGTTTATGAGTGTAACAAGTAACTACAAAACCTACACTTTTTATAATTAATTTATTCGTTTCACTTTAAATTAATTAATAAAAACTTTATACTCTGATGCCGCTCTTCCTCATCGCCTCGGCTATCTTTTTTATAGATCCGTGGTATTTATATCGGCCTCTATCCAGCACCGCCTGGCCTATTTTTTTGGATTTCAAACCGGCAGCTAAGCTTTCTCCTATTTTTTCGAAAATCTCTTCTTTTTTGGGAGAAGATTTCTCAATATTTTTTTTGGAAACACTAATAATTGTTTTTTGGGTGTCGTCATCGATAACCTGAATTAACACGTTTCGATTGCTTTTAAAAACAGAAACTCGCGGTTTTTGGGCCGTTCCAAAGATTTTAGCTCTGACTCTCTTTTTTCGACTGTCTCTTTTTTTGTTGAGTATTTTGCTCATGCTATTTTTGTTCAAGAGCGAAGCGATTAGCTGTAAACCCCTGCCTGCCGGCAGGCAGGGAGCACCCGCCTAAGTTTTTCCATAACTTAAGCAAATAACCTGGTTTTTGTCGCTCTCTGGTTTGATTACATAAATTTATAATATATCAACGGAAAAATTTTGGCGGGTAAACTTTTTATGGTTCCGATAAGAATCGGAAATAAAAACTTTATTTAGTAGTAACAGTACCGGCTTTCTTTCCAGTCTTTCGCCTGATAACTTCTCCTTTATAACGGATTCCTTTTCCAAGATACGGCTCTGGCTTTTTTTGTTTTCGGATATCTGAAGCCGTCTGACCGACCAGTTTCCTATCTATTCCCGAAACAACAATCTCGTTTTTTTCCACGGTAATCTTGATACCTTCTGGAATAGGCAATCTAACCGGATGGGAAAATCCTATTTTTAAGACCAAATCTTTGCCTTCAACAGCGGCTTTAAAACCGATTCCTTCGATTTCCAGAGATTTGGAAAATTCTTTGGTGACTCCTTCTAAAGCATTATTAATCAAAGACCACATAGTTCCCCAATTCATTCTCGTCTGCTGTAAGAGATCAGCCGGTTGAAGATTAATCTGGTTTCCAGAAATAGTTATCTCCACCTTATCCATTTTAGGAACCAAAAGAGAACCCTTAGGTCCGGATATCTTTACAATGTGGTCCTGAAAATCGACGGAAGCTCCTTCAGGTATAGTGATTTGTCTTTTGCCTAGTTTGCTCATGCCGTTTTTACCTAAGAG